>MDTE01097048.1_pt1 | contig 37742 bp, 34 predicted proteins | sample 811231 | NCBI WGS metagenome assembly MDTE01 (sample SAMN05326651, study PRJNA326480) | marine metagenome | isolation source: seawater | place: Indian Ocean: Red Sea | collected 2010 | reverse complement strand
CACGAACCATCTTCTTCCAATGTAAGGCTCACCCCCGCACCAACAACCGCGATGTCCATTTCGGTTCGCGGAATAAATCTCAGGTATGCATCACCAGAGCGCTCTGGCCTTGCCGGGAAGCTGAAATCCACAACGAATTCGTCATTCCCGAGAGAGGTGCTGCCAGGCCCCGTCGTAATTTCTTCTACAGGAACCGTTCGTTCCCCTTTGGCGCCCGCCACTCGGCAAGTGGCTCCTGCTGCAACAAGGGCTGGGACCGTGTCAGCGGCGGGAGAAGCGTTGCACAAGTTTCCACCCAGAGAGGCGCGGCCTTGAATTTGTGTGGAGCCAATCAGTTCTGTCGCCTCTACCACGCCGGGCCAAACTTTTGAAACGATGGGGTGTTCTCCAAGTTCCGCACCACTCACGGCAGCGCCTATCTGAATTCCATCACTTCCGGACGTTATTGCCCGCAGTTCTGGAATGTTTTTAACATCGATTATTAGGTCTGGATCCGCAAATCCTCCGCGAATCTGAACTAACAAATCGGTTCCACCCGCCAAAATACGGGCATTGCCATTAGCAGCTACTAATAGAGCTGTGGCTTCCTCAATTGAGTTCGGTGACTTATAATTCATTGCCTATCATGTTCCTGCAAAGTGCTTATAGGTTCTTTGGGCTCATCCCAATATTATTTTCTGACTACTTTTTTAGATGGCAGAGGCTCAGCAGCTATTTCCCTTCTTGGCCTTTTAGGCCGTTTAAGTACTTGGCGTCTAGGTCATCTATGTCGAAATCTACTCTTCGCCAAAGATGCTGCCAAAAAAACGGCCCCCAGAGTAACGGAACACGTGGCTAGAAGGAAGTTGTTATTTTGGATTTTTGAGCAGGAGCTAATCCCCTGTTTTGTTGGAATCCCTGGAATGCCCTATATTTCAGCTCTTACCGCCAAGGTTTCTTTGCTAGTCAGCGTACACGAAACTGTAAGCTTCCTCTGAACGGCTAATATATCCAGTCGAGGGAGATGGAAAATGGGCAGTAAATACTTGTGTCTGAGATTCACAAGCTGATTGGAGGAACGCTTTTCTGGTTGCGCGGGCGAGATCTTTGTTAAAGCATGCTTGTGACACCAAGTCCGGATAGACACATTGTAGCACGCTATGCATCAGGTCCCCGGAAAAAACGGCTTGGGCGCCATTGGATCTTAGCTTAACGATAGTGTGCCCAGGGGTGTGACCCGGGGATGGTGCAAGAGAAATCTCGTCGTTTAAGCTATGGGTGTCATCAACTATTAGGGCTTGCTCAGCTTCTTCGATTGGTAAGATGCTATCTTGGTAACAGCCGTCGTCATATTTTGTTGGGTGTTTAGAGGACTTTGCTTTCCAAAACGCATGCTCAGTTTTCGAAAACAGGTATTTTGCGTTAGGAAAAGTTGGGACCCATCTTCCGTCAATTAATTTGGTGTTCCACCCGACGTGATCAGGGTGCAAATGAGTGCACAATACATAATCGATCGAATCAGGTGATAGCCCAGTTGCTGACAGTTTAGCGAGGTAACCCGTATTACTTTTGAGGTTCCACTCAGGACTATACTTTCTTGTTTTCTGCTCGCCCACACAAGAATCGATTAGGATATTGTGGTGTGTCGTTTGCAAAAGGTAGCTTTGGGTAGTGAATATAAGGTTCCCACTAGCTGGATCAATAAAGCGAGGCTGCAGCCAATTTAGTTGTGATTCGAGCATCTCTTTCGTCAAATCTGGGAAGAACGTTAAGGGAGCCCAATCGGGAGCCTCTGTTTCGATAATTCGGTTAACCTGAATATTTCCAACTTGAATTTGCTTCTTCATGATGACCCGCTTGGTAAGCAAAAAATACGATGGAAGTATGTTACACTGAAAATCATTGTAATTGTAACATCTGCTGGCCTTTTGACCGGCACTGTATTGATGAAGGTTATAATAGGTCCTAGTGGCGTTGACGTTAATGGTGTGGTTGTATTTCTAAGGAGGGTTGAGATGAGCGCAAAGGAATTTGAGGGCAAGGTTGTCCTTGTCACGGGTGGATCTCGCGGGATAGGTAGAGCTATCTGTCATCGTTTGGCCTCAGAGGGCGCCAGAATTTCTGTAAACTACCAAGGCAATCAAAGGGCCGCCGAGGCTACATTGGCTGATGTTGAGGATATGGGCAGTGAGGGCATTGTTATACAGGCGGATGTTGGTAAGCCTGACGAGGTGACGCGTATGGTCCGAGACACAGAGAGTAGACTGGGTCCCATCGATTTTTTGGTAACCAATGCTGGGATAGCGGAGATGGAATCGCCTAATGAGATGCATTTTGAGGCTTTCAAAAGGATGATGGAGGTAAATGTTGATGGCACGTATCTTCCCTTAATGGAGGTTGGTAAGGGGATGAGATCCCGCGGCTTTGGGAGAGTGGTTTGCATTGCTTCTATTGCTGGGCTAAGACCGCGCGCTAGCCAAGCTGCCTACGGGGTCTCCAAGGCGGCGGTGGTCGCGCTTGCAAGGAACGTCGCGGAGGGTTGGGCTCCTGCGGTGCGAATAAATTCAGTAGCTCCAGGTTTGATAGAGACAGATATGATTCAAGTAATGTCGGCAGAGCAACGGAGTGCTATTGCAGAGGCTACTCCCATGAAACGTTTGGGTCAGCCTGATGAGATCGCAGAGCTTACTGCCTTCCTTTTGTCTGAGAGAGCAAGCTTTATTACTGGTCAATGTTATGTGGCCTCCGGTGGGCGTGTGACCCTCCCCTAAAAAGTTATGGTTAGCTTTGTCATATACCAAACCTATTTCCTGGTCTTGTTGACAGATTTTCTTAGCTTATTAAGGGATGGAGGGCTGGTGTTTTTATCAACAACGTTACATATTACAGATGGCATTCGGTCAGACATTGAGTGGGCCAAATATAACAGGAAGGGTTACTCGTGAAATTGGTTTGTTTAGATTTAGAAGGGGTATTAATCCCTGAGATTTGGTTGGGGTTAGCAGAGAAAACGGGGATAGAGGAATTAAAAGTCACTACCCGCGAGAACCCTGACTATGATGATCTGATGCGACATCGGTTAGCCGTTCTTAGAAAGCATAATCTTGGAATGAATGCTTTGACAGAGGTGGTGGCAGATATGTCCCCATTGGATGGGGCAGTAGGTATGATTAAGCGCCTAAGAAAACAATTTCAGATTGTTATTTTGTCAGACACATTTTACGAGCTTGCTATGCCACTCATGGAGCCTTTAGGTTGGCCTACTTTGCTATGTCATCGATTAACTCTGTCCGAAGATGTAATCACTGGGTATGAGTTAAGGCAGGAAGATCCCAAGTTCCATGCTGTGGATGCGTTTAAGAAGATGAATCTTTCGGTTATCGCGGCTGGCGATTCCTACAATGATATCTCAATGTTACAGCATGCAGATGTTGGCCTTCTTTTTAGACCGCCGGAGGTAGTCGTCGAGAGCCACCCTGACCTTGAGGTAGCTAATGACCATGAAGAACTTGGGGGGCGGATTGAATTTTTCGGACGCCAGTTGTAGTGCTTTGCGGTCGTGTCTCTAGAGACGGTCCGTAATTTCTCGAAAGTACCTTATTACCTCTGGGTTGGCCCATTCCGCAGGCCCTTCTATTCTGGCCACCTCCTGACCTTCGCGATTTATTAGGAGGGTTGTTGGAAGTCCGCGAGCACTTAATGTTTGTCCAGCACCCATTGTTGTGTCAAAGTACATCTTAAGGCTTGTGAGTTGTGTTTTTTTCCAAAACGGCTCAATTTCTGCCAACCCTTCGCGATCTAAACTTAGTGCAATAATGGTGAGAGAGGCTTCAGGCAGGCTTGCCTGTAACTGATCGAGTGCTGGCATTTCAGCTACACAAGGGGCGCACCAGGTGGCCCAGAGATTTAGCAATACGGGTGTTCCCAAAAAGTGGTTCAAACTGATGTCTTCGCTGTCCTTGCCTTTGAATGTGATGGGTGGAACTTCTGTTGGAGATGGGTGCCAATGTAACTTTTGGAGGGCTGTGGGGGGCTGCTCTGATTGGGTAAAATTGCTGGTGGGGCTTGATTGGGTGACCCAAAAAGCAACAATAGCTGCTATAAATATTAATAGGAGCACAAGTAATGTAGTCTGCCGCATTTTAGCCCAGTGAGGCATTAGCGTCGAGGCGTAGATCTAGATATGACACTTATAGAGTAATAAATCATGCCATCTAAACAGTTGGAAGAAAATAAGAAAGTAGGGTTATTGCGGCGCCATTTCAAGGGCGGCACAAAGGATATCATGGATCAAATTAATGCCTCTATATCGTTTGATCAACGCTTGTATGAGCAAGATATAAGGGCTTCTAAAGCCCATTGCGGCATGCTCGTTGCTCAAGGGATATTGTCAGAGGAGGATGGCCACGTTATCGAAGACGGTTTAGAGCAGGTGTTGCGAGAATTCGAGAGCGGAGCGCTGGCAATTGACCCGGTTCTGGAAGACATACATATGCACGTTGAGGCACGATTAACTGAAATCGTGGGAGAAGCTGGAAAAAAACTTCACACGGCACGGTCTAGGAATGATCAGGTGGCCACGGACTTTCGGCTCTGGGTTCGGGACACTCTTGATATAACGGACACAGCATTAAAGGACTTGCAAGGGTCCCTTCTAAAGTTGGCCGAAAGTCACTTGGGTACCATAATGCCGGGTTTTACCCATTCTCAGCCGGCTCAACCTATAGTCTTTGCACACCATTTGCTGGCATATGTTGAGATGTTCGGGCGGGATCGGGGTAGGTTAGCTGATGCAAGGCATCGCATGAACGAGTGTCCGCTTGGCGCCGCAGCCTTGGCTGGCACGTCGTTCCCGATTGAGAGGAACGTCACAGCGAAAGCGCTAGGTTTTGATAGGCCCACCGCAAATTCTGTTGATTCAGTGTCAGACCGTGACTTTGTCGCTGAATCTCTAGCGATGGCAGCTATATCGGCGGCCCATCTATCTCGCTTATCTGAGGAATTAGTGTTGTGGTCTAGTCCTGCGTTTGGGTTTGTGAAGTTTCCCGAAGCGTTTTCTACTGGCTCTTCGATTATGCCACAGAAAAGGAATCCAGATGCAGCGGAACTGGTTCGTGGTAAAAGTGGGCGTATGATGTCGGCCCTATTAACAGTGCTTACTTTAATTAAAGGTCTGCCGTTAGCCTACGCAAAGGATCTGCAAGAAGATAAGGAACCTACCTTCGACTCTCTAGACAGCCTTCTTTTATGTCTGAGGGTTATGACTGGTGTCGTCGATGGGTTGGAAGTTAGTAAGGGCCGCATGCGGGAGCTTGCCAATACAGGCTATTTGACGGCCACCGATTTGGCCGATTGGCTTGTTAGAGTTCTGGGCGTGGCCTTTAGGGATGCCTATAACATAGCGGGTGGAATAGTAAAAATGGCTGAAGCTCGGGATTGTGATCTAAAGGATCTATCTCTTGAAGATCTACAAGGCTTTGATCCACGGATAGACGAAACAGTTTTTGAAGTATTATCTTTGGACAAATCTGTTGCAAGCCGAACCAGCCATGGTGGGACGGCTCCCGGAAAAGTGTCTGAGGCCCTGAGTAGAGCGAAGGTTAAGTACCTGTGAGTTCGATGGGCAGTTTTGGGAAAACTAGGGGTCTTCTCGCTCTATTCCTGATAATGCTATTAGCTGTTGGTTGTGGCAAGAAAGGCCCTCCTATGGTGCCTAACGAAGACGGTGTTGAGCGGTTGGACAATAGCTGATGGGTGATACTAGTTTTCGGTATAGAGATGGAATTTTACACGCGGAGTCCGTGTCCTTGGTGCGGATAGCCGAACAGTGTGGGACGCCGACTTACGTTTACTCGCTCTCGGGGATTAGAAGTGGCTTCAAACGGTTCGCCGATGCCTTTAAGAACCAACAGGCGTTGATAGCATATTCGGTCAAGGCCAATTCTAACCAGGCGGTAATTGCAGCTTTGGCGGGTCTCGGGGCGGGGGCAGATGTTGTCTCCCAGGGTGAGCTTAAGCGTGCATTGCTTGCCGGGATCCCCGGCAACCGGATAGTTTTTTCGGGAGTGGGTAAGAAAGGAGAGGAGCTGGAAGCTGGTTTGCGGGCAGGTGTGCAACAGTTTAATGTAGAGTCCGAGAGCCAGTTGCGATTGCTTTCTGATGTCGCTGGAAGGGTTGGGACTTCTGCGAGGGTTGCGATCCGCGTTAATCCTGATGTAGATGCCGGGACCCATGATAAAATTTCCACGGGTCGTAGAGCAGATAAATTTGGTGTTCCCATTGGCGAGGTCTCTTCGCTCTATAAAATGGCAGAAATTTTACCCGGGCTAGAGGTTGTTGGCGTTGACCTGCATATTGGTTCCCAGTTAACTGAACTAAGCCCATTTAGGGTCGCTTTTTATCGACTGGCTGATCTTTTGAAGGAGTTGAGAGGCTCAGGGCATCAGATAACTCAGGCTGATCTGGGTGGGGGATTAGGGGTTTGTTATGAGGAAGAGAATCCGCCGTCAGTGGTCGCTTACGCAGAACTTATCAGGGAAGTTTTTGGACCCTTCGGCTGCCAAATTATTATAGAACCAGGCAGGGCCGTGGTAGCAGATTCCGGGATACTCCTGTGTCAGGTGATTGAAGTAAAGGGAGACGGGGATCACCGCTTTGTGGTTGTAGATGCGGCCATGAACGATTTGCTGAGACCCGTTCTTTATGAAGCCTGGCACTCTATTGAGCCTGTGGTTGAGAACTTGGAAAGTTCTCGGAGGCAGGTGGTGGACATAGTGGGTCCTGTCTGCGAAAGCGGGGACGTGCTGGGACGGCGAAGAAATTTGCCCCACTTGGCACCGGGAGACTTGCTTGTTATACGCTCCGTCGGAGCGTACGGGTCCGTCATGGCGTCGTCATATAATACTAGACCAATAGCCGCAGAAGTTTTGGTTCATGAAACAAGGAGCTCTGTGATCCGGCCGCGTCAGGATCTAGATGTTTTAATCGGCCACGACCATATTCCTGATTGGATATCTTCATGATAATGAAACATAATTGTAGGTATAGGTAGCACTTCCACGATAAAATAAAATACTAAGGCCCCCAGTCTTTGCTGTGGACGGGAACCTAGCTCGATTGTTGTAAAACACGTGTTCGCTAAGGATCTAAAAAAGGGAGTAATGTTGTCAAATGAGTAGGGCTACGAGCGACCTTTGTTGGCGAGATCTAAATAAATTGGGTGGTTCGTGGGGCCGTGTTCGTCTGTTAGTTTATCTTAGCGGAGCGGGTTTGTTTCTTGAAAAATGTTGGGGCCACCTTTTGGTGCTTTTTTCAACAGTCTTAAGTTTCTTTATGGTATCGCTATTTGGTTTGTGGCAACTAGTTGAGGGATGGTTGCATCTTGTATTGGTAATACCATTTTGTCTTTCGGTAGTAATCCCAGCCATAAGCTTGGCGAGGGTAATCAAAATCCCAAATGTGTCGGAAAGCGTGCGGCGCTTGGAGGTGCGAAATAAACTGCCTCATCGACCCATTATGACTTTGTTGGACCATCCTGCAGGTAGGCCAAGATCGTCCCAGCGTACAAATTTGTTGTGGAAGGCGCACCTAAGTCGTAGCACGGGTGCGGTCAAGGGGTTAGAGGCAGTGTGGCCTCCTATGGGTGCCTCGAGCAGGGACCCCTTTGGCCTGGTATTGACGTTGTCTGCGTTTACGATGTTGGCATTTTTAGTTGCGGGGGATGACGCTTCTGCTCGGCTTACTGCGGCGCATAAGGTGGATTTGCCGTATTTCCAAGAGCCCCCGCCAGGGGATCTTGTGGCCTGGATTAGCCCACCCAAGTACACTAATAGAGCCCCCGTCTTTTTGGCTGACAGCGATGGCTTGTTTTCTTCTGCTGAGAATGGGCGGCAAATGGTTATCGCTGAGGGGAGCACATTTGTTGGCCGCGTGTATGGAGGTGGACTCATTCCCACATTAGGCTATCAAGTTGATTCAGAGAAAGACGATACCCCTGCCCTAGTGGATCAGAAATTTGAGGTGGCTGACAAAGATAATTACAGCATAGAGCATGAGTTGCTGGCTTCTGGTAATCTGACCATAAAACAAGGAGCTCACAAGCATGGCGATTGGAACATCTTTGTTGAGATGGATATGATCCCGGTTGTCAGTTTTATCAACCCCCCTGAAGCAACCGCTCGTGCTTCTCTGAAGCTTACTTACAGAGGGGAGGACGACTATGGTGTTGAGGAGATTTTTGCTGAGGTGTCATCAATTGATGGGAGATTCAGCTCGGTAAAGTTAAGTCTAGATATTCCAAGTGGCTCGCTCGCTTTCTTTGAGGAAGTAGGCTTTTATGACATAGCCTCCCATCCCTGGGCAGGCTCCCCAGCCAGCATTGAACTTTTCGGCAAGGATGCTCGGGGAGGAGTGGGGAAAAGTGGGCCCATTGAGTTCCAGCTGCCTGTGCGTGAATTCCGCCACCCGTTAGCTCAATCCATAATTAATTTGCGTAGGCGTTATGCTCAGGGCTTGGCTGATCCTCCTGAAACTAGATCGGAGCTTGAAGAGATAAAACCGCAACTCGCGTCTCTGCAGGATCCAGGTTTTGTGAGGGAGGCGCTGGGGGTAGCCGCTGTGAGGCTTGAATTTGAAGGCGATGAAAACTCGTCGTCTGAGATAATAGATTTGCTTTGGGAAGCGGCTGTTCGGGCGGAGGATGGAGCTCGCGCAGGCCTGGAAAGGGCTCTGCGGGAGGCTGAGGCGGCGCTACGTCGCGCATTAGATCATAACGCACCTAATGAAGAAATATTGGAACTCTCCCAGAACCTGCAGAGTGCTTTGACAGACTTTTTAGAGCATTTGGATGATAGACGGGATGGGGCTTCGGCAAGGTCGTTAGTGGAGATCGAGCGTGAGTTATTCGGTGACCCGGAAGAGGGTGCCGGCACTCCTACTGATCAGGCTATGCGAGACGCCGGAATTCCAGTGGACCCCCCCTCTGGAGACGCGGTCGGGAATCAGCTATTGCAGGATATGGCTCGCTCGGTTGAGGACCTTGCTCTTACGGGTTCAAGAGAGGCTGCTCAGACCATGCTTGATCAATTGCAGGAGACGATAGAGAATTTGGCAGGGCAAAATGCCAGCGGTGAGAGTGCCGACGAACAGGCGGCGGATGCAGATGATATAGCAGCGTTGGAAGATCTCATGGGGAGGCAGGATGCCCTCCTTAACGAGACCTTTAGTCAGATGCGGGATGACCCGAGTGATGTTTCCGAATTAGAATCTGTGGATCCTGCGCGGGATGTTGGGCAAACAGGAGCTGAGCTGTCCTCCGAGGAAGTGGCTGCTGGGCACGAGCCGCCTGGCATGAGAGATGATGAAATTGAGCGGATGGATGACCTGTCTGGGGGTCAACCGGCCCCGACTGCATCTAGACAGAGTAATTCTGTACAGCAGTCGCGGGAGCCTCAAATTCCAGATCAGAATTCGGCTGCGGGGACCCAGACTAGTGGCGAGGGGCAGCAAGGTGATATGGCAGCTAGCATGACTCCGCCTAGTTTGAGCGACCAGGCCGAACAGCAAGTAGGGGAAGAACAGGATGGTCGAACAAGCAGCCAAAATAGCCCTGGCGCGGGCCCGGGTGAGGGTACTAGCGCCGAATCGGGGAATGATCCAATCTCTGGTGAGTTGGCTGGCCAAGCCAGGCCTGAGCAACCCATGGATCGGCAGGATCGAATAAGAGAGGATCTGTCTGATATCCTCCGTGGCGAGGGTCTAGCAGGGGAGAGAGTGCCGACGGAGTTGGCGCGCGCCGAAAAGCATATGCGTGATGCTAGTGAGGCACTTAGAAGAGAAAGACCCGATCGTGCGGTGAGGGCTCAGACAAAGGCCTTGCATCAATTAAGGCAGGGTGTCGCCCTTTTGAAGGGATCCAGGTCAGGGGAGTCTGGGGCCGCCGCGCCCAGCCAAAATAATGGTCAGCAAACAGCGGAATCAGGACGTGATCCGTTTGGCAGAGAGAACCAGGATATTCTGGGGAGTCCCAGAGGATTTGTTGATGTTCCCCAGATGTCTGAGGTGCAGCAGAGTAGAGTTATACTTGATGAATTATATCGTCGGGCGGGTGACGCTGGACGGTCTCAAAAGGAGAGAGAGTACATTGAACGGCTATTGCACTGGTACTAGATAAAGAATATGGGGCAGTCTTGTCTCTATAATCTATAAAGTGCTGGTGTTATTTAACGCGTATCCAAACTGACACAGCCTTTCCAGGGGGATCGTCAGCGGAAGTTTCAAACTTAACTTGTTGTCCTGGATCAATTGCCTTCGTGGGGAGTTCATAGTCCCAAAGAAGTACCGGCAGATCATTCTCGTCTAGTAGAGTGATTATTAAGCCCGTAGGCTCTGCCATTTTGTTGGAGGGGTTTAAGAGTTCTCCTTTTACCGACAGTTGAGTAATATTTCTATTAGTTTCCCAACCTAGTTCCAAATTTTGAATTTCTAAAACGGCGACATTTCCTAATTCAGGAAGAGATGGGGAGGGCTTCAGCGATGTTTGAACTATAGAGCCTTCAAGGAAATAACCTCCCGTGAGCAACAAAGCAAGAGTGAGAAGGCCGGCAAGCGCCCCTGCTACTCTTTTGGACTTATTTGACCAGGTTCCTGTCGCGTTGGGCTTCGGGGTTGACCGTTCATGCTGGCTTGCCGGGGATTTGAGATCTTTGGCTCTTGAGTTATGGATTAAAGGCGGAAGAGGCCCAATAATGAAAAGAGTTGCGCATTTTATGCATTTAGCCTGCCTTTTGGTTGTCCTGGAAAAGGCTGATCGCTTAAATAAAAACCGGGTGCAACATGATGGACAACTTACGATCATGGAAATTAGTTACTCAACTTTATATAATTATTAGCATATGGGGTAAACCATGATGGTAGCATAGGCAAGTGGACCTATTCTTATAGAGCGGCAAGCTCGGAGTGGATTGGGCAAGGTATGATGGAGCTCTAGTTTGGCTGTGCCGGCGCGGATTAGGGGTGTGTTCGATTAATGGATTAGGATCAAAGTGAGCGTAGTCAATTTTAGAAATGTTGGTTTAACTCTGGAAAACGGAATGAAGCTTTTCCATGATTTGAATTTTGTCCTTGAAAAGGGATCCTTAAATTTTGTTACAGGAGCCAGCGGTTGTGGCAAGACTACCTTATTGCAACTTATGGGAGGCGATTGCGAATTTTGGACTGGAAGGATTAAGGTTTTCGGTTCTGAATTACTATCTGGGATAGGCGAAGGGAGAAATGAAACTCGCCCCCGTATTGGAATAGTGTTTCAAGAGCTTAGGTTGTTGCGGCACCTTACAGCCAGAGAAAATTTGGCTTTGCCTCTGCTCATAGGCGGGGCCCAGGGAAAAGAACTAGAAGAACCCATCTCAGAACTTCTAGAATGGCTGGGTCCCGGGATCACCGGGGCTAAAGCAGTAGACTCATTATCTGCAGGGGAAAGGCGATTGCTAGCAATAGCCCGTGCGCTTGTTTGCCGCCCTGATTTGGTGCTGGCTGATGAGCCAACAGCATCACTGGACGCTAGACAAAAAGCTTCAGTGTTGCAGTTTTTTGCAGAACTCTGTGCTCTGGGAACAGCCGTGGTTATTGCGACAACTGATGACTGGCTTATTTCCCAGTATGCGTGTTCTTCCCAATTATTCATAGAGAATGGGCGATTGCAGCAGATTGAGGGAGCTGGGCTGTCTTCTAGTGCAATTCATACTGAAGTTGCGGTAAAGTGAACATTGGTCAAGGTCTGTTGCTTGGAGACTCAAAAAGAGAATATTTGCTTTGTTGGGCATTCGCTTTTGGGGTGTATCTTTCGCTTCTCGGCGCTGTTGCAACCACCCTTTTGGCCGGCACTCATGCGACAGTAAATGAGTTGAACTCTGCACCCGTGATTGCTCAACTTCCTCGTGAATCGGCGCCAGAAGATATTGAGAAATTTATAACGTCGTTAGATTATATCGTTGGGGTTGCGGAGGTAAGTATCTTATCGGAAAGAGAGCTTCACGATTTGGTGGAGCCGTGGCTCTCGGAAGAAGTGTTGAGCGAGCTCGCTTTCTTTCCTATCTTGGTAGAAATAACCACAGATGGTAGGAGTGAGTTGGATGGGCAGGAACTACAGGCGGCCATAAAAGAGGTCCAGGGCCGTGTCCTTATGAACTTACAGGTTGGCCAACAAGTGCAAAGTTTTTGGGCAGTTATAATTCGTGGGCTCGTGTGTTCTGCGATGTTGGCGTTACTTTTGAGTGCCGTGGTTTTGTTAGTTGCCCAAATGTATATATTTTTGAATCGTGAGCTAGTTAACATACTTCGGCTCCTGGGTGCTACTAATTCTATTTTGATCCAGGAGTTTAGATTTAATATGCTTAGGCCAGCGATAATTGGAGGCTGTATAGGGTCAATAGGGATGCTAGGTACGATATTGTTTATCCTACTGGTTTCCTCTGATCTTGGGATTAATGAGTTAATGCTGTCTAGTTCTAATTTTTTCCTATTATTCCTCGTTATAATGGGCTTTGCTGGTGGGCCACTTCTAACTTGGATATTGACGCCGACAATTATCGGTCGTGAATTAACACTTCTGAAAAAGCCGCGCTGGTGAGCGTGGTAGTGCAATGTCTCACTTCCTTAAGGTGCTTGGTTTGTTGGAGCTTTTCTTTGGTGGTGGTGATGTGGATTGTGGGCTTTTTGGTTTTTGTAAGTGATGTCCCAAGGGAGGTGCAAAGCCGCGCATCAGTAACCGATGCGGTAGTCGTGTTGACAGGCGGCAGCATGCGCCTAGAAATCGGATTTGATTTACTCAAGGATGGTCGGGCATCTGCTATGTTTGTAAGTGGGGTGAATAAGGGCCTTACAGCGAGAGATTTATTCAAGCTGGAAACTTCCCGGGAAGAAGCGTTGCTGGGGTCTGTTGAAGTGGGATATGGAGCCCAGAATACGTTAGAGAATGCTGTGGAGACTGCGGGCTGGATGAGGCGGCGGGGTTTCCAAAGCTTTTACCTGGTAACCGCGAGTTACCATATGCCCCGAAGTTTGGGCGAGTTTGATCGCCAGATGACAGATACGGAAATTATTCCTTATCCGGTTTTCCCTGAGAATGTTCATCTTAATGATTGGTGGCGTTGGCCGGGTACTACCGGGTTGCTCATGGGGGAGTATGCTAAATTTCTGGCTTCAACTTTAAGACACTTGTTCAAATTATAGGATTTGAGGGACTGCTTGCTTTGGTTCGAAGCTCTATTTTTAATGTCGGCTTTTTTGTGGGGACTTTTGTTCTCATGGTTGTGTGGTCTCCTGCGTTATTGATTGGGCCTGTGGCGCTCCGGTGGTGCGGCAGAGCATGGGCCATTTTGCTTAGAAAATGGCTCTGGATTTCCTTGGGGGTATCGATTGAGGTGAGGGGAGAGGTGCCTTCGGGGGCTTGTGTAATTGCTGCTAAGCACCAATCTGCGTGGGAGACTATAGGACTCTTAGGTATATTATCGGATCCTTGCTTTGTCTTAAAAAGAGAGCTTTCTTATATCCCAATATTTGGCTGGTATATTGCCAGGAACCGGCAAATTTCCGTTAATCGTGGCGCCGGCATGGTTGCGCTCAAAGTGCTGTTAAGGCAGGCTCAAAAGGCCATGGCTGAAGAGCGGCAAGTAGTGGTCTTTCCGCAAGGGACAAGAGTGGAGGTTGACGCTAGTAAACCATACCAGGCAGGAATTGCAGCTTTGTATGGCCAATTGAATGTCCCTGTTCACCCAGTTGCTCTCAATTCGGGGCTCGTGTGGGGTCGGAATAAGTTTATTAAGCACAAAGGAAAAATTGTTGTGCACTTTCTTCCAGCTGTTCGCCAAGGGTTATCGAAGAAGGAGTTTCTTGCTGAATTGTCAGATCAAATAGATTCGGAAACAGCTAGACTCGTAACTGAAGGTCGTCAGAACCTTTAGGTGGCTTTGCCATTAACTTAAGTGATTGAGTAGTCGCCCGATGAATTGCTCACATACTTGAATCTGAGACAATTCTATGTATTTGTTGGGTTTATGAGCTTGAAGAATGGTTCCTGGCATACAGATTAAAGTCGGCAAGTTTTGTCCTTGGAACAACCCTCCTTCAGTGGCAAATGCAATTGAATCCGGTTCGAAATTGTAGCCAGTGAGCTAACAGAAGAGATCCTCTAGGCCGGTGTCAGATTTGGGGGGCAAGCCCAGGGAGTTTTCCAAAAACTGTGGTTTGCAAGGTGGCGGCTTTAGACACTGCTTTCATTTGAGGCGTCACTTCGGCAGTATAAATTGCGCTAGGGGCATCAGAACCAAGGTTATAATATCATCGCTGGGGAGCGCACGTGCCTCCAAATCAAAAGTACAAGCTTTTATCAAGCCGATATGGAGGGTGCTGTAGGGTGGGTACACCGAAATAGCTAACTTGTTCATCGTAAGAAAGAGCTAAATGGATGGGCCGTTTAAGTTTGGCGTGCACAAAGTCTGGGGAGATGGGCAAGGAAAATTGTGGAGAACCTTTTCATGTCAGTTGTTCCCTGGCCATAGGCTCTGTCATCGGTTCTGGTTGCGATGAATGGGTTGGTGTCCCAATAATGGCCGTCAACTGACACCATATCCGTGTTGGCTGAGAGCATTATCCCCCCAGCTACTTTTGGTCGAGTTGTTACCAGAAGATTAGCCTTGGTGCCGCTATTATCATTGATAATATGGCTCTCAACGCCATGTTGGGGTAAGTAATCAGATACAAAATTCATTAGATTAAGGTTCGAATTTCAACTCGTTGTGTCAAAATACGCCAATTTATCGATCATTTCGTAGGGTGTGTAGATCGGCACACCTATAGCTCTAATCTAAATGCATTTAGTTGGAATTGTCGACCTAAATGATACTATAGCTGATACCTCTAAATGGGACACCAAGGTTAATGTTTTGGAAGTAATGCGTTGAATAAGTTTGAGTTCCCTAAAATTAGGATGTCGTTTCTAGTTTGCACTATGTTTGTAAGTGTCTTGGGGTGTAATTGTATGGCATCCACCCCAAAGAATGTAATTGTGATGGCAAAAGCGCTAGATGATCTAATAACTTTAGATCCCGCTGAAGCATTCGAGTTTTCCAGCACTGAGATCCTGGCCAATGTATACGACAGACTATTCATTGCGAACCCGGAGACGCCTTCTGAGCCGAAAAAGGGCTTGGTCGAAGAGTGGTGGCGCAGTGATGATGGGCTTGAGTATAAATTCTTCATCCGGAAAGGCGCGGTGTTTGATGGGGGTCGGCCTCTCACTTCTCGTGACGTGGTGTTCTCGCTGCGACGTGCAGTTTTCTTGAATAAAACTCCGGCCTTTATCCTTAACCAGTTAGGTCTCCACCGTGGAAATGTGGAGCAAAAAATCAAAGTATTGGATGAGCAGTCACTCGTTCTAGGCGTAGATCGACCTTATTCCCCATCAGTGGTTTTAAACATTTTGAGTGCTATTGTGACCTCTGTAGTAGATGAGTCCTCTCTATCCGAGCATTTCAAGGATGGAGACTGGGGAGCTAATTGGCTTCGGTCTAATACTGCTGGATCTGGGGAATTTCGCGTGAGCAAATGGGGCGTCGGAGAGCACCTAGTGCTAGACAGAAAGGATACCAGTCGTTCACGGATAACACGTATTATTATTCGTGATATTAGGGAGCCTGCGACCCAGCGTCTAATGTTGAGCCGGGGCGACCTAGATATTGCAAGAAACTTAACTCCTGATCATATTGTTGCTCTGGCGAAAAAGACGGATACAGTTACTTGGTCGACCGACCAGGCTAGAATATTTTACCTGGCCTTAAACCAGAGTAACCCTCTGTTGGCCGACCCCTCAATTCGTGGGGCGCTGAGGCTAGCAATAGATTACCAAGGCATAGCCAGTCATTTGCTTCCTGGCAGGGCAAGGGTGCATCAAGCATTTCTTCCGTTGGGTTTTATGGGTTCTCTGACGGAAACGCCCTTTTCACTGAATCTTGAGACTGCAAGAAGTTTACTCGACCGAGCCGGCTTTGGTGAGGATCTCACCTTTTCTGTTGATGTTAGATCTGATCCCATTGCCTTACAGATTGCCCAAGCACTTCAGATGAACCTAGGGAAAATTGGGATAAAACTCGAGATTCGCCCTTCTGATGGCAAGCAAGTGCTAACAAAGTATCGGGCACGGCGTCATGATATTTATATGGGGTATTGGGGCCCTGACTACCTTGATCCACATTCCAACGCTGCTGCATTTGCAAGCAACCCCGATAATACGGACGATGCCGAACAAAAAACACTCGCGTGGAGAAACCATTGGACAATGCCTGAGCTTACCAAAGATACGGATGATGCCCTTTTGATTCATGACCAAAGAATGCGGGAGGAGGCTTATAGAGATATACAACGTCAAGTCCAAGCGGATTCTCCTTTCATTATTGTGTTCCAGGAGAAGGCGCTAACTGCAACAACCGATCGGGTAAAGGGATTTAAGCTAGGGCTAACTTCGGACCAGACTTTGTATGCAGATATTGTAAAATAGGGCCCTGCTTAAATGATTCAGGATAATCATGCAGACTGTTCGGTAGCGAGCTAGGCTAATTTGGTTTGGGGGGCGCGTGGACATTTCTTACAGTTTATATCGATTAGGTCGGATATGCTTGCTGGCAAGTGTAACTATGATCGGACTACTTCTTATCACGTTTGTGATAGGCCGGGTTATGCCCATAGATCCAGTCTTGGCTATCGTGGGAGATCATGCAAGCGAAGAGACTTATCTTGCTGCTCGGTCTAGAATGGGTCTAGCCCAGCCGTTATACACTCAACTGGGCTTGTACTTTGGGCAAGTTTTGCGCGGAGACCTTGGGGTTAGTAGCTTCACTCAGAATCCGGTTTCCGAGGATTTGCTTAATTATTTTCCAGCAACATTTGAGTTAGCGACTTTAGCAACCTTGCTAGGAGTGCTCTTCGGCGTACCAATGGGAGTATTGGCAGCTGTGCAAAGAAATAGGTTTGTTGACCACGTGGTCCGGCTTGTTTCTCTTTTGGGTTACTCAATGCCAACATTTTGGCTGGGGATGATTGGCCTCATGATTCTTTATGCCCAATTGGGTTGGGTCGGAGGACCTGGTCGACTTGACATCTTTTATCACGGGCTGGTGCCATCAGTGACAGGAATGATTCTGGTTGATTCACTTATTGCTGGAGACGTACAGGTTTTTTTTAATGCTTGCAGCCATATTGTCCTTCCGGCATCAATACTTGTATATTTTTCAACTGCCTATATTACTAGAATGACTAGAGCCTTTATGGTCGAGCAGCTTGGCCAGGATTATATCCTCGCTGGCCGCTCCCGAGGAATAAGTGAGAGGCAGCTGATTTGGAAGCATGCACTGGGCAACGCATTGGTCCCCCTTATCACTGTTATTGCCCTCAGTTATGGAAGTTTGTTGGAAGGTTCCGTGTTGACGGAGACGATCTTTGCTTGGCCCGGTCTGGGGCTATACCTGACTAACGCACTGCTCAGTGCAGATATGAACGCCGTGTTGGGTGCTACTATGGTTATCGGTGCGATATTTCTGTTCTTAAATCTTCTAACGGACGTGCTGTACTCAAAGATAGATCCTCGTGTTAGTTAATTGTTGTCAAAAGTTTCGGAGCACATGGAAATAGAAAGCACCCCTCACAAACATTTGACGGGAATGGCAATGAGAGCCAGGAGATATTTTGAGAGGAAGTTCCCAGTTACCAGGCTTAATTTTTTGGGAATCTTAGGAATAGGTACTATCCTATTTTTGTTGGCTGCAGCCTGCATCGGCCCTGTTCTTGCACCCTTTGATCCATATGTTCAGGATCTTTCGGTGAGGCTTTCCCCGCCAGGAGCAGTATATTATTTAGGGACCGATGAACTTGGGAGAGATATTTTATCTCGGTTGCTCTATGGTGCCCGCGTTACTCTGCTTATCGTCGTTCTAGTCGTGGTTATTAGTGGGCCAATTGGAATACTGCTGGGATGCTCCTCCGGATACGTTGGTGGGTGGGCAGACGTGTTTTTGATGCGACTGACGGACGCTTTTCTTGCCTTTCCGCGTTTGGTTCTTGCCTTAGCGCTTGCGGCCGCCCTTGGCCCGGGGCTGGAGAACGCCATTTTAGCTATCGCGCTGACTTCATGGCCTGTCTATGCACGGGTCGCCCGGGCGGAAGCACTTTTAGTTAGAGATAGTGACTACGTAAGTATGGTGAAGTTGCAAGGGGCTTCAAGTTGGAGAATCATCTTTATTCATGTTCTGCCAATGTGTTTGCCCTCAGCCTGCGTGCGTATTACTTTGGACATGGCAGGGATAATTTTGACCGCGGCTGGCCTTGGGTTTTTGGGGCTTGGCGCGAATCCCCCTTCTTCTGAATGGGGTGCTATGATTGCCAGCGGGCATCCTTATATATTTGATCAATGGTGGCTCGTTACTATGCCCGGTCTGGCAATTTTGGCAGTGAGCTTGGGATTCAATTTGGTTGGTGATGCGCTCCGGGATATGTTTGACCCAAGGATCTGAGTTATGCTGATAATTAAGGATTTGAGTGTGCGGTACAGGACGGACTTGGGCATGGTAAATGGCTTAAAAGGGTTAAGCCTGACGTGTGGTAGAGAGAAGCTAGGGGTCGTTGGTGTTTCTGGCTCAGGAAAATCGAGCTTAGGCAGGGCCATAATGCGGCTACTTCCTGATACTGCAGCGATCACGGCAAAGGAAATGTCTTTTGGTGGTCGTGATCTACTAAAATGCGACCAAAAGTCCGCAGCTTCTTGGCGAGGGCGGGAGGTTGCTATGATTTTCCAGGATCCTCATCTTGCCTTGAATCCCATAATGAAAATTGGCTCCCAGATAACAGAGACATATAAACGGCACATAGGTCATGAAACGCTTGCTGCCCGCAGATATGGTCTCAAATTACTAGAGGCGGTTCACATAACCGATCCATCCTTAATGTGGAACAGTTATCCCCGCGAGCTTTCAGGAGGGATGGCACAACGCGCCATGATAGCCCTAATGTTAGCATGTAACCCCCAATTTCTTATTGCGGACGAGCCCACATCGGCCCTAGATGTATTGGCGCGACAGGCAGTTTTAGAAATACTGGATGAGCTAGTTGAATCAAGGGGGATGGGGCTTCTACTTATTAGTCATGATCTTGGCGTGGTAAAAAATTTTTGTGATAGGGTGGTGGTTATCAAGGATGGCAAGGATATTGAAACCCTTCCAGCAAGTAAATTGGACGACTCATTATGTCCGTACACTAGGTCTTTGTTGGCCGCACAACCGCGCTTATTGAACCGAGTGGATGGAGCTGTTTGACGTGATCGTTGTGGAAAATCTCAGCGTTGGTTATGGAAGAAGACGCTACCATAAAGCTGTGGTTCAGGAGGTTTCATTTCGTATTGGGTCTGGGATGAGCCTTGGTCTAGTGGGTCAAAGTGGTAGTGGCAAAACTTCCATACTTCATGCGATAGCAGGTTTGAACCAGAATTGGACAGGGACCATAAAAGTTGACGGGGAAACGCCTAATAAGAATTCTAACAAGATCTTTCGCCGGAAAGTACAGCTAATGTTCCAGGACTCCTCCGCGTCGCTGCATCCCAAGCACCTAATTAGTACTATTCTCGAAGAGCCACTAAAAATAAATCGGATTCCTGAGGTGTCCACACGAATTATGCATGTGCTTAATCAAGTGGGGCTCGACAGTTGGGTGTTGTCTCGTTATCCCCACCAGCTTTCGGGAGGGCAGCGGCAGCGGGTTGCCTTGGCACGGGCCTTGGTTGTTAAGCCAACAACTCTGCTTCTGGATGAGCCTACGTCGGGACTTGATATGTTGGCCCAAAAGGAGGTTATTGGGTTGCTCAATAAGTTGAGGGAAACGGAGCAACTAACATTCCTAGTGGTTAGCCATGACATTGCGGTTATCAATGAGTTATGTGAGTGGTGTGTAGTAGTGCAAGAGGGGCAACTGGTTGATATGCAAAGAACTGTAAACTTTGTTATGGAAGGGCCAACCCTTAGCCCCTATACAAGAAGACTATTAGATGCATCTACCAATTACTTTAAGAAGGAAAAGTGTAGTTAGTTAATTTCAGTTGGAAAACTAAGTAGCTTTCTGAGGCTGCGCCACGATTAATGTAGGAACAAATTTGGGGGAGTGGATAGGCCAGTGCCCTATAAAAAGTTATTAATCCCTCTGGGTATTCTCTTGTTATCTATCCTGACAGCAGGGATGCTCAAGGCGACGAAGCAGGACGCAAGTATCAGTAGCCATGAACAGCGAGTCTGGTCCGTAGACGTTGTTCCAGTGAAGATAGAGGATGTTCGGCCACGTCTGCGCCTTTATGGAGAAGTTGTTGCTGGCCGGCAAATAAATGTGCGGTCCTTATCTATGGGCGTTGTTGCTTCTGTGGGGGCTAACTTTGTGGATGGCGCCAGTGTAAGGGAGGGAGAGAAACTCCTATTCGTAGATTCTTTTACCCATAGTCGTAGGCTTTCCGAGCAAAAAGCTCTATTGGCCGAGGCCAGGGCCCGCAATGGTGAATTGTCTGCTGCTCAGAAATCTATTGCACTTCTTCTCGAAGAAGACAGGAGGCAGCTAGATATAATAGAGCGTGATTTTAGGCGGTATGAGCAACTTAAGACTGGTATAGTTTCAGAACAAACAATGGACGAGAAGCGTTTGGCTGTCAGCAGGGCAAGGGAAAGCTTCTTAGCGCGGGATCAGCAATTACTCTCAATAGGTGCGCAAATTGACCAGCAGAAGGCAATTATTGATAGGTATCGTGCTGCTATGGAGCGCGCAGAGGAAGACTTAAAGGATACTAAAGTCTTTGCTCCTTTTGATGGTTACTTAACCGATATAAGGGCCGCTGAAGGGATGCATTTGAATATAGGGGATCCATTAGCCAAGCTCATTGATGCAGAACGTCTGGAAGTAAAGGTATTTTTAAGCAACGCTCAGTTTGGCAGAGCTTTTTCTGGGTCGCCTATTTTCTTACCTTTGAAGGTAACGTGGAATGTTGGGGGTACAGAATTTATATTCGATGCGGTTGTTGATCGAATGGAGAGCCAAATTAATAGTTCGCTTGGGGGGGTGCATGTTTATGGTCGCCTCAGCGGAGAAGCTTCGGAAGGCTTGCTGAGACCCGGAGCGGTAGTAAATATCTTGGCCCAAGATCGGCTCTACGAACAAGTCGCACGGTTACCTGAAGGAGTTTTGCACAATGATGGAACAGTGTATGTTGTTGCCGGAGGGCACTTGAATAGAAGAAGTGTAACTTTGGTGGGCCGTGACGATAATCATGTGCTTGTTCAAGGCGAATTAGTGGAGGGGGAACTTGTAGCAGTAACTCGCTTTGATGGTACCATGGACGGGCTTGCGGTCAAGATGCAACCCTAGTATGCGAGGGGTAGCCGAGTGCTTAAACGCTTTGTAGTTCATCCAACCGCGGCTCACCTGTTGATGGTTATTATGTTAGCTGCGGGATTGTTGTCGTTGACCCGCATGAATACCCAATTTTTCCCGGATTTTGGCATTGATGTTGTCACAGTATCGGTGGTTTGGTCGGGAGCCAGCGCTGAGGATATGGAAAACAATGTTGTGAAAGCCTTAGAGGCTGAGGTGCGTTTTCTTGACGGTGTTGCCAAGGTGACCTCTTCGGCTCGGGAGGGATGGGCAGGAGTGTATGTGGAGTACGAGGCGGGTGCTGATATGCAAGCGGCTTTGGGGGCCGTAGAAAGTGCGGTCTCCAAGGTAACTACTCTACCAGAAGGCTCTGAACGTCCAGTTATTACCCAAGTAGTGCGCTATGACACTATCAGTCGTTTAGTGCTGTATGGGCCATTTTCCGAGGCTGAGCTTAAGCGGCAGGCCAGGCGAGTTAGGGATGATTTGCTAGCGATTGGCATTGACAAAGTAACTATTTTCCCTTCGCGCTCTGAAGAGATTCATGTAGACGTAGATCCATCTACTTTAATAGGGCTCGGAATGACCCTAGGTGAAATAGCCGTTCAAATTGGAGCAGATAGCCAAGATTTGCCATCGGGGGATACTAAGGGGCTTTCAGACCGCCAGCTTAGGGGTGTAGGGCTCAGAGAAAGCGTTTCCGATCTAGAAAGTCTTAAGGTTACGACAAGGACAGGAAGTAAAAAGGTTTACCTAGGCGATATAGCATCGCTAAGGAATGCGATGGAACCCGGCCCAAGCTTAGTTTTCGATGGTCTTCCTGCGGTCGAACTGCATATTCAACGAGTAGTTGGTCAGGATGCGTTGCTATTGGCGGATAAGGTTAGCGAGTACGTGGACGAGCTCTCTTCCAAATTTCCGGAGGACTTAAGGGTATTGCAGTTTGACGTTGCCGCTGACTTGATTCGAGAACGCATAAGCTTGCTCCTTAGAAATGGCGTGGGCGGCTTAATTTTGGTTCTTGGTATTCTGTTTGTTTTCTTGAATTCCCGGGTTGCCTTCTGGATCGCTGTCGGTATCCCTATAGCTGTTTTAGGTTCACTAGCCATCATGCTGGTAACGGGCCAAACCATAAATATGGTTAGCTTGTTTGCGATGATCATGATGATTGGGATCGTCGTTGACGACGCCATCGTTGTTGGAGAACACGCATTGGTGAAATATTCTTCCGGTCTTCAACCTTCAGATGCTGCGGTAGCTGGTGCACAATATATGATGAAGCCCGTTGTCTCTGCTAGCCTAACCACTATAGCTGCTTTTCTACCAGTGATGATGATTTCAGGTATTATAGGGGAGATAATAGTAGCCATCCCGCTAGTTGTGGTTGCGGTTCTCCTTGCTAGTTTAGTGGAATGTTTTTTAATACTGCCTGGTCATATGCGTACGGCCTTTAGTATGGGACGCCAACACGTCTCGAGTTTTAGACAACGTTTTGATAAACTATACGTGCAGTTCCGGGACACGCATTTTCGTCAGATGGTAGAAGCCGCTATCAAGTGGAGATATACTACTCTGAGTTGTGTTTTCGGCTCCCTTATAGTTGTTATTGGTCTAATGTTAGGCGGGAGGGTTCAGTTCGTTTTTTTTCCTTCGCCGGAAAGCGATATCATCTATTGTAACTTTTCATTCGCCCCGGGGACACCTCGCGAAAAATCTGAAGAGATGGTTGCTGAACTTTCGCGCGCGCTTTCGGAAGTTCAGGAAGGTTTTGGTGAGGAAGAAGGGTTGGTGCGGGTTGCATTGGGTATCGTAGGGTCTCCTGTAGGTAGCTTCGCTCAGTGGAATAAGGCGTGGGGAGACCATATGGGAGGTATGATGGTCGAATTAGCCCCATCTGAAAATCGAAATACCCGGACAGGAACAGTTATAGAGACGTGGAGGTCCAGTATCCAAGAGGTTCAGGGTATTGATGGTATTACTATCCGTGCCCGTCAGGGGGGGCCACCCGGGAGAGATTTAGACATCCGACTGTATGGAGGTGAAGCACGTGCACTAAAACAGGCGGCTCTTGAAACAAGAGAGTTAATCAAGAGATTTGAGGGTGTACGCGATATCGCTGATGATCTGCCGTGGGGTAAGCAAGAATTAGTTTTTTCGGTCAACGACTATGGGAGATTTTTAGGTTTTACCACACAAGCGGTGGCGACCCAGGTTCGTGATGCCTTTGATGGGCGAGTTGCCCATCGTTTTGTTAAACACGGAGAGGAAGTAAAAGTTCGAGTGCAATTCCCACGCACAGTTATATCTTCCGCGCGGTTACGTGAACTTTACATACAGAGTGAAGAGGGTTTGCGAGTGCCTCTTTCGGAGGTTGTCGCTATACAGAACAGTCAAGGGTTTGCCATGATAAGGCGCGAAAACTTGGTTCGGGAAGTAGCCGTTACAGCTGAGGTGGACGAAGACATCATTAATCCGACGGAATTAGTTGCGAGATTAAGTGAGGAGGGCCTGACAGAGATAGCGGAGCGCTATGATGTAGATTATAGGTTTGCTGGTAAGGCAGAAGAGCAGGGAGATACTTTGTCAGATATGGGGGTTGGAGCCCTTGTGGGGTTGATCTCGATTTATATTGTTTTGGCCTGGGTTTTTGCGAGTTATTTTCGGCCGCTCGTAGTTATGTCGATAATTCCCTTCGCGGTTGTTGGGGCAGTGTTTGGGCATTGGTTACTCGCCTATGATTTAACAATTCTTAGCTTGGTTGGGCTCCTAGGACTTTCTGGAATCGTAGTTAATGGTTCTATAATTCTAGTGACGTCGATCAATGACCGACTAAAGCAGGGGCAAGCTTTTGATGATGCTATAGTGGGTGGGGCGTGTGATCGACTTAGAGCTGTAGTTTTGACTTCATTAACAACTATAGGGGGTTTGTTGCCACTTTTATCGGAAACTAGTCTTCAGGCACAATTTTTGAAGCCTATGGCTCTGACCATTGTTTCTGGTTTGGCCGCAACAACAATACTTGTGTTGTTTGTTGTTCCAGCATTAATTGCTATCCAGGCAGATTTTACGAAAGTTTTTGGGTTAGCTTCTCCAAAATCGCGGCAGGAACAACAGCAGTATGGTAAAGAGTTCTAGTCGGCCAAGAAGCATAGCTGCAGATAGGATCCATTTGGCCGAATCTTCCATCTGGGCGTAATTGCTTGCCGGGCCTACTATTGGTCCGAGGCCCGGTCCAACATTGGAGATGGCAGTGGCAGCAGCGCTTACACTAGTTAAAAAATCGTAACCATGAAGGCTAAGTAGTAGGGTCGTGCAAATAAAGCTAAGAATGAACACGAAGAAGAAAGCTTTTACTGCGTTAACCACGGAATCTGGGATAGGTTCGCCGTTGAAGCGAGGGGAAGTTATCATGTGTGGCCGAACAAAATGTGAGAGCTCTGAGGTGATATTTCCAAACAATACTTGAAATCTAAATACTTTGATGCCCCCAGTAGTGCTTCCTGTACAACCTCCCACAAACATGAGGAAGAATAGTATGGTTACGGGGAAGCTTCCCCAGTTGTCAAATGGTGTCGTGGTAAACCCCGTTCCCGTAATTATGGATGTGGTGGAGAATGTTGCGTAGCGGATAGCCGCTGAGAATGGCGCATCCAGTTGGTGGACTATCCAGGCCGTTACTAAAGCGGCTGCCACTAGACAAATCCCAATAAAACATTGAACTTGGCTATCGCGCAGTACCGCAAGGGGCTGCCCGCGTGCGGCTTGCAGGTAAAGCATAAACGGCAAGCCTCCAACCAACATTCCCGCTATAATGATCCAATCTATCGCAGGGCTATTGAATGATCCGATAGATCCATCCGATGTGGAGAACCCGCCTGTGGCAATTGTGGCCATCGCATGACAGATGGAATCAAAGGATTTCATGCCAGCGACCCAGAGGGCTATTGCCCATATTAGAGTCAAAGTGGCATAGGTAATAGCGATCCATGCTGCAGTGGGTGCTGCCCTTGGCAAGAGTTTTTTAGAGTGATTAGACAGCTCTGTGCGAAAGATCTGCATCCCGCCTACGCTTAGGACAGGTAGCACAGCTATTGCCATCACGATGATACCTATTCCACCCAGCCATTGGAGAATTGCGCGCCAGAGTAATATCCCGACGGGAGCGTTATCGAGGTTAGTAAGTGTTGTAGAGCCTGTTGTGGTAAGGCCAGACATTGACTCGAAAAACGCACTAGCAAAGCCTAATTCTGGCATTGATAGGAGGATGGGAAGGCTTGCGTATGCTGTTACAATTATCCAACTGACGGAGGTTAAAATAAATGCCTCTTTAACTCCGACAACCAGGGAACCTCCTCGGGCTCCCAGCACTAAAGCCATTCCACTAAAAAGGGTCATGGCTGTTGAAATTAGGAAGTAGGGCCATACCTGGCCGTCAGAGGCTGCATCAGCAATAGCTGGTATCGCCATGGATATGGATAGAATTACGAGTAGAAGGCCAACCACGAAGAAGGTAGAGCGGATATTAGCCAAAGTATACCTATAATCTCAAACTTCCCTGATGTGGGGACCCCGTTAAAAATCTACTTCTCCGGAGCCTTTTCATTTTTTTATAAGTCCTTGTGAGTGGGGTTCCCAATCATATTCAAAAACTCCCGCCTCGTCCGGGCGTCAGATCTAAAGTCACCAGTCATACGGCTTGTTACCATGCTTACTCCAGTTTTGTGAACTCCTCGGGTAGTCATGCATTCATGGGAGGCTTCTATAACCACTGCGACACCTTTAGGTCTCAGCACTTCATCAATTGTATCCGCAATTTGGACAGTTAACTTCTCCTGGATCTGCATTCTACGGGCGTATATGTCGACAATGCGGGCTAGCTTGCTGATACCTATAACCCGACGGCTCGGGAGGTAGGCAACATGGGCACGTCCAATGATGGGTAAAATATGGTGTTCGCAGTGTGATTCAAATCGTATGCCCCGTAAGACGACCATCTCATCATACCCCTCATCCTCGTCGAAGGTGCGGCGCAAAATCTCTTTTGGATCCTCACCATACCCAGAGAATAGTTCGCGGTATGCTCGGGCAACCCTTGAAGGTGTTCCCAATAACCCTTCCCGGGCTGGATCCTCCCCGACCCAGCGCATAAGGACGCGAACCGCTTCCTCAGCTTCTTCGCGAGTGGCGGTTGGTTCTCCCGGAGTTCTTGTGGACCTCTTGTGGGTATCTGACCTGTTCATGGGAGCGAAATTTCCATTCTTTAGCAGTAAGTTTGTAAGTGGCAGAGAAGCCTAGTGTAGTCTTTTGGGGGTGTATGGACTATCCAAGGAAAAGGCGGGAACTGCAGCATCAAAGCTCTCACCTTCCGACGTTACCATTTCGTAGCTACCTACCATAATTCCTGAAGGTGTTCCGAGAGGGGTGCCGCTGGTGTACTCATAAGACTCCCCGGGGTTTAGCACAGGCTGCTCGCCCACTACTCCTTCACCTCTAACTTCTTGTTGTTGCCCATACCCATCTGTAATTTTCCAGTACCGATTACGAAGCTGGACTGTCTCAGCACCTTGGTTCTCAATCTTTATTTGGTAGGCAAACACATAGTGCTCGTCTTCAGGCGACGACCGTTCATCCAAAAAGAAGGATTTTACAGTTATTCGAATCGACCTGGTGGTCTCCTCGTACATATATTTTCTTTCCTCGCTATAGGAGGGATAGCCCTCACTAGACTTATCGAACTTGAGTTTAGACTAGATACAACGCATTGGAATTTTGTTTACGATGAAATCAGTTAATTAAATTAATATAGCCGGTTGTCAACCATTTGAACAAGTCGCGCCGCCAAGAACACAGAATTGCGCACAAAATGGGTGATTCAAAGCGATGGTTTTACTGCCTCTAGCCAAATCCGAGCCTAATTCAAAGTGTCGATCTTGGGTTATGAGGGTGCACGCAACTACAGTTGGCTTATTCGTGTTTTTTCGTCTAATCACCATCCGAGAATTCGAACACATCAACTGATCCTGTTCCACATTCAGATTACTCAAGCAGGCGGTGCTTATTTCTTGTGTTGGTTTTGATAAATCCATTTCCGGGAAGAGGACCAGCTTCTCTGGGTCTTGTGCATTGACATGAATGGAGTGAGCAGCAAACAACTTAGCATATCCAAGGCGGCTTTGTTCTTCTGTTTCAAGGGTAGTGCGTCTTCCCGCAACTCGGCATTCAAACCCTTGATTTAACAACCAAATTAAGCCGCTGATGGATGCCTCCCACGTGCCTATACCTCTTTCCATTTCATGTCTTCTCTTGTCATAATGGTCTATTGAAATCCTAAATACCAGATTATCGTGAAAATTTTGCCGCAGTTTTTCCAATGCGGATGTAGTTTTCATCATGGGCTTCATAGCATTAGTTAGCACTAGGACACGGAACTTTTTACTTAAGCAAAGCTCTAACATAGAAATTAGATCCGGGTTGATAAACGGCTCTCCGCCAGTAAATCCAATTTCGCGAGTAGGGAGGCCTAGGTCTTCGATTTCGTTAAGAAAAGTTTCCACTTCGTCAAGTTTAAGGAAGGATAAGTCATCATTAACTGGGCTCGATTCCATGAAGCAATTTGTGCAAGTCAAATTACAGATTGTGCCAGTATTGAACCAAAGTGTGCTAAGCTCAGATAGGGTCACCTGCGCACGTGGTTCTCCTTCCGCAGTGTACTCGGGGTTCACGAATTTATTATCAAAACATTCAGTTTTTAGAGTGTTTTTCATAGTCAGATTATGCAGGATCCTAGTTGAAAGATTAGCTTCAGTCCTACAGACAAGGGGGGTATCAAGCAATGTTTTCTTATGGCCACAGGATAATTTATAGGCTATTGGTTTGAATGTTTTGTCAAAAGAGCGGGCGTAGCTCAATGGCAGAGCAGAAGCTTCCCAAGCTTACGACGGGAGTTCGATTCTCCTCGCCCGCTCCAGTTCCGATGGCAACTTACACGGGTGTAGCTTTTCTTGCACAACTGGCTAAGTCTGCTTAACAAGTGTAGTTTATAGGCGCTTACGTTAGTACTAAGCTGTTAAAATGAGGTAACTGCGTGACGAGACCAACCTTGAAACCCCCCTCAGGCACGAGAGATTTTTTGCCTGGCGAGGCAAAATTCCGCTCCCAAGTTTTTTCGACTGTTAGAACAATTTTTGCTCGCCATGGCTTTGAACCTTTTGAAACGCCCGCCTTTGAAAGGTTGGAAACCTTATCAGGCAAGTACGGCGATGAGGGAGAGAAACTTATATATAAGATCCTAAAGCGCGGTGACAAAGCAGCCTCAGGAGAGGCGGATATGGCTCTTCGCTATGATCTTACGGTTCCGACGATGAGGCTTTTTTCGCATCGTAGGAATGAACTGCCGCGCATTGTAAAACGGTATCAAATAGGGCCTGTTTGGCGGGCGGACCGACCTGGGCGGGGTCGGTTCCGGGAATTTTGCCAGTGCGATGTGGACATTATAGGTGGTGGAGCTCCATTATCAGATATTGAGGTTCTTCTCACACTCAGCGATGCCCTGGAGGAACTGGGATTAGATGACTTCACAATTCGCTTAAATTCGCGCGGAGCGCTGCGTGGCCTAATGAAAGCATATTGCCTGCCGGTCGACTCCCATGCAGCAGTACTAACGGTGTTGGATAAGTTGGACAAAATTGGTGTTGAGGGAGTAGCGGAAGGCTTGCTTGAGTTGGACCCAGGTTTTGGCGCTATGAGCGATTTAGTGGCGGATATTAGAATGTCGAATCCTGAGTTGGCCTTGAGGTCACGTATACAAGGGACTGAAGAGGGCCGCGATGGTATAGCGCTTGTTGACTCTATTAGGGATAGAGTTGCCCCTCTTTTGGGCAGCCAGGCATCTATTATAGTGGACCCGTTCTTGGCGCGGGGCTTAGACTATTATACAGGTCCTATATTTGAGTTTGTTGCTAAAGGTGGCTTTGGCTCCATTGCTGGAGGTGGGCGCTACGACGATTTATCAAAGCTATTTATGAAGGAAGGTGTGCCAGTATGCGGTGGCTCACTCGGTATTGAGCGGATAATCCTGCTTTTATCGGATAAAGCCGCTAATAAACCCGCTACCCGGTCTGGTTGTTACGTCACTGTTTGGGATGAGAGCAATGTAGAAGACGCTTTGGCGCTCTGTAGGCGTATACGTCGAAAAGGTTTGATTGCGGATATGGATGTTGAGGCCGGAAAGTTAGGTAGGCAGATGAAACTTGCTAATGAGCGAGGTTCGAGATTAGTTACAGTGCAGGGACCAGATGAGAAGGCGGTGGGGGAAATCACTATCAAGGATATGGAGTCTGGAGAACAACGAACCGTACCAGAGGAAACCGTTGTGGCTGTAATAGAAGACCTTTTAAGATAGCCAGCCAATCCCGGACCCGACCTCCGTTATTTGTATGTAACTCAGTTAAGGCTGGGGTAAGGCCGAAAGGGTAGGGCCTATCTCAGCGTGAATGACTAGGTCAGCTAGTTGATCTAATTCTGTCGGTTCCCTGTTTATTATAACTAACTTGGCCCCCTCGGTTTTTGCGAAAACTGGGAGTGCTGCAGCAGGATATACAACCAGGGACGATCCCAAGACAATAAAAAGATCAGATGCCTTGGCGCTGGCTTCTGCCAGCTTCATTTCTCTTTCTGGCATAGGTTGCCCAAAAGAGATTGTCGCCGTCTTTACGATTCCACCACAGCTGATGCAGGTCGGTGGCTCATTATTTAATTTGAATTGTTCTCTAATTTTATCTAGCGAGTGATGTTGGTGACATGACAGGCAATTGGCGTAGGTTGCGTTGCCATGGAGCTCCACAATTTTACTTTGAGGGACACCTGACAGGTGGTGAAGGCCATCCACATTTTGTGTGATAATCAAGTGGACCTTATTTTGATCAACGAGTTTTGCGACCGCTATATGACCGGCATTAGGGCTAGCATTTGCCATGACAGAATCCACGGCAAACTTACGTTTCCATGATTCTTTGCGCGCTTCTTTAGATTGGATAAATTCTTGAAATGGGATGGGTTTGTTTTCAGTCCAAAGCCCACCAGGACTCCTAAAATCAGGAATTCCTGATTCCGTGCTAATGCCAGCTCCGGTAAAAATCACGGCACATTTGGACATTTGCAACATATCGCTGAGGCGGTCAATTTGTGACTTGTTAGAGTGCAAAAACTTCTCCCGATTAAACAAGTGATGGTTGGCGCTGTAGGTGCTGCCCGAGCGAATGTACACCGGATTGTGCACTGCCTGGCATAGAATGAGGCTTGGATACTGAATTTTAGCTGTCGCTATAAGACTTGTACCAAGGGGGTTAGGCTCAACCATTTTTCCTTCGGAAAAAAGTAGTACCCATGGAGCGCAGTTGGGTCCCCATCTTGTTTTGGTGGATTGGTTAGATAACTCCTTTTGCCCGGAGGTCTTTAATTTTGTCCGAATTATAACCCAATTTCTTAAGAATAAAGTCAGTATGCTCGCCAAGTTTTGGAGGCCTATTGAAGGGTGCGGCTTCTTCGCTCGTTTTATTACTAATATCTCCACGGCTATATTTTATTGGTAGCGGAGATACCGGGGCCGGTTTTTTTAATCCTGGATAGTCCAAAGGCTTGAGAAAATTCATATCGTTAACATGTTTATCGCGGATGGCTTCTTCTGGCGAAAGAATTGGCCCAGAGGGTATCCTGGCTTCTGCAAGCAGTTTTAGGCAATCTTCAGTAGAGCGTTGTTTGCACCATGTCTGAGTTCGTTCACAAATTTCATCACGGTTGTTACCGCGTTTCTCGTCCGTGTTATATTTTTCAGTATCTAGCCAAGAGCTTTCTCCCATAAGCTGAGCCCAACGTTCAAACAGGGGTTGGCCAATCACTTGTATCAAAATCCATCCATCGAGTGTTTTGAAGGCGTCAATTGGTGCGCCCACCTGTCCTCGATTCCCGGTGCCCACGCGATTTAGGTCCATAGTAGCCTGCTCGAGCAGGGCGGCATTATTAAATGAAATTGCTGTTCCAAATAGTGAAGTCTCCACTTTACAACCTTTGCCTGTAGCATCACGTTCGCGGAGCGCTGCCATTGTTCCCAGAGCAGAGTAGAGTGCCGTTCCAAAGTCTACATAAGGGGGATAAATTTTCTGTGGCTGATCAGGCCACCCAGATAAATACATGGCTCCCGACATCGCTTGCCCAATTCCGTCAAACCCTACTCTTTCGCTGTACGGGCCACCCGACCCGAAAGCGGAGTTGGTGGTAAGAATAATGTCAGGTTTTATCTGTTTTAAGGTTTCGTAATCAAGTCCCATCGAACTCAGCGTTTGAGGAGGAAGATTAGCCACAACGATATCGGCAGTTGCTACCAGCTCCCGCACGATTTTTCTGCCTTCCTCAGTCCGAGGATTAAGCGTGAGGCCGAGCTTATTACGTCCCATTTGCATGTATGTCGCGCCGCAGTCTCCTTCTGTGGAAATGGGAGCATAGAAACGATCTTCGCTACCTTCTACCTTTTCTATCCTGATAACCTCAGCACCAAAGTCGGCAAGAAGGGTGGCGCAATAGGGGCCTGCTATATATCGGCCAAAATCTAGAACCCTAATTCCTGCTAAAATGCCAGCCACTTTCTTCTCCTATACTATTTTTCAGTCAATAATTTAGGGACATTTGTTCCAGAGTTCCCCGTGCGGCAATGCTCCCCCAAAACGTACAGATGTGGACAACCTTCATACTAAGCGAAGGTCGGGCTCGTTTCCGAGTAAAAATGACCCCACAGTTTGGAAATGTGTTTGCCTTCCCTGAATTTGCTGAGAGATTGTATGGATGTCCCGGAAGCGTCTTTCGAAAGGGGAGCTCGAAAATATAGCTGTGGCGCCAGCATGGTCGTAGAGAGTATCGACAACGGTTTTGGCTTCATGAATGGCGTAAGTTGACGAAAGTCGAATACGCATCCTTTGATCGATAGAGAGGGTACCGGAGGTGCAGACCGCCTCCCAGATTTCAGTGATTTCTTGCTTTAGGAATGCATGGGCGGCGGCCAGCCGGCCTTGGGAACGTCCAACATCAGCTTGAATGGCATTGTTGTCTCGGAGTTTATGTGTTTGGGCCCGCGGTATTTTCCCTGCAACAGTTTTAACGAAAGCTTCTAAAACTCCACGTGCCACGCCAAGAGCCGTCCCTGCGAAGCCTGTTGCATAGAGACTGGTGGCTGGGAAGGCGTAAAGTGGAGCTGAGCAGATACGGGTGGATTGGTCATCGCGAGCTAGAAGGTGGGTCCTTGGAACTAGTATGTCCTCAGCGGCAAAGTCATCGCTCCCTGTGCCTAGAAGGCCAATGACGTTCCATGTTTCGTATCGTTTGCCTTTATCCGAAGGGAACAGGAGCGTTCGTTGTAGGGGTTCTCCTGTGGTATCCAAGCGCGGTTGTCCATTTTCATCCAGTATATCTGCGAAGCCACCTAACCATCGCGCGTGCTTGCCTCCACTTACAAAGGACCAGCGCCCCGTCAGGAGAAAGCCATCTTTGACTGGTTTAGCTTGACCAGTTCCTGGCCCCCAAGCTAGGACCGAGTGGTTATCGTTTTTCCATATTTGAGTGGCTACGGCATCGGGGACAAACGCTGCAGCCATAGCGCAACCGTTGCCTTGGCATAGGCACCATGCGGTGCTAGCGTCCAAAGCAGCTATTTCCTCGATGACAGCTAAGAAGGCAGGGGGACATACTTCAAGGCCGCCGAACTCTTTTGGAAGAAGCATTCGAAAAAGGGAGTAGTGATGCAGCGCATCTAGTAATTGGCCGGGTAATTGGCGGTCCCGTTCTATATTTTCTGAAGAGCTAAGAATTATTGGCCTTAGATTGGGGATACATTCCAGCAACTTGGCTGTTGTGGTTTTGGTGGAGTCTACTTCAGAATACCGATCGTTCATGCGTCATGCGTTTCCAGGAATCAATGCTCTATGCCATTACGGCCCGCTGGGTGAAGTGGCGCGCCCGGGAGGACTCGAACCCCCGACCCCTTGATTCGTAGTCAAGTACTCTAATCCAACTGAGCTACGGGCGCACTCTTACGAGCAATAGTTATCATCAACGTTTTCAATTGAAAACCAAAGAATTGAACCTTAACTGAAACAATCGTTGGTCCATCTGCACGGAAACGTTGCTCAAATTTCCTGAGTGATAGCTGCCTATTTGGGTCTATAACCTGATCTTAAGCGCCTCAGGCCCACTTCGGTGATGGGCAGGAAAATAGCTGTTATAAGGACCATAAACACCACAAAAAAATAATATAATGCGAAAATAGATCGAAAAAACAACTTTTAATGATGTTCTCCCCGAAATGCTAGTTGGTGGCAAGTTTCCTGATGAGGGGTGAGTTTAGGAGGAAAGTAGTCCACTTGGTCGCCGTTGAAATCCGACTTGTAGCAACTTTGGCCATTCTATAGTATTGGGTAGTGTGTCAGCTGCCCAAATGCGAGGCCCGTTGTAATTGGCTCGGCGCTGGCTAATTCGGCAGGATTGTTTCAATCGAACAAGAGGGTGATTAGAAAAGATGGCGAGGAAGATAGCGATCTTGACTGCGATAGGGGCGGCAATCTCTCTGGGTGGGTGTTCCGTAGTTGATGAAGGGTTATGGCCTGTGGTGATGGGGGAGGACCCTGAACCGATCAGGATCACTCGGACGCAGGAGGCACTGCCGGCAGCTAGTCCTGCAGTGCCAGCGGAGGAAATTCGAAGCGAAGTACCAATTGCTAGTACTCAGACTAGGGAAGTTGATGCATTACCGGGGGCACCAGAAGTAGTGCCATTGAGAACAATGCAGTCCCAGGCGGGTCCCGTAACGGGCACGTATGTGGGCAGTAAAATCAGCAGCCTTAGCGGCGAACTTAACGTGTTAAAAGCGACACTGAGCAATCAGAATAATGAGTTTCAGGCGTTGTTGAATACGACGACGCAAAACTCTCAACGCTATCATGCCATAATTGCAGCCATTAGTGCCCGCCTTCAGATTGGTACCACCCCAGGGAATCCGGTGCTCAATAGCCAATGGCAGAGTGCACAGGCAGAGTTGGACCGGGTGTTCCAGGATACCTCTCGGTTAAGTGAGCTTTCTAATCGTGTTGCGGCTAATTCGGCACTTGCAAATTATTTGGTAGAGGCAACCCGGGCTGCTTTCGGCATACAGGGTGCGGTGGACGAGGATCATAGGCAGCTGTCGGTATTGGAAGATGATGTGAGCAGGACTGTTGTTTCGATAGACCGTTTACTGAATGAAGTAAATGAGACTATAGCTCGGCAAAACAACTACGCGACAGCTGAGCGTCGGAATTTAACAGCTCTCGCCTTGGCTATTAGTAATGGTGAGGCCTTTGGCCCCAATTTGAGCACCTTCGCTTTTAACGAGGCTGTCCGTTTGGCGCATGCTCCATCGGGGCCGTCTGCTTCAGTTGCTGCTGGTCCAGGGGCGCGACTACCGCTAGTAGTAATACGGTTCGATCAACCTAATGTCGAATACCAGGGCGCCCTTTATGCAGCTGTCAGTCAAGCTATCGAACGCAGACCTTCTGCTTTGTTCGATGTAGTGGCTGTGACGCCGAATAGAGGGGGGCCAAGTGAGGTGGCCTCTAGCTCCGGTGCGGCAAAGAAGAGTGCGGAGAAGGTGATGAGGGCATTACTGGCTATGGGATTACCGGCAACCAGATTGAATTTAAGTTCGTCAACCAGCGAGCAAGCCCTGGCCAATGAGGTTCGGGTCTACATCAGGTGAGGTAGCCGTTCCAGAGAGACGACGATATAGATCACCGTTAGGCGTGGGATGTGGCAGGTTTGGTCGGTTGGCTGGACTGTTTAGGCTCGCTATCTGGTCGTTTATTTTGTGTGTTGTAGCGGGGGAGTTTTGGCCAGCTAAGGCCGTTGCTGCCAATGGGTTTGGCGAAGAACAAGAACTTCGGATACGGTCAGTGATTGGAGCCCAGTTAGAAGCGTTTCGGGCTGGGGATGCGGACAAAGCGTTTTCCTATGCCGCGCCAGCTATACGGGCGAAGTTTGAAACACCTTCTAAGTTCTTGTCCATGGTGCAGAAATATTATCCGGCAGTGTATAGTTCGCGAACTTCTGAATTTGTGAAGTTGACAGAAATAGAGGGGATCTGGATTCAAGGGGTAATAATTTCTGATGAGCAGGGTGGGGCCTGGTTTGCTCAGTACCCTATGGAGCTTCAGTCTGATGGCCGATGGTTAATTAATGGATGCATTGTGACGGCTTTGGGCGACCAAGCCTTATGAGTTTTGATGGTTTTGCGGCCTTATTTTCCCTTAGTGATAGTGTCCAAGAATATGGGCTTGGCGGCTCAGGAGTTGATGGGGGATACCGGCCAATTGTCTATTAGGCGTGTTTTGCCAATTTTTACTGCAGCCAGGAGGCGGGCAGGCTTTTGGACTTGTTTTATGATTTCTAGATCTTGAGCATCGCACAATTCTAGGTACTCCGGGGTCTCCCCTACCAGCGAAGCAAACTTGATAAAAGCGTTGTGCAGTTCTTGGTCGACTGGTATCCCATTACTCAACCGTCTTGCGCTGGCGGCTAATACAGCACTAATTTTGCTAGCGCGGGCGCGCTCGTCAGGGTTGAGATATACATTTCTTGACGACATAGCCAAGCCATCTTCTTCCCGGACAGTAGGGATGCCACAAATATCTACATCTATATTTAGGTCTTTTACCAGCCTTCGAATAATTTGAAGTTGTTGGTAATCTTTTTCTCCAAAAATGGCTATGTCGGGCATGCATTGTAAAAATAATTTGGTGCAAACAGTGGCTACCCCAGAGAAGTGACCGGGCCGTCCGATACCACAAAGCTTATTGGAAAAAGCGGGTATGTCGATAGTTGCAGAGAAACCAGAAGGATACATTTCTTCTTGTGCAGGCAGGAATACGAGATCAGCGCCACAGGCTTCTACTATTTCCAGGTCTCTTTTTTCTTGCCGGGGATAAGTTTCGAAGTCTTCGTTAGGCCCAAATTGTTTTGGATTAACGAAAATACTGACCACGGTTTTGTCAGATCGTGCTCTTCCGGCCTTGATCAAGGCCTGGTGGGCATCGTGCAGGTAGCCCATGGTAGGGACTAAGGCCGTGGTTTCCCCAACCATTTGCCAGGCTCTAACGGTTTCCCGTAATGTATCTATCGTTCGAACGATCTTCGCCATGGGTCAAGGAATCGTTGCTTGGGTTTTCAGGAAGTTGCCAAATTAAGTCCGACATTAGAATAGGTCAACTTTTTGCTTTTCTATATCCTGTTGAAGTGGTTTGTTTAGTTATGGCCATGCCAGCAATACATAAAGATAAAATATTGAGGATGAGGCGGATAAGGAATAGATGGGTGTTTAAGAAACTCTCTGTGATGTGGGTTTTGGTGGGGATGTGTGGAGTTGGGTTGGCTGCTGAGGAGAGGCTTGCCCCAGAGCCAACAGGCGGGTCCTCAATGGGTGTGGTAAGCAGTGCCGAGAGAGAGTTAGTAGCTGCGGCCAATCCCTACGCGGCAAGGGCCGGGGCTAGGATTTTGGCTGACGGGGGTAGTGCGATTGACGCCGCAATCGCTGCTCAGCTGGTGCTAAATCTTGTGGAACCTCAATCTTCGGGTATCGGCGGCGGAGCGTTCTTGTTGTATTTTGACGTTGCTGCCAAATCCTTAGTTTCTTACGACGGGAGGGAAACGGCTCCCGCGGGAGCTACTCCTGGTATGTTTTTGCGAGCTGATGGAAGCGTTCCTGGATACATTGAGGCTCTGGAAGGTGGAAGAGGTGTCGGTGTGCCTGGGTTGCTGCGAATGTTGGAGATGGCACACGAAGCGTCGGGAAAGCTGCCCTGGTCTCACTTGTTTGAGCCTGCAGTTGAATTGGCTGATGGGGGTTTTACCGTTAGTGCGAGGCTCAACGCTCTTGTGTCCAAGGTGCCCACGTTGGCTCGTTCGGGTTCAGCGGCCGACTACTTCTTTGATGATGGTGGTTTAGCGAAGACGGCGGGAACTCAGCTGATAAATAAGAAGTTTGCTAAAACTCTGCGAATTATATCAGGTTCTGGCTCAAAAGGTTTTTATGAGGGCCCTATAGCAAACGACATAGTGGCAATGGTGCAGAATGACCCTATCAATCCGGGTAAAATAAGCCTTGATGATTTTGCCAGATATGAGGCAAAGCGGCGTTTGCCGGTTTGTCTAGGTTATAATGGGTTTGATGTGTGCGGTGTGGGGCCTCCAAGTTCCGGTGGTCTAGCTGTGTTGCAGATATTGGGTTTGGTTGAGCGCTTGCAGAT
>MDTE01025245.1_pt1 | contig 37745 bp, 23 predicted proteins | sample 811231 | NCBI WGS metagenome assembly MDTE01 (sample SAMN05326651, study PRJNA326480) | marine metagenome | isolation source: seawater | place: Indian Ocean: Red Sea | collected 2010 | reverse complement strand
TGCGCGTCCGATTCGTCGCTCTCTCTCGCGCGCGTCCATCGCGCGACGTCTCGCGGGCGTCGATCGGCGTCAACACCACCTGCACCGTTAGCGCGCTCGCGACGCGCGTGCGCGTGTCGCGCGTCGCGACGGCGGCGAGACGAGGCCAAGGCGCAGAGCGCGATCGATGTGCCCGTGGAGGAGGACCATCTCGGGTACACCGAACCGTGGGCGACGGCGTTGGTGACGTTTTGGCGAGAGTACGCGTCGGCGAAGGACCGCACGGTGCGGTCGCTCGTCGAGGTGGCGGAGAAACATCCGCACATGCGAGACCCGGTGACGATCGCGACGGCGGGTGATCGTCTGCGTCGTTTACTTCCGGACATCGACGTGTGCGCGGTGTTCGAACGAGACCCGGACGCGGTGCGTCTGGAGTTGGCGGCGGCGAGCAAACGCGTGCTGGAGTTACAAGACGTCCTGTGTTCGAGCGACATGTGTCGAGACGTCACGGGATTGGTCGAGCGTCACCCGACGTTATTGCTCGTCGACGATATTCACGCGCACATCGAGCGCGCGGTGGCGAAACTGGCGAGTTTGGAACCTCGATGCAACGCGCGCGCCGTCGTCGACGAGTTCCCAGAGTTGATTTATAGAATACACGCCTACGACTACGTCGAGAGTCTTCCGATAAGCATTCAAAACATGCTCTTAGACTTCTCCTCCGAGGACGAGACCAGATTGGAGGATTACGAGCGCGCGTGGGACGAATGCGAAGCCGCCGCCGCCGGCTCGGATGATTTCTTCGCCGACGACGCCTCCGAATGGATGATCGACGGCTATTGGGAAGGTCCAATCGCCGATTGACCCCCTTCACATCCATCACCGCGTTGCCATCTTTTCCACGCACTCTCCCGCGTCGCTGTACACTAGAATCGCACGCTTGTAACTCTACGAACGCGCGCCGCGCGATTCCGCGCCAAAGGGGGAACTTAAACGTCACTCCGCGCCTCACGCCTTCGTCGACATGCCGGCGCTCAACGACGCGACGAACAAGGTGCGCGCGCGAAAACATCTCGCGAAAACGTCTCGCGCGCGCGTTCGCGCGGTCTCGGTCGCGCGCGCGCGACGACACGCGCGTCGACGGGCGCGCGATGGATGGATGGATGAATGGGAACGACCGACCGACCGCGCGTTCCCCCGAAGCGCGCGACGCGACGACGACGACGACGACGACGCGCGCGATGGAGACTTTGACCGACTGACGACACGACGCTCGTCGCGCGCGAACGCAGGGCAAAGCCTCGTCGTCGAGGTCCACGAGGCAATCGAAGAGAAACTCGGACGCGTCGGAGGGCGCGGCGCCGCGGCGGCGGTCGAGCGGACGGTCGACGAGTCGGAAGTCGGCGGATTCGGAGGAACCGTCGTTCAGTTCGATTCCGGACGTGTGTAAGGGTGATTCGTTCACGGGAGCGTCGAACTCGCCGCCGGCGTTGGAGCCGACGCCGATGTCGGCGGCGGCGGCGCAGAGAAAATCGAGCGGCGGGTCGTCGGCGAGCGGACGCGCGGCGGCGGGACGCGGTGGTTTCGATGGGTCGTTCAACGATAGCACGAGCTCGCACGCGAGTGAGGAGACTGGAAGCGGAGATGGGAAGCGCAGATCGTCGCGACGGACGCACAAGGAGGTGCGACGATTCGGTGAATTTCAAAGTTGGGAATCCGTGGCGGCGGACGAAGTGCCGCCGTCGCCCGCCTTCGTGGGGAATCCCAAGCAACGCAGGCAGTATTTGGAGGCGTACGCCAAGGTGCAGTACGAACAGGAGGCTGCCGAACGTAAGGCACGAGGGGAGACGACGGAGGACACGGTGGCAGACGTGCACAGTCGCGTGCAGCAACTCATGATGGAGGCGAATGAAAAGTTGCCCGATTACGCGCCGTCGCCGGCGAAGAGTTTGCACGAAAAAAGTTTACGGGAAAAGCTCAACGAGTCGTGGCAAGGGAAGGGATACTACGCACGTTTGATGGCGCAGATGGCGTCGCCTTCACCGGCGCGTCCGAACATGCGTCCGCCGCACATGCAGCGTTTGCATCAAGGCGCCAACGGCGCGGCGGCGGCGGCGAACAAAGCCAAGACGTCCGAGGCGGCCAAGCAACAAGCCGCGTTGGCCACCATGTCCGGCGCCGCGCTCAACGGATTCGGCAGCGGCGACGGTGGGTATTTATTCGCCAATCTTCCGGGCATGGGTGCGCCACCGCCGGCCGCCGCCGCCAAGGCGGAGTCTCAGAATAGTCCGGCGGCGAACAAAGCGAAGAGAAAGAGCGGCGACGTCATGCCGCCGCCGAGCGCGCGACGTGCGGCTGACAAGTCTCCCGAGCCGACGAAGAGTGAAGACACGATGGAAAGCGTCGCTGAGTCGATGCGAAAGCTTCAAAACGCCATGCGGCGAATCTCCATGTCTCCGGCGCCGGCGGCGTTAGCCGCGGCGTCGTCGGATTCCAACTCTCCGAAGATGGCTGGCGTGCAGCTCAAGTTTGATTCTCCTAGCGAATCGAGCGTAGATGTGGACGCCGCGCTGCTCGGTGACGATGTGGACACAATGAAGAAGGCGATTCGAGAGTTGCGCCGAGAGAACGAAGACTTGCGCGCGCAATTGGCAAAGACGCAAAAGGAGGCACGCGTCGCCATTGCGCGCGTCGCCGGCGGCGTCATCGCGCAGGCGAAGATTGCGGAGCAAGAGTTTTCACAGAAATTTTAACGTGGCGATGCTTCGACGATTGAGTGACTGACGATACGATGTAATGAAAGAAAGAATGAATGTGTGATTCAATTCGCGCGCTATGCCTAATCTATGCTCGCATGTTCAATGACGTCATCGCGAGGAATGACGGCGCCCTCCTTTCGGACGTGTTCGACGAGACGTTCTAGGAACGGATCGCTCCTGATCGTCACGTCATCGCCTATGATGGTGACGTGTTTCTTTGCGCGAGTGATCGCGACGTTCATTCGTCGTCTGTCGGAGAGAAACCCGACGAACCGCCGCGAGTTGGAGCGCACCGTGCTGATGACGACGCATTCCGCCTCGCGACCTTGAAACGCGTCGATGGAAGAGATTTCAATGTGCTCCGCATCCTGTACGTTCGTCAACGCGGCGGCGAGAACGTTTCTGAGTAAACGTACTTGCGCGGCGTACGGAGAAATCACGGCGATGTCCGACGGTTTCACGCCGGCGTTGAGTAGAACCAAAACGTGCGCTGCCGCCGTCATCGCCTCTCCTTCATTCATGTACGAACCACCGATGCGACGCTCGTGACAATCCTGGGGGATTCGACCGACATCCGTTCGTGTGGTGATCACGAGCATCGGTAGACGAGTGATTGGCGTCGTTTGCACGCCTTGAAGATCGCGGAGCAAGGCGGTTTTGACGGATTTGTGCGCTTGCACTTTGCCTCCGTACGCCTCCGCGCTCGACCATGAACTTATGGCTTGGTGCGAGCGATACTGCACGGAAAGCGTGAGCGCGAGTACGCCTGAAGACGAGTACGCGAGCGCGCGCTTACCCTTGGACGATTCCGGTAGTTCGTCGTTCATGGGCATCAATCTCGACATGAGAGAACGGGCGAGTCCCGCTTCGACGGCTTCCTGGGAGCGAATCACCGGCGCGAGCTGGCACGGATCTCCGATGAGTATGGCGCGTTTCCCTCGAACCATCGGTATCCAACTCAAAGGCTCGCTTGCTTGCGCCGCTTCATCGATGATGACGAGATCAAACGGCGGTAATTTTTGAATCGTCTCGATGCCGGCGCCCGCGTTGGTGGCGAGCAGAACGTTGGCTTGGCGCAAAATGTTCGCCTCCGAGGCTTTCCGATGCTTCGTACCAGCTCGCACCGAAGCCTTGAGCTTCGCCTTCAGGGTGGTGATTCGATTTTGAAGTTGCTTCTTCACCTTTTGCGGAACCATTTGCGCCTTGGCGTACCGCTCGATCGCCGCGCGCAGTTCGGTGGATGTCTCGCTCGACTCGACACGTTGTTTCGCGAAGAACGCCTCGGTCGCCTCCGCCACCTTGACGTCGAGAGATGACGCGAGTGCCGCCGGGCTGATGCGTTCGGGGGCACCGAATCGTAGCGCTCTGACGTTTGCGACTCCATCGAGCCTCTCGACGAGATTATCAACGGCTAAATTGCTCGGCGCGCAAGCCAGCACGCGTTCGCCTCTCGCCACCGCCTGCGCGACGATTTCGAGCACGACGCTCGTCTTCCCCGTGCCCGGTGGGCCCTTGATGCACACGACGGGGAAATGCGCCGCCGCCGCCGCGCGCAGAGCTAAAGTTTGCGACTGGTCAAACAATGTATTCGTCAAGAAGGACGACCCGATTGGTCTGAGCGTCTTCTCTTGCACAATTTTAAAGTTGACGCCGTCTCCGCTGTCGAATTCATCATCGTTCCGCCAACACGCCTGCCTATCTTCGTTAAATATCGTCTTTACGATGGCCAAGCACGACGGTTTAGAGCGTTTCACCGCGGGAATGGATTCCAGAATATCCATCGCTTTCACCTGTCGCTCGTACGTCGTCTCGTCCAGAGCTCGAGACAACCACACCTCTTGTCCTGATAACGCCCTGACCAGCGTCTGTTCGTCTTCTTCATACTCTAATGTGATCGAAGACGCGTCGGCGTACCTATCGGCCGCTTTTTTATTCAACGCGTTGCCGAGGAAACGCACCGTGGCTTCGCGAGAAAAGACGCTCTCGACATCGACAGAGCCGTCGACGGTGGCGTCGTCCGGCGCCGTGTACGTCGATATCTTCACGCGATCGCCCACTTTGAGCGCGCCCAACGCGATATCGTCTTCCACGCTCGAACGCAACACCAGAAGCGTGTTTCCATCCGCGCTTCGAGTGGCGCCCACGAGTCGCAGACCCGCGTCGGCGACGGCGGCGACCGCAGTTTCGACGTCTGCGTCATCCGCATCCTCGGTGATCAACGCCCCCACGGCGGTGTCCTCGAGTTCACGCGCGCGTTCCAACGCCAAGAGCTCTTTCCCACGACAGACGAACGCACCGATTCTCTCGCGCGCCTCGCGTCTTCGCGCCTCCGCCTTCGCCGCCTTTGCATCCTTTGAATCCTCCCCATTCCTCTTCACCACCTTTGACGCCGTCGTCACGCACATTCGCACCTTTCCCCACGCCTCACTCGCCTTCGCCGCCTCCACGTCCCCACCGTACGCGCTCTCCACCCTCTTAAACGCCATTCGCAGAAATAACGGATTCGTCGTCGCTCGATGCGCCGCCGCCGCGCCCGCCGCCTCCGTCGGCGCCGCGCCACCCCCGGCGTTCGTCGCTCGCGCGATCTCTCGCGTGAGATCGTACGTTTCGCTCACCAACCTTCCCTCCAACGCCTCCTCCGCGCACGCCTCCGCCGCCACCTCGATCGCGTCCGCCAACCATCGAAACGCGCGGTCGCCGCCGAGCGCGCGCTTTCCCAGCGGTTGCGTCCCGAGGGTGTCCCTCGCGCGTCGTTCCATCGCCTCCGACCGCGCGCGCGCGTCCGGAAGCGACGGTAACGACGACGACGACGACAACGACGACGACGACGACGGGACCGCCGCGCGCGCGTCGCCGCGTCGCGTTCGCGCGCGCGATGATGTCGACGCGCGATGACGTCTCGCGCGCGCGATGCGGACGACGTCCGGCGCGCGCGCGGCGAGCGACGCCATGACGCGAGACGACGGGCGAGACGACGACGACGACGACGACGACGACGACGCGCGAGCGACGCGCTCGAGCGACGCGCTCTGCGACGACGAGACGACGACGAGACGACCGACCGACCGACCGACCGACCAAAGTCGAGTCTCTATAATCACCGGTCGTGACTCAAGGTCACCGGTCGTGACTCAAGACGGAGTCCCTTTGGCTCCGACCCGCGCCGTCGTCCGTCGTCGCGCGCGCGGCATCCGACGCCGCGCGCGCGCGGGGACGTCCCCCGACGGTGGGTCGCATCGGTGGTAAGACGCGCGTGCGTTCGCGTGGTCTCGGCGGCGTCCCTCGACCGCGTCGACATCGCGCGCGAGGGGGCGAACGAAATCGGTCGCGCGAGAGGGCGCGGAGGCGCGCGCTCGACGACGCTCGACGACGCTCGAGATGGCCGGGGCCGCGGCGACGTTTCACACGCTGTTTCGAGCGGCGTTCGAGCGCGCGCTGGACGATATCGCGGCGGCGTGCGCGGCGAACGCGCGCGCGTGGGAGGGGGCGGCGCGCGAGCGCGCCGACGGCGGGAACGCGGCGGAGACGCTCGAGTCGTGGCGAAAGTTTAACGCGAGGTACGCGGCGCACATGGCGGCCGAGGATGAGGTGTTGTTTCCCGCCGTCGCGTCGAGGATCGAGAACGTGGCGTACGCGTACGAGTTTGAACACGAGGCGGAGGAGTGGTTGTTCGAGGAGGTGACGGCGTGTTTGGAGGCGAGCGCGCGCGCGGATGAGGCGAACGATGACTCGAAACGGCGAGAGTTCGGGGGCAAGGCGGCGAGGATCGTGCACGCGACGCGCACGACGCTCAAGGCGCATCTGGCCAAGGAAAGCGAACACGTATTGCCGATGTTGGAGGCGCGGTTTAGGAGCGACGAACAGGCGGAATTGGTGTGGCGGTTCGTGGGGAAGTTTCCGACCAAGGAGGCGTGTGATATGCTCACGTGGGCGGCGTCGTGCAGCGATGCGAGCGTGAGCGCGTCGTTGGAGCGCGCGTTGTCGTCGGCGGTTGAATCGGATGCCGCTGTGGGACTTCGTCGTGCGTTGAAGACGGAGCGCGAACGCGCGTCGACGACACCGATTCTTCGCGCGCTCTACACCGATTCTCAGGACGACGCGGACGAGGACGGCGGCGATGAGAAAGAAGACGCGAGCGAGAGCGTGGAACCCACGCGCAAGCGTCGTCGTCAGAACGCGAACGCGGCGACGACGTCTCAGCAGTTGCCCATCGACCACATTTTTCAGTTTCACAACGCGCTTCGTCTCGAATTGCGACGTTTGGAACACGACATTTTAGCAATCTCGAGCACGGGCACGCACCAGGAGGATTCGCGTTTGGTGCGCATGATCGATGGTCGATTCGTTTTCTTGCGAGGGGTGTACGAGGCGCACTCCATGTCCGAGGATGACATCGTGTTCCCGGCGCTCGAGGCGAAAAGCGCGTTGAGCAACGTGTCGCATTCGTACACGCTCGATCACAAACAAGAGTCGGAATTGATGAAGAACGTCGTCGATCTGATCGCTGAGATGCGCGCGACGGTGTCGAACGAAAAAGGAAAGAGAGGATTCCGAGAGGGTTTGGTGAACGACATTCAACAGGCGTGCGTCGCCATGCGCGTGTCGATGGAGACGCACGTCGCCAAGGAGGAGGCGGAGTTGTGGCCGCTGTTTGAAAAGCACTTTAGTTTCGAGGAACAAGAAAAAATCGTCGGACAAATCATCGGTCGCACGGGAGCCGAAGTCTTGAGATCGATGTTGATTTGGGTTCGGGACGCTTTGAACGAGGACGAACGCGAAGGGATGATTTCATCCATGCGCCACGCCACGCAAAACACGCACTTCGCGCAGTGGATGAACACGTGGTACAGCGGGAAGTGCGAGGAGATAGAGACGGGGGACGATTGGGTCAAAGCAGAAAATGGGAAATCGGACGTCAAGCCGGCGGCAGAGACGGAGAAACGGGTGGACACCGCGCAGGACGGCATGCGACAGGTGCACGCGTACTTGCGCGACAGAGCGGGAGACGTGGATAAGGAAACGTTCAAGCCCGGTTGGGAAGACATTTTCCGCATGAATCAAATTCAACTTGAGGAGGCTGTGCGAACGGTGAATCGCGACGATACGTTGGCGCCGACGAAGAAGGCGTATTTGATTCAAAACTTGATGGCGTCTCGATGGATCGTCGGGAATCAGTTGCAGGCGCAGCGCGATAAGACGACGACGTTATCGAGCGTCGAGGGCGAAAAGACGGCGCCGGCGGCGATTTGTCCACCCGTGACGACGGAATTCAACGCCAACGGATGTAAGCACTACAAGCGGCGATGCAGAATCATCGCTCCGTGTTGCGGTCAAACGTTTGCGTGCAGATTTTGTCACGACGACGCGAGCGATCACACAGTGAATCGGACCGCGATTTCAGAGATGGTGTGCAACGTTTGCGACACCCGTCAACCGGTGAGCAACGAGTGCACCAAGTGCGGTGCGGAGATGGCGAGTTATTACTGCAACGTGTGTCACCTCTTCGACGGTTCGGGTAACGATATTTACCACTGTCCGTTTTGCAACGTGTGCCGAAGAGGCAAAGGTCTCGGCATCGACTTTTTTCACTGCATGAAGTGTAACGCGTGCGTGAGTCTGCAACACGGCAAACACGAGTGCTCCGAGCGAGGAATGGACTCCGAGTGTCCGGTGTGTAAAGAGTTTCTCGCCGATTCGGAGACGCCGGTGAAAGAACTTCCGTGCGGACATCTCATGCACGCCGGATGTTTCGCCACGTACACGCGCCATTATTACACGTGTCCTCTGTGTCGCAAGTCGCTCGGTGACTTCTCCGTGTACTTTAGAATGCTCGACGCCATCCTCGCGGACGAGAACGACGATAGCGTGCCGGACGCGCTGCGCGGGAAGACGCAGAAAGTTTCCTGCAACGATTGCGGAAAAGAGTCAGACGCCAAGTTTCACTTCGTGTATCACGCGTGCGCGCACTGCCGAAGTTACAACACGAGCGTCTTGACGTACTGATTAGATTGACGCAATAGCTCGCGATAGCTTAGAAATACGTATCAAATACAGATTACAACCCTCTCGCAGCGTTTACGACGTTTTGAGATTTTGAATCATGGCGGAGGCTTCCTCCGCTGCGTTTTGGCGCGAGTCTTCGATTTCGACGAGATCGCTGTCCACTTCTCCCGCCTTTTGACGCCAGTGCGCGATTTGTTGCTTGAGCTCGAGCACTTCTTTACTCTCGACGATTTTACCCATGTTGTTCTTGATCGTGCGTACGCGCGTCGCGTACGTCAGCGAGTTTTGTGTCTCTTCGACGTTGCCATCCGTCGGCGAAACGTTGACAAACATGAGCGTCTTTGCGTTACCCCCGAGTGAGTCGCTCATGAGCATCGTGAGTTTGTGGTTCCTGTATGGGATGTGTTGTTGCTCGGACGCGAGCGCTGAGATGACGTCACCCAACGCCGACAGCGATTTATTGATCGCTTGCGCCTCCTTGAGCGTGTCGCCCTGCGCTCCCGATTTTTTCACGCGTTCGCTCCCCGCCAAATCAACAAAGGAAAGTTTACCCTTCGTCACCGCCCCCGTCTGAAGATCAGTGCTCTCCATGACGATGGAGAATATCAAGTGCGACCGGCTCGATTCCACGTTCATCTTCGTGCCTGCAGTCTTGCGAACCTTCAATCCGGCTTGCACGACGTTGTTGATTTCCTCCGCCGACGTCACCGACACGACTGTGGCGTTCGGTACGGTCACCCAACCCTTTTTATCTTTTTTGATCTCCAATTTCGGCGTCTCGACCGCCCCTTGCGGTAAGAGCAAATCGATCAAGTCATCGCGGTAAAGCTCGAGCATGTAACACTCCATCTTGACGGAGCATTTGTTAGAGTCGCGATGTACGCATCGCATCACCTCTGAAATCGCCCGCGGCGTGAGACCGGGATTTGCATCATCGCCGTAGATTGTGTACGTTTTCCCACTCCCAGTCTGGCCGTACGCAAAGATGCACACGTTATAGCCATCGAGTGCGCTCTGCACGAGATACTTGGTATCTTCGAAAACGTGCGCCTGGGACGAGTTGGCGGGGAAGACTTCGTCGAATTCGTATGCACGGTCCTTCTTTTCGCCTCGCCAGGGATGAGAGCACGTGAATTCATCCGGCGTCGAGAGAACCACTTGCTGATTTTGTTCCTCTTCGATGCCGGTGAGCGGACGCGTTCTCGCGTACACACGAATCTTACCCTTCAAGTCCTCCAACATGTTAAAGTAACGTCGACGCAACGTAACTTCTGAAGTGTACTTGTCTTCCAACTCTCGAATCTTGAGCTTTTGCGCTTCCAAGAGCTCGCGCGCGCCGAGTTGCTCGTCCTCGTAGTTTTGTTTCATCGCGCGAAGTTCGTTGAGCTCCTCCGCCATCTCCCCCGTTATCTGAGCCTTCTCTTCCTCCATTTGCTGCGCGAGCAAACCGAGTTCAGCCTGAAGCTCGCCCACTTTCGACTCGGCGGCGTGACACTTGGTTCGTAATTCGCCGATTTGACCTTCGTGGTGTTCCGAGGCTTTTGACAATTCAACCGCGCGCGCCTCCTCGGAACGTTTCAGTTTTTGCTGCAGCACTGCAAGCTGTTGCTGCAACTCGTCGGCCCGCGCTTCGTTCTCGCGAGCCCGATCGCTCTCCAGCTTCAACTCTTCTTGAAGTTCCTTCATTTGAATCACGGTTAAATCGTCGAGCTTATCGACTGATGTCGTGGACTGAGACCTTTCTGCGTTGGATTCTTTCGACTCCTTGAGCCGTCGTTCGAGAGTTTGCATCGTCTCTACGATGCCCGCCTTGCTCGCTTTTTCGCCTTCGAGCCTATCCGTCACTTCGTGGAACGCTTCGGTGGCTTCGTCCAGCTGAGATCGGAGCTCTTTGCGTTCCTTTCGCAGCTCCTCCAACTTATCCTTGAGGCTCTTGATCTCTTGTTGCGCGCCCATGGCATCGATTCCGCCCTTTTGCGCCTGGTTGGCGAAGGCTTCGTTCGATGCATTCGCGAGCTCGGTTTGAGACGATGAATTCACGGGTTGCTTACTCGGCGTCGCCGCCTCCGCCATCATCGCCGCCTTTTTATCCGCCATCTTTTTCATCATCACGTCGTTGATGTGAGTCTGAAGCGACATGCAAATGTTCTCACCGTCGATCGTTTCGAACTGAAACACGTGAAGCGCACCAGAGACGCGCATTTTGAAAAAGACGGCGTGCGGCGCCGACCCGAATTGCATGATGTCTCGCAAATCTGCAGAGTACAAGTACTCCATCGGAACCTCGCGGAAGAAGTGGACGCCGCGTTTGTTTACGCCGATCATCAACTTGCCCGGGAGCAAGCCGATCGGATCGTCCACGCGTTTCGCCTTGTAGAAAGCGGAATTGCCGTACGGAAGAGAGCGAATCATGCGCAATAGGGCTTGACGAGCTTCGTCTCCGCTCAAACCACGCATCGCGGCGTGTTGTCGACTAATGTGCTCGGCCCACTCTTTTGGATCTCTCGTGTTGCACATCACGCGAGGCAGATACTTGTTCAAAACCAGCGCGAGCGCCGCCGGATCTTCACCCACACTCGGCCCTTCCTCCGCTTGCACCTCGAGCGCCGCGAGCAAAGCCGCGTCGTCTCGCGACAGCGGATAGTTGCCCATCATGAAATCGTGTTTCGCCTGCACGTACGAGAGCAATGAAAACGTAGGCTCATCGATCGACTCATCGCTCTCTCTGAACATTCGCTTTTTGAAAACCAAACCGGTTTGCATGGTCGTCGCTTTGCTCGGCGTCGCGTCCGACTTCATCTTACGGATGTCTGCGAGCGCGTCGACGAGGAAACTCGCGTCACCGGCGTCTTGGTGTTCCTCCGAAAGCAATGCCTCCTTCACCAGCGGCGCGATTTTACCAAAGAATTTGCGCACGGTAAAGATGGAAAAGGTACTGTGATTTGTCAAGTTGATGGCTTGCGCCAGTTCTTCCACTGCTTCCTTGACCGTCGTTGTGAGATCGTACGCCAAATCCTCAAACGTGCCGTCTAAGAAAGACACAACCACGCGAAGTTCTTCCCCGCGAGCAAACGCGATGATTTCCTCGGCGGTCGGTTCGTACCGCCGCATCGCCCTCTTACTCGTGCGCTTCATCGTGTGAAGAGACGCCCGCGCCAAAGATTGAATCTCAGCCGATCCACGCGTCGCCACCTCGTTCAAGTACTCGGACACGAAACCCATGAAATCACGCGACGGTGAAAACAGCGCGCAGAACATTCGCACAAGTTCCCACGCCTTTCTCTGCGCTCGATCCGACGCCGCCAAACGCGTCGCTCGAATTATTTGCACAAACATCTCATCCGCCAAATCCTCGCGCTTGATCACCTCCTTTGAAATCTTTTGCACCCCCGCCGCGAACGTCTCCGCGGTTAAATCTTCATCCTCGTTCGCCAGCGTCATCAACAGCGCGTTCAGTTTCACCGCTTTGCTCGTTTGATCCGACGTCAACCGCAACAGCGACGTCGTCAACGCGCCCGGAGCGGACAACGCGTCCATCATCCTCGTCTTCGATCCCACCCCACCGTCTCCGGGACTCCCCGGCGTCACCGGTGATTCCGGCACTCGCGGCGACGCCCCCGGCGATCGCTTCACGCTCGACGCGACGCGCGAAAAGAATCCGCTCTTTCCTTTTCCCGAGTCCGATTGAAACCGTTCGCTCAGCGCGCTCGCCGCCGCGATCGCGTCGTCCCCGGGCGCGCGCGCGGGCGTGGATATCACCGTCTCCGCATCCATCTCCGTCCCCGGCTCCATCTCTCCCGTCGGCCTCTCTCGCGCGAGACACGACGACGACGACGCGTCGCCGCTATTTTTGGGCCCGCGCGTCGATCGCCGTCTTCACGACGCGCGCGCGACGACCGAGGCGATGACGCGAGCGAATCTCGAGTCGTGAACGCGTCCTTCGTCCGCGACGACGCCCGCGAGCCGACGAGGACGCGCGGTCGACGTGTGAGGAAGCGCTCGATGGATGGATTTCGAGAATTGCATTGCGCATTCGCCGGGGACGACGCCGACGCGCGCGGGGGCGACGCCGGCGCGCGAAGACGGGTCGAGACGTGGGACGAGACGATCGCGAACGATCGGAAGAGAGAACTGGGGTGGTGACGCTACGCGTTCTCCCTTCTCTCGGCCGCCCAGGCGTGGTACCACCGCAACGCGTGATCGCGAGGCGGACCGGCGAGGACGCCGTCGCAGAATAACGCGTGCGCGTCGGCGGCGTAGACGCCGACGCCGTGACACGCGGATACGTTCCTGATTCGACCGCCGTGCGCGGCTCGTTGGGTCTGAACGTCGCGAGAGAGTTTGACGAAGGCGTTGGCGCGCTTGCGATGGAGCCCGAGAGGGGCGATGATGCGCTCGATGGATTCGAGACCTTCGTGCGATTCGCCGAGGCGGACGGCGTCCGCCGCCGTCGGCGCGAGAAGGAAGAGACGCCAGAGCACGCGGTCGACCTGGAGGCGCGTCGTGCAGTTGAGCATCATGCACGAGACGAGGAGTTTCCACTCGTCTTGCCATAAAATCTCCTCGAGGAGGCCGAACGGGGACAACGGCGGCGCCCACCAGTGTCGAACGGGTTCGGGACCGCTTCCCGGCGACGACGGCGGCGACGCAGGCGCTCGCGCGGGTGTCTCGTCGTTCGGCGCGCTCTCGGCGGTGACGACGATACCTCGTGGGTCATCGTCGTCGCGCGGCGTCTCGTCATCGTTCGCGAGGGGATCGGGCGCGAGACGAAGCGGCGTGCGCGTCTCGTCGACGCCGCCGGCGATGCGACTGAAACTTCGTCGCACGGGCGTCGTTCCAGACTTTCCGTCGGTGTCTTCGTCCCACAGCGCCGCGCGTAAGAGCTCGGTCTGGTCATTCAATCCATCTTCGCTCACGCGCGCCTCGCGCACGCCGTTTCCACCGTGACTCGCTCGAGGCCACGACAGTTTATCGCACGCGACGTTCACCGCGTTCAACACATCCATCCCGTCCTTGTACCGCGCGCCGTTCGGCGCTATGAATTCTACCATCCACGGCAAGTGTTTGAGCGAACACGCCCCCGACGCCGTCCCTCGCGCGTCTGCTCGAGACCGATTGACGGAGGGAATGTCCTCCGCCGGACGCACGGCGAGCTCGGCGCGCCACCCGTCGAGCGCGCGCGCGTGGCCGTCCGCCTCCGCCGCGCGACATCTCAACACGTACATCTGACGCGCCGGTTCGTACTCGCGATAATAACACAAGTGCGCGCACAGGTGATGCGGTGACCCGGTGCTCGCCATCACCGGACACTTGCCGCGTAATTCCACTAAATTCTCGGGCGGACGATCGAAGCGCGTAATCTTCGCGTCCATCGCCGCCTGGGTCTCCTCCGCCATCATTCGCACCCGCTCCCGATCCATCGCGTACCCGTCGGGATCGATCACCCTGTACAACTCTCTCGCCTCTCGTCGAATCGCGGTGAGATTATCTCTCGCCACCTTGACCTCGGGCGCGCGAGTGTTCACGCGACAGCTCGCGTTGACGTGCAATCGATGCGTCTCTCTCAACATATTCTGTAACACATCCCCGGCGCGCCCCAGCGTCTCCACGCGCGCCGCCTCCGCCGCCTCTTCATCCTTGCTCTTTTTACTCTCCATTTTCACCGCCGGATCATCGAACGCATCGCGATCATCGCGCTCGGCGTCCGCGTTCGTCGGCGTTCGCGTCTCCGTCGCCAACAACCGCCTCAGTCTCCGAAAGTGTTCGAGCACGCCGTGCGCGGCGTCCTCGTGCGCGGCGTGCGCGTTTTTGATCTTCGCCACGGTGAGAAAGTTTTCCAACGCATCCGATCCGTGATGGACGCACGCGTCGAGCGTGTCGTGCGCGGCGACGGAGGTTGCGTCGCGCCAACTTTTTGAGCGCTCCGAAACATCGACGTCGTCCGCGCGCTCGCGCGGAGATCTGGCGCCGCCGAAGTATTTAGAGCGGACGACGATGACGTCGTCGTCGCGGTCCGACGCGTCGCGGTCGCGTTTCATGACGTCGAGCGATGATGGTCGGGACGCATGGCTGAGGCGCGGTGTGACGCCGCGAAGTCTCGCGAAACCGTACACATTACAAATACAGGCGTTAAAATCCTTGGAAACACGCGTCGTAGGATGGAATCGGGTCGTCCTCAGCGATGGTCTCGTCGTCGACGCGTTGCCAGACGTTTCGCACGGGCACGGGCGCCGCTCTCGTCGCGGACGCCGCGCGAGACGGGAACCGTTCGGGTCCCGAAGACGAGGCAAACTCGAATCCCGCGCGCCACTTTACGGGCGCGTCGGCGGGTGGGAACGGACGCGCGCTTCCTGCCGGTCGCCACGTCGAGTGTACCTTCATGTCGGCCCAAAACGCGATCATGAGCGTGACGCGATGTCGAGCGGCGAGCGCGTCGTCGTCCGAGACGACGTCGACGGCGCGTCCGGGAACGACGCCGTGTAAATAATCGCCGTGAAACACGCCCACGCGACCTGTTTTGGGATACAACAGCCACCCGCACGACGCGAGTTTCGGGGACTTTTCATCCCTTTGATTCGTCACCAGCGTCGGGCCTCCGCATTCGCCGTCGACGTAGACGATGGCGGAACAGATGGGATGCTTGACGCCGCCGACGCCCTCGTCGTGGGAATCAAAGTGTAACTGGTGCCCGTCGCTGTGTGGACGCGCGTGCGCCCACCATTCGGCGAAACGAGCGGTTTTGACGCGCGGAAACGCTAGCGAGGCGATCTCGCGAACGCGTTCGACGACGACGTCCATGACGTTCTCCGGCGCCTCGTCGCCCAAACGGTGCACGTACGAGAAGAAACCCGTCGTCGGTCTGAAGTAATCGTGCGCGCGCCAAAACGAGCGATCCTCGCGCGTCTGATATCGCGCGAACGCGCCGCGAAGGAATCTCAGCGTCTCTGCGTCGAGTGCGTCGTCGAACGCTCGCACGACGTCGTCCGCATCCTTCGACGCCTCCGCGCACGCCTCCGCCGGCGACGACGCGTACCGCAGGACGTCGCGCCCGAGTCTATGCGTAAATCCCATGAATTGCAATAAATTTCGTGCGTCCTCGTCCTCGCCGCGTTGACACAACAACAGCGCCAGTTGTCCTCCAACCGCTCGAAGCCGCTTATCGCGCCCGATCTCCTCCAACGCCGCGTTCGGTCGAGCCTTCGTGCACTCGCCCATGGCCACTTCCAATCCATCCCTCAACGCGTTCTCGAACGCGTCGTCGTCGTCGAGACGCTCCAAACGCGTCGCTCGAGACATGAGACTCCACTTCACGAACGCCGCGCTCGAGACCGATTCGCCGTCCCGCGCGCGCGTCACGCACGCTTCGTACGCCTCTCTCGCCGTCACCCCATCACCCCTCGCGCGCGCCTCGTCCCCTCTTCGCTCATCGATCGACGAATCACCCGCGTCCGTCCTCGCGCGTTTCTTCGCGCCGTCGCCGTCGCCGTCGCCGTCACGTCTCCCCATGCGTCCCCGCCGCTCCCGGTCTGCACCGTTCGAGCTCCGCGCGCGCCTCCTCGAACGCCCGATCGCACGTCGCCGTCGCCGTCACCAACCTCGCGCGAAGCTCCGTCTCCAATCGTCCCGCGAAGGCGCGCGCGAGAGGATTCACTCGAACGCCGAGCGACGCGTCGCGCGAATCCTCTCCCGTCGTCGTCCCCGCGCGCGCCGTCGTCGTCGTCGTCGCGCGCGCGGACGTCGGACTCGCGTCTCGCGACATGCACCGCGCGCGCGCGTCGTCGCGGACCGACGCGCGAGACGTGAGGTGACGCGACGCCCCGAATGCCAATGGCGCGACCGAAATGGGCGCGAACGGTGCCCCGCGTCAGTTCGCGGCGGTCGGCCGAAGACGCCCACGAAGGCGCGCGCGCGGCGAAAGAAGGCGCCCGCGGCGATCGATCGAGCGCGATGATCATCCCCGTGCGATGCTTCACGTGCGGTAAGGTGATCGGGAACAAGTGGGACACCTACCTCGATCTCTTGCAGGCGGACTACAGCGAACGCGACGCGCTGGACGCGCTGGGACTGTCGAGGTACTGCTGTCGACGGATGGTGATGTGTCACGTCGATCTCATCGAGAAATTGTTGCGGTATAACACGCTCGAGCGCATGGACGGGGCGTGAGAGGGAGGACGGGACGCGTTAGGGTAGCCGTCGACGCCGGCGGGAGAACGCGACGGGAACGGAACGAGAGGGGATTCGTTCGTTCGATGGTCGGAGTTCGGCGCGACGAAATGATTGTAGTTTGATGAAATAAAATGATATGATACCATGGTACACGCGCGCGTGTGTGTGTGTGAGTGTGCGGTGGGCGAGGCGAAGAGACGCGCGCGAAGAGGTTACCCGAACGCCTTTTGGGACGCCTTGTACGCGGCTTTACCGGTGCGCGAGACGCCCCGCGCGTCGACGAAGGTTTTGACGCCTCGCTCGTCCGTGTACCATCGAGGCGTGACGGTGCGCGCGGATGCGGATTTGGCGGCGCGGTCGGAGACGAGTTCACCCGCGGATGCGGGACGCGCGCGCGCGGACGCGGCGCGCGGACCGCCGAACTGCGCGAGGTAATCCACGTGCACGAGCTCGCCCTCGTGGAAACTCTGCGGCGCGAGTTCGGTCACTGGAACAAAGTGCGGAAGTCTCGAACGCCACGGGTGCGTCTCCGCGATGTTTCGCGCGGGGAGTAATCCCATGCGACTGAGACCGCCGCCGGCGCGCGCGCCGGAACTCGCCCTCGGCGCGTCTTCGCGCGGCTCCTTCACGTCGTCGTCCCAATCGTCCGCGTCCTCATCCACGTCATCCTCGTCGTACTCATCGAATTCCATCGCCGCGTCGACGCGCGACGCGCGCGCTCGCCCCGCGACGCTCGTCTTTCCCGCGCCGCCGTCTCTCCTCGTCGGTTCGGCGTTCACGTCTCTCGCGCGCAACGCCTCGCGTTTCTCCGCCTCCGCGCTCTCCCTCAGCTCCATCTCCACGAACACACGAGGTCTCGCGAACATTTCCTCCTCCTCGGATTCCGTCTCCGTCCCCGACGCGTTCGGGCGATCCAACGCCAACGTCGCGAACCGTCGCTCTCGAACAACCGCCGCGTCCTCCTCCTCCTCCTCCTCCTCCTCCTCTCGCGTCGTCGCCTCCTCCGTCACCGCGCGCGCGCGCATCGACGCACCCCACGCGGTCATCACCGCGTCCTCGTCGCCCCATCCATCGCTCGACGCGTCCTCCTCGTCCTCCTCGTCGTCCTCGTCCTCGTCCAGATTCGAACCGTCCTCGTCCTCGTCCTCGTCCCACCCATCGCTCGAGCGCGTATCAGCGCCCGCGCGCGCGCCGACGACGCGCGCGACGTCGCATTCGTCCTCCCCCGCGCCCCATCCGTCGTCGTCGTCGTCGACGCCGGCGACGTCGTCGTCGTCCGTCCACCCGTCGCTCGCGTCCATCACTGGCGTCAATCACGCGCGCGCGTCGCGACGGTGCGCTCGCGCGCGCGCGTCGCACGAGCGCGCGCGAGGGGTGAGAGGAACGCGCGCGCGCGCCGTCGACCGACGGACGGCGCGCGCGTCCGCCTCGAACGCGCGCGAGTCGGTGGAACGCGTCGACGAAGGCCCGAACGCGGACCGACGACATGCCGACGCACGACGCCCGCGCGCGGGGACGTCGAGGGCTCGGATCGGCGTCCATGGGGGGAGGTGGCGACGGCGGTGGGAGCGCGTCCGTCGGTGGAAGCGACGGACGCGGGTCGGGGTCGTTTCACGGGCATAATCATCATCATCATCAGCACAAGGGTGGCAAAGTGTCGGTGCCGAAACCGGTGAACCTTCCGAGCGTGCTCAAGGAGACCGGGACGAGCGTGAGCGCGCGCGGAGCGTTTAATTCGACGCGCGCGTGGGGAGGCGCGGGCGCGGGCGCGGGTGGAGACGGTGGACGGACCTCCGGGACGGCGGCGGGCGAGGACGCGAGCGCGAGCGCGCGGAGCGAGGTGGCGCTGGCGGGCGCGACGTGGGGCAGGGTGGACGGGTCGAGCGCGGTCGGGGCGAAGGGTGACGGAGGCGGTGCGATTCGCGTGCTCTCGAGGGCGAAGGAGGGCGAGGACGGGGGAACCGCGCGAGGGGAGTCGAGGCGAAGGAGCGGCGACGGAGGAGGGCCCGAGACGCGTTCGGTGGAGTACCCTTCTTTGGGGGACGATAGGCGCGCGCACGGGTTCGGGATCGCGAGCGATGTGGTGGAACAGGTGCGCAGGTACATGGACGACGATGGACGCGCGGTGCGACGAGCGAGACGCGAGGACGAGGACGAGCGAAGCGTCGGGAGAACGCCGTCGGTAGAGACGGAGAGGCGCGGAGCCTCTCGCGGAGGTGGAGGTGGGCGATCGGGGCGTCCCGACGTGCCCGCACGTCGCGTGCTCACGCGAACGCGACCCGTCGAGCGAGGACGAGAGGAATCCAACGCGGACGCGAGAGCGCCGACGAGCGGTTTGGAGAAGAACGCAGACGACACGTCCGTCGCCGCCGACACATTAAATGGATCCAGAATAGAGAGTGAGCGCGTCGTGGACACGCCCGGGAGTGATTTATTACAATCGCGCGGCTCGGCCGCGCCGCCCGTCGTTTTGCGACGGACCAAGCCAGCGGTGACGGAGACCACGCCGAAGCCGGAGCCGGAGCCGGAGCCAACGGTGGCGGATGGCGGCAGAGAAGAAAAGACGAAGAAAAAGCGCGGAGGCCGCCGAGTGCGCGAACGCGAGGAGCGACGCGTATTGCGCGCGTCCAAACGGGACGATGGTCCGGCAAATGGCGATCAGAAGAATAGAATGATGAGCGTTCCGACGCCGAGCGGTACGAGCTACACCGAGTGGATCGGAGCTCAGTACGAAGGGGTGATGCCGCCGTACGGCATGGCGTTTTCCGACGGGAGTGGCTTATTCACCGCGTACAATCCTGGATATCCGATGTCCGGGGCGTACGCGTACGGACACGCGGGCGTGCAACCGCAGCCGATGTGGACCGCGACGTCCACTGGACATCAAGCGCCCGTGACGGTCCCCGCCGACGCGCCTTTCGACATCAACGCCACGGGCACGTACGGACACGGCAGTGGGTCGACGAAGACCGTGAGTGCGGACGTCGACCGCATCGCGACGAGGTTGGGAGATCTCCCTTCGAGTCTGGGAGAAGAGTTCGGCTCGACGGATGATTTATCAAGCTTCGCCTCGCAGGCCGCCGCCGCGCCGCACGTGGCCGCGGGCGCATCTGCGCAAAAACCGCGACGCAGAACTCGCAAGCACGCCACTTAAGTGCAAACACCATAGCTGAGACATCTCACGGTCACGTTATGACGGAAACGGACGAGATGTTCGATCATTCTTTCTCGCACGACATGTAGATACACAAAGCGCTCGTTTGAGCTCGGTAATTTAATCACAACACGCATTCATCCGCGGATCTTCGCGCGTTCTGAGACCTCTATCCTCGACGCGACTCGTCTGAACCACGCACGTCGCCATTCACGCGCCCGCTCGCTCGCTCGCACCGCTCTCGTCCCACCCCTCTCTCGCCGCACCCGCCGCCTCTCTCGCCGCACCCGCCGCCGCCTCGAACCGCTCCACCAAAATCTCATCCCTCACCCTCCACGCGTCCGCTCGAACCTTCGGTCGCTCCACCGAATCCTTCCACGCGCACGCGGGAAAGCATTTCGGCACCGCCACCATCCCGAACGCCCCGACGCGCGCGCCCCCCGTCGGCGTCGGCGGCGCGCGCGCCTCGAAATACGCAAACGGCGAGCCCGTCGCCGTCACGACGCGCGTCTCCGCGCCGACGACCGCCGCGACCGCCGCGATAATTTTTATCGCGCGCATCCGCGCGCGCATCCGCGCGTTCGTCGGCGCGAAGACGCCGCCACCGGAGGTTTCAACACGACGCCCACCGAAGGTTTCAATACGACGCCAATCCAATTCGCGCGCGTCAGTCCACGACGCCGTCGAACGGCGCGTCGAGTTCGCGCGGTGCGTCGATCGATCGCGACGGGTGTTTTCTCTCTCGTCTCTCCCTCGACTCTCTCTCGTCCGCGGCGTCCGCGTCTCGCGCGCGCGCGGAAGAGTCTCGACGAACGAATCGTCCCTTCGGTCACGACTCGCGCGCACGCGCGGTGATCGGACGCGCGGGAGCGGGAGGGGTCCGGGCGACCGCGCGGAGGTTTTTGTGACGCGCGGCGTTCGGCGCGGGACGAGACGCGGCGCGCGCGAGGGGTGGGGGGCGTGAGATCGGGAGAATCCGAGGGGACGCCCGAAACCGAAACCGAACGCGCGACTGACTCTCGTCGGTTTGTTTTTCGCGACGCAGACTCGGACGCCCGTGCGCATGAACGGGCCGGGTGGACTTCCGGGGAGCTCCGGAATGGGTGGTGGGGGTGGATATCCTCCGGGACCGCCGTACCCGCCCCAGGCGGGGATGCCGGGCGTGCCCATGGCGTTCGCGCCGCCGGTGGTGGGGGCGCCGGCGCTGACTCCGGAGCAGTTTCAAGAGTTGTACGGCGCGCAGTTGAGACAGCATCAGGCACAGATCGCGCACGCGTTGGGTATGAGCACGGTGGCGCAGGCGGTGAACCCGTCGTACGCGATTCAAAACGCTCGGTTGAGAAAGTTTTGGCGGGAGCAGATGGAGGAGATACAGGCGACGAGCGACTTTAAGACGCATTTACTTCCGTTGGCGCGCATCAAGAAGATCATGAAGAGCGATGAGGACGTGCGCATGATCTCCAGCGAAGCGCCGGTGTTGTTCGCGAAGGCGTGCGAGATGTTTATTTTAGAGCTCACCACCCGGGCGTGGGTGCACGCGCAGGAGAGTAAACGCAGAACGCTCCTGCGGAGCGACATCGCCGCCGCCATCACCAAGACGGACATTTTCGACTTTCTCGTCGACATCGTCCCCAGGGAAGACTTCAAGCAGAACCCATCCGGGGATCCCGCCGGTCCGAGCGACGCACCGCCCCCTCCACCCTCCTCCGGCGCGACGCCCGCGGGCGCGTCCGCGCCTCCGCCGCCTCTCGCGCCGCCCGCCGACGCGTCCGCCGACGCGTCCGACACTCCTCGTCCGTCCGCGACGACGGACGACCCGGGTCCATCCGGCGCTTAGTCACCCACCCTCCACCGATCGCGCCGCACCCGCGCCGCCCGCCCTGTAAATGTACACTGTGTTGTTTTGTCGTCGCGTCCCCGCGCCCACCCCACCACGCACCCACACACTCGCCGTTCACGACTCGCCAATCGCCATGACACACCGATCACCGTTCACGACTCATACACGAGCCCCCCCGGCGCGCATGGGGTGGATGGGCGCGCGGGTCGGCGCGCGCGCGCGACGCGACGACACACGTCGACGCGAGGCGCACGCGAACGGCGAACGCTCGAACGGAACGGATCGCATCGGTTCGGATCGCGAGCGAGCGTCGGATCGAACGGTGGACGCGAAACGAAGGATCGATCGACGTCGACGTCGACGAGGATTTGTTGATAGATAGATTTGATCGATTCGATCATCGATTTGACCTCGACGAGCGCGCGAGATGGTGGTCGCGCGCGCGATGACGACGATGGTGTCGTCGACGGTGACGTCCGGGAAGGCGGTGACGCGCGCGCGACGCGGGATTCGCGCGGGACGAAGGAGCGTCAGGGTGGCGGGCGGGGAGGAGGGCGCGTCGACGGTGAACCCCGACCTCGGGGTGTCGTGCTCCATCGACGATCCGAGCTCGTGTTCGTTGGCGGATCTCGAGTTGATGTACGTCGATGCGCTTTGGAATTACTACAACGGTGGTAAGTTTACGCTGAACGATGAGGATTACGATCGATTGAGGGAAGAATTGAACTGGCAAGGAAGCGGGTTTCCGACGCTGCGAAGGTACGAGATCGAATTCGTGCAGGCGGCCATCTCGTATTCTCGCGGTGATCCGATCGTGGACGATGAAAAGTACGAGGAGTTGAAGCAAAGAGTGAAGGCGGAGGGTAAGCGCACGGATGTCACGGCGTTGTTGCTCTTCGTGAAGGGTAAGGAGCTCCTCGACGAGAACGAGTTTGAACTCTTGGGCAACGAGATGAAAAAGTTAGGAATCGATGTCGGGATCAGAGGGGCGACGTGCACGCTCTCGGCGACGAGCCCGGTTCTCGAGAACGATACCGGTAGCGTGATCACCATGTACAGTGCGCTCGCGGTGGCTCCTTTGGCTGTCGGCTTGGCTCCGAGCGTCCTCTTGGGGCTCCTCGGCGTGCACGTCCCGGGCGGTCTCTCCATGAGTTTCGCCGTCACGTTGTGCTTGATCTTGACGGTGAAGTTGATCAAATACACCGACTTGCAAAACGCGGAAATCTTGGTCGGTAACTGCCCGTGCTGCGAGATGCCCATCAAGCAATTCTTCGGCGGCGAGACACCCGCGGCTACGTTCGAGCACAAGTGCAGCGCGTGCGGTACCTCGTGCGTGTTGGATCGGGAAAAACGCATGATCGAAACGGCCGGTGGATTTTCGCGCGCGTAGAAGGCAAGGCCTTAGAACATGAATTCTTACTTTAAATACTACTCGGCTAATCACCGCTGATTCTCGCGTGTCGACCGACCGACTACACGCCGCGTCGACGCGCCTTGAGTCTACACAGCGCCGAGTCACCCTCGATGCGTTCGCTCGCCAACAGTTCCATGGCGAACGCGCGCGCGCTTCGCGCGTTCGACGCTTGCAGCCCCCACGACAGAAAGGCGATGTGAAGCGCGCGACGTTCGCGCGCGCGGGCCAACGCGACGACCGCCTTCTCGCCCGTCGAGGCGACGTCTCGATTCGCGCCTTCCCTCGTCGCTCGCCACCATCGCGACAACGCGCGTCGTAGAATCGAGCCATCTCCCGAACGACGAACTTCGACGCACAGGCTCCAGTGCACCAACACTCGATCGAGCAATCTCGCGTCCGCGCGACGACGCATCTCCCGCGTCTCCTTCGACCATCTCGCCGCGTCTCTCCCCCCCGCCATTGCATCCCGCGTGCGTCGCTGACGCGCGCGACGCTCGACCCCTCGCATTCTAATGCTAAAACTAGTGCCCTCTATCCATCCCACGAGCGCCGTGTGCATCGTTCGCGTCTCGTCAAAGCGCGTCGCCGCGTCCCACGCCTCTCCGTCGGCGACGTCGGCGAGCCTCTTCGCCGCCGCCCGCTCTCGATCCGCCTCCATCTCCGCCACCAACGCCTCGCACGCCGACTCTAAACGAAGTTTATCCTCCAAAACCTCGCGCAATTCATCTATCGCCCCTCTCGCGCGAGCCTCGGCGCTCTCCCGCAGCGTTCGCAACTCTGTCCTCTCGCGCTCCAGCGTCGACTTCCAAAAGGCCTCGCTCTCCTCCCTCTCCTGGCGCGCGCGCGCCAGCTCGCGCTCGAGCGCGCGCTCGCGCGTCGTCGACGCCGTCGCCGCGCGATCGTCGACGCGTCGCGCCGTCATCGCCGAAGACGCGACGTCCCCGATGCGCGGCTCAACCGCCGGCTCGAGGTGCGCGCGAAGGGCGTCCACCTCAGCGCGCAGCTCCTCCGACGCGACGCGCACGCGCGCGTGCGGCGTCGACGACATCGTCGGCAACGCTCGCGCGCGACGCGGCGACGCTCGTGCGCGCGCGCGATGCGATGGCGTCGACGACTGTGAGACTGTGGGACGAGTAATCCAAATCGTGCGCGCGAAGCGTCAGCATGCGACGCGCGGCGGTGAGCACGCTCGCGCGGTATCGCTCTGATCGCGGTGAGATGAGTTTACGACTGTTCGCGCGCGTCGACGCGCTCGTCGTGGACTCGCGCGGAGCGTTTAACCGCGCGAACGCTTCGAACGTGGCTTTTGGCGGGAAAGCGAATGTGCGCGCGCGCTCGGTGGTCGGGACGGCGCGCGCGTTCGGGCGCGCGCGAAAACTTCCCATAGATCCTCGCATCGTTCGCGCCGCGCCGGTCAGGTCGGTGGAGAAGGAGGCGCCGACGTCGACGGGACCGGCGAGCGTGGAGCGCGCGTCGAAACTGTCGCCGGCGCACGAGAGCGTCGAGCGTTGGATCGTCTTCAGTGATTTACACGTCAGTAAGCGAACGATGGAGACGTGTAGAGAGGTGTTGCGACGCGTCCACGCGGAGGCGACGGCGCAAAACGCCGGCGTGGTGTTTCTGGGAGACTTTTGGCACGCGAGAGGCGCGATTCCCGTGGAACCGCTCAACGAAGCGTTGGCGCTCATGTCGAGCGCGAATTGGACGGCGCCGACGATCATGATTCCCGGAAACCACGATCAAGTCACTGCGGGAGGTTTATCGCACGCGCTCACGCCGTTGGCCAAGGCGAATCCGAACATCGTCGTGTTCGACGGACCGACGCTGTACGGAGGCGCGCTCTGGTTGCCGTATCGCAGAAACTCTGACGAACTCAAGCGCGCGATCGAGGAAACGCAAGGCGAGTTCAACGCGATATTTTGTCACGCCGATGTCGTGGGGGCGTCCATGAACGAGACGTTTCAAGCTCGAGACGGCTTAGATCCCGAACTCTTCGGCGGCGCGAACACGTACACGGGACACTATCACAAACCGCACGTCGTGCCGAACACGAACATCACGTACGTCGGCTCGCCGTACGAAGTGTCGCGATCGGAGGCGGGTCAGGTGAAGGAGCTCCTCGTGTTGAATTCTCAGACGTGGGTGGAGGGTTCGAACGCTCGCGTGGGTTTAGATATCGGGCCGAAACACTTCGTCGTGGAAGGACTCGAAGCGAGCGTCCCGTCGAAAGCACGTCCGGGAGACATCATCCGTTGGACGCTTCCCATAGACGCCATGAACGCCGTCTCGGATGCGGTTCCGAAAGTGGTACAAGATGCTCGCGAGAGTGGATACGTCGTCGAAGTGTGTTACGTGACGAAAGAGCTCGCCACGCGGATTCCAAAGGCTGAAGAGCTCGGTCCCGCGGGATTATTCGACGCGTACGCCGTCGCGAGTGAAATGGCGCCGAAAGTCAGCGCGTTCGGACGAGAGGTCTTGCAAGAGGTCGCCGCTCTTGACGATGCCCCGGAAACGCGTAGACAATCCAAAGGTGTCCGAGTGGCGTTCGACACGGTCGAGGTGGAAGGATTTGGAACGTTCCAATCCACCACCCGGTATCCGCTCGGATCGAGAGGCGTGTGCGTCGTCGTCGGCGAGAATCGAACTGATACGTGCTCGGACTCGAACGGGGCGGGTAAAACGACGCTCGTCATGTCTCCGATGTGGGCGCTCACGGGGCAAAGCGATTTGCGGATCGATGGGGCTGGGTCCGGGAAGTCGCTGACGAAATCCGACGTCGTCAACGATTCGTCCAAGTTCGGTAGAGTGCGCCTCGAGGGTTTCGTAAACGGCGGCATCCCGTTCTGGGTCGAACGTAAAGTGAATAGATCCAAATTAGTCAGCCTGAAGTATGCGATCGATGGTGAAGAGAAGACGATGGCGGAGTCAAAGCTGACGCAACAAGGCATTAACGACGATATCGGCGCCGACGTCATCGCGAACACGACGTTTCACGGTCAGCACACGGTTGGGGCTTTGCTCGATGCGAACGATGCGTCGCTGAAGGCTGCTTTAGGAAAATTGGTCGAGGCTGATACGTGGACGAAGGCGAAGGATATCTCAAGAAAGCGCGTGAGCGAAGCGAGAGGAAACGTGAACGCGATGGTCGCCGAAGTCAAGGCTCGCGAAGAGTACATCGGTCGCACACACGCGCGCCGCGATCACGCGCGATTAGAGAGTGGAAAGTGGGAAGAGGAACACGCACGTCGCGTGAGTGAGCTCGAGGCGAGCTCGAGAACAGTGTCCAAAACGTTTACACAATTCCTGGCGAGGACGAATCATTTCTTACAGAGGCTGAGTCGAGTGAGCGAGGCGTTGGAGGTGACGTCGGGCCACGCCGAGCGCGTCATCGATTCGTCTCGCAGCGAATCTGAAGATGCGGCGAGACGATTCGAGATGAAAGAGTCCGAGTTCGAGCACAAGGCGGTCGCAATCGAAGGTGAGATTGAGCGATTGAACGCGGCGGTACGAGATTTGCAAGCCAAGGAGGCGAGCGCGGGAGCGTTGGGTCGACAAAGCCATGCGGCGGTGGGGATGTTCGCCGGAGTTGGCGGCGCACATTCTCATCCCGATGGCGTGGGTACGTGCGATAGATGTTTACAAGCCATCGATCCCACGCATCACAAGGAGACGTTGATTAAATTAAAAGACGAGGCGCGCAACGCAGCCATCGAACACGGGAAGACAATTGAACAACTCAAACGCGCGACGACGTCTCTCAATGCGGCCATGGAAGACAGACGTACGCTCAACGAAAGTGCCACTTTTGCGCGCAAAGCTGAACGAGCGCGCGTTGAGATGAACGCGACGGCGTCGGCGAACGCGACGGATCAGTTGAGGCACGCGCAGCGGTCGCTGAGCGTGATTAGCAACGTGGCGTCGCGCGCCGAGATGCTTCTCAACACGGCACCTCAAGACATACTCTCGGAAGCGCTCGGCATGAGTGTCGAGGATGCATTTCAGGCGTACGAACATTCCACGAATGCGAGCGCATCGGCGGGTGTTTTAGTGGGTCTCGACCCCGTCTTGACGCAAGGCGGAAGAGCGGCGTCGTCGAGAGGACCGCCGTCGACCCCTCAAGACGCAGAGAAGATGAACGTCAACGATGGCGATTTCATCCGTCAACTAGTCAAAGATGCTGAAGACACGATCGTGGACGCCGAACGCGCGGGACGAGACGCCGCGAGACGGATTCAGGATCTGAACGAGTTCAACCACTCGGCGCATTCGAACCCGCACGCGAGCGCGCTCGAAGAATTGGAGGCTCAACTTTCGAGCGAGAGCGAGTCCCTCAAGGAACGCGTCGAACATTTGGACGTCGGGAGAGATTTGCTGAGCACCGCGCAAGCCGCCGACACCGCGTTTAGCACGAAGGGTATCCAGAGTTATCTCTTCGAGGGCGCGCTCGGAGATTTGAGCGCGCGCGTCGGACAGTACATGGACGCGCTGACTGGCGGCGCGTTGACCCTCGAACTTCGACCGGCAGGCGCTGGAGTGATGGACAATGAGGAGGAGGAAAACGCAGAGGCTGATGACGCCCCTGACGCGAAGAAGAAGAAGCGAAAGTCTTCCAAGGCGACGGTGAGCGCGAGCGCGGCGGAACGAATCGAACGCGTCATCCACGCTCGCCGTCCGGATGGGAGTCTGGTGGCTCGATCTCTTCGTCAACTCTCGGGTGGTGAACGTCGCCGAGTCGCCCTCGCGCTTGCGCTCGCGTACGCCGATCTCGCGTCTGAGAGATGCGGCGTCGCGTGCGACACGCTCGTGCTCGACGAAGTTCTTCAACATCTCGACGCCGAGGGCATCGCTCGCGTCACCTCGCTCCTTCGCGCGCTTCCCAAGCGTACCGTCTTACTCACGAGTCAAGCCGACAGCGCCACCGCGCACCTCTTCGACGTCGTGGATAAAGTCGTCAAGGGCGACGTCGGTTCGGGCGTCGTCGTCAGCGCGAGCGAAATCGACGACGTCGACGAAGACGTCCCATCCGCCGAGCGCGCGTAGTTCAGACTAGAAAATCGGGTATTACATCAAAACAAAAGTAAATCGCGTCGACGCGAACGCCCCCGCTCCTCACTCGTCCTCCTCCTCTTCGTAGCGCTTCGTCGACCTTCCCTTGGCCTGAAACGCCTTTCGCTTCGCCTCGAACAACCGTCTCTTCACCACCTGCTCCGCGTCGTTCCCGAAATCTTCATCCCTCGCGTCGGGATCGTGAAACGCGACGCCCGACCCCTCACTCGCCTCCTTCTCACCCCTCGCCGTCGACGGCGCGTCATCCGTCGCCGCCCCGTCTTCCCCTCCCGCGCCTCCGCCTCCGTCCCTCCTCCCCCGCACGTCGGCCCGAATCACCTCGTGCAGCTTCGCCATCACCTCCGCGTGCCTTCGCTCTCGCTCCGCGACGTCCTCCCTCGGCGCTCGTCCCTCGTCCTCGACGCTCAGATCGTGAAACAGTTCCCTCGGCGGCGAGTGCCACGGCGTCTCGATCTCATCGATCTTCATCGTCGCGCTTCTCTCGGCGAAATTCTTCGCCAGGTTCGCCTCGTCCCACTCCACGGTGCGCTTGCGTTTCTCCGGCGTCGACATGGCGTCGCTCTCGGTCGCGTTCGCGCGCGTCGACGTCTCGCGCGTCGTTCATTGGATTTTTCATTCATCGATTCGTCACTCCGACGCGGACCGATCGCGTCGCGCGCGCTCTCGACGCGCGGGTTCGACGAGATGCGCGCGCGCGTCGTCGTCGTCTCACCGACGCGCGCTTCGGGGACGCGCGCGCGGTGATGCGCGAAGAGATGGGAGGAGAGATGACATCAATCGACGACCTCGCGGACGCGCGGGCGCGCGGTGCGGACGACGCCGAGGCGTTCGCGACGTGGATGCGCGCGAGAGGACCTCGCGTGTTCGATCCGGTGGACGTCGAGCGCTTGCGAGGGCTGACGGTGGGAGAGATGCGTGGATGCGCGGCGTCGACGCTCGCGACGCGGCGGGCGGGCGCGACACTGGGCGCGAGGATTCGAATGGCGCGAGCGATTCGAGAGATTTGGGAGAGCGATGGGAAACGGGCGAAGACGGTGGAGGTGGCGCCCGTGTTCGATCGAGAGCGGGCGAACTGGGGCGGTGGGGACGAGGACGATGAGGACGCTCGCGGGAACGCGTCGCGCGTCTCCGCGAAGAGGCCGACGCGAGGGACGAAGACGCGGTCTGTGCGAGAGAGAACGACGGCACCGGCGTGGATTCGACCGCCGGGGACGAAATTCATCGTGGATGGGTTCGAGTACGCCGGCGCGACGTGGTGCGAGCACTGGTTCTTGACGCATTTTCACGCCGACCACCACCGCGGATTGACGAAGACGTTCGATCGAGGATACGTGTACGGGACGAAGACGACTTTGGATTTGGTGAGAGAAAAGCTCGGCGTCGATCCTCGTCGATTGCGATTGTTTGAGATCGGCGTCACGAGGCGATTGGAGGGCGTCGACGTGACCTTTGTCGAGGCGAATCACTGTCCGGGAGCCGCCATGATACTTTTCGAGTTTCCGACGCGACCGACGGCGTCGCCCGTGTTACACACCGGGGATTTTAGATATCACGAACGCATGCGCGACGATCCGACGCTTCAGCGGATCGCGTCACCGACGAGGAAGGTGTCGCCGATTCTCATATTAGATACGACGTACTGCTCGCTCGAACACGACGATTTTCCGTCGCAAGAGACGGTGCTCAAGGCTGTGAGGGACGCCCTCGTGCACGAGGACAACTTATCGGCGCGTAAGTTGTTTCTCTTCGGATCGTACACCATCGGCAAAGAGAAGGTGTTTTTCGAGGCCGCGAAGACGCTCAATCGAAAAGTGTACATCGGCAAGGCGAAGCGCCCCGTCATGGACGCCATCGGCCTCGCGCCCGAGGAGAAGAGCGCGATGACGTTCGACGATTCGCGCACGAATTTACACGTCGTTCCCATGGGTTCGACGAGTTTCATGAAGATGGCGTCGATTCTCAAGTATTACAAGAAACGTTTCGACACCGTCATCGCGTTTCGACCGACGGGTTGGACGTTTTCGGCAAACGCGAAGACGAGACGAGCCACGGCGCGACGGCAACGCGGTAAACTCGTACAATACGGTCTTCCGTATTCTGAACATTCGAGTCTCAACGAACTTCGCGCGTTCGTCGACTTTGTTCAGCCGCGAATCATATTTCCGCACGTCGGCAACGACGGTGGCGAAAAGACGCAACACATGTTGCGTCTCCTGCGCGCGAGCGACGACGAACTCGCGGCGTTGCGAGGAAAATCGCGATAGATTTTTTTGGTAATAGCTACGATAGATTGGATTGAATGAACTCGTGCGTTCGTTGGCAATTAACCGCGGCGCATCTGACGCGGCGCTAGTCTATTTCAAAACGATTTTTCTAAAGATTGTTCATGAACGACGCGAATTCCGCCTCCTTTGAGTCGGCTGGCGGCGGCGGCACTGCGCCGAGCTCGCCTTCTTCGGGTTCGTCGCTCGGCGGCGGCGGAACGTTCGCCGGCGCGGCGTCCGTGACCGGCGGAGGCGGGACGTTCACCGGAGCGGCGTTCACGATCGGCGGAGGCGGGACGTTCACCACGGGCGGCGGAGGCAAGCCCGCCGAACCGTCCTCCGGCGGCGGCGGCGGAATACCCGCGGTGCCATCCTCAGGAGGAGGAGGGGGCACGTTCATCGCCGCGGGCATCACGTGCCCGCCGTGCACTTGCATGCCGGCCGGAATCGGCGGCGGCGGTGGCGGCGCGCGGCGAGGCGGCGCCTGCTGTTGGTGATACGCCGGTGGACCACCGCCAAAGTTTTGCTGACGGTAGCCGCCTCCCCCGTACTGGTTGGGAGGTGGTCCCGCACCGCCGGCGCCCGCCGGTCGAGGTTCGTTACATCGCTTGCACACTTGTCTCGAGGCGTAGTTTGGATAGCCGCACGGCTCGCAGATCCAATCTCCCGGTCGCAAGTTGTTGTACGTTCCCCGAGGTCCGGTTTGCGCGCTCGCGTGAGGCGCGCCGACGCCGCTCGATCCCGCCGGACCTCCGGCGCGTTGATTGAGCTCATCCTTACTAACACCAATTTCGTTCAAAAATGCCGAGTACTCGCTGTTCATCTCCTCCTTCGCGGCACCCGCGGCGGCAACGTTACCCGCGAGCGGGCAATCGCGCGTCGGGTGTCCGCCGTCGCCGCAAATCTTACACGTCACCAACTCAGCCGGCGCGCGATAGCTCTCCATTTTCTCGCGTTCGGGACAGTTCGCCTGTACGTGACCCTGCACACCGCAGAAACGGCACGCGCCGAACGTCTCCACGAACGTACCGTTGATGGAGGCTAATTCGCGAAGCTGCATGCGCTTGTGCACGTTTTCTTCCTCGTCGATTGGTCGCAACAGGTGCTCCACCATCTCCGCCGCGGCGTCCACGCCCTCCCACGTCTCGCCCAAAATCACGACGTGCAACGGTTCGTCCTCCTTGTAATCCGTCTTGTGGTCTCTGTGCGCTCCCGGCTTGACGCTCCCTTTCCCACGAAGCATGATTCTCGTGTTCGTCTCGCGCTCCATGCGCTTTTGCGTGTTCCCGCGAGGTCCCAAAATCAACCCGATGAAATTATACCCCGGATACTCATCCTCCGGCACGTACAACTTTCTCTCCTTCTTCCTCGGTCGCCAATCCGGCGGCGGTTGAAACTCTCTCGCGTTCGTCATCAACCACTCGATGAGCTCGTCTCGCTCCCGGTACAATTTATCCTTCATGCGCGCCTCGCGCGTGTTCACCTTGACGCCAAACTTATTATACTTTGGCGGCGGCGACGGACTCCGATCGCTCTCCGGACGATCATCCGTGAAATCACGCATCGTCAACCGCTGCGACACGTCCTGATACTTGGCGAATCGCTTCGCCGTCTCCGGATCGTCCGTGCGCAGCGTCGGCGCCGCGTTCGCCGCCACCACTCCCTTGGACGCCAGGTGCGCCTGAATCGCCGCCGCGTCCGGCAACGCGATCCCGCCGCCACCCGCGGACACCCCGGTGCCGAACCTCGGCGCGGGAGCGACCCCGGAGGCATCACCACCACCGTCATCCACCGCGTCCCATCTCGATTTCCGTTTTCGCGGGCGTCCGCGCGCCTCCTCCTCCGCCATTCCGCTCGCGCCCTCTCTCTCTCTCTCTCGATCCGGATCGTCTCTCTCTCTCTCTCGCGATCGCGTACCGATCCGACGACGACTCTCACGAACGCGGCGATCCGAACCAACGAACGACGACCTCTCGCTCGCCCTCGCGCGGTGTCGCGACGCGCGGTGACGCACCGAATGAATCGACGCGCCCACGCCATGCCTTCGGTCGAGACGCGCCGCCGCGGGGGCGCGGGCGGGGGCGACCGGCAGTTTGTATTTTGATCGTCGTTTGTGTATGGTATATACGAGAGTGGTGGTTCGCGGTGTATCATGACGGGTCATGACTCGTCAATGGAGGGACTCTGGTCTCGCTCCCGCGGTGGGATGGATTTTCAAAATGTCTCGCGCGTCCCGTCTTCCGTCTTCCCTCGACGCGGGAGAGCGCGACGCGCGCGCGCGATCCGGAACGTGATTTCGTGACCTCGTGATTCGTGATCGTGATCGATCGACGCGCGCGCGAGAGAGGCGAGAGACGAGAGAGAGAGAGCGAACGAGCGCGATGAACTCGCCGCAGCGAAAGTTGCTCAAGAAGCGCGCGGCCGAGGAGGCGTCGCTCGTGCGCGCGGACGAGGACGAGCGAGACGGCGCGCGAAAGCGGTCGTTCGCGGCTTTAGAGCTGAAGACTGTGATTCGGGAGAATCACGGCGGGGTGACGACGACGCACGTGGAGTTCGCGCGAGGACGCGGGACGCGGGTTTCGAATCTGTACGCCACGTGCGGCGGACAAACGGCGACGGTGTACGATGATGAACACTTTGGTGATCACACGGCGGTGGTGGCGCAGTACGTGCACGAGACGACGGAACATCAGCGAGGGGGGGAGATCACGGCGGTGTGCTGGGTGCGAAGCGGCGACGACGCGGAGGACGAGAAGGAGAACGTCGCGGGCGGGGCGACGAGAGGACGCGGGCACGAATTCGGTGATGCGATTTTAGCCGTCGGGGATGAACACGGGGTGATCAGTGTGATTAGTGTGACTGAAAATCGTGTCGTGGCGCGGTTGCCCGCGCACGTCGGTGGACCGGTGCGAGACATGTGCAGCGCGAGCGAGCGAGCGGGGCGCGTCGTCTCCGTCGGCGAGGACGGACTCTTGAAGGTTTGGGACATCTTCGGCGGTGAAGACGGCGAGGGCGAGTGCGTGCAGACGATCAACGTCGAAGCGGTTGCGTCGTCCGTAGCGTGCGACGCCGACGGTAAGACTGCGGTCACCGGTCACGTCCAAGGCGGCGCGGTGCGAAAATGGAAGCTCGCCGCCGGCGCCAAGGCGCCGAAGACGACCAAGGGCGAGACCATTCCCACGCCCACTTTCAAGGCGAAACACCCGGTCGATTGCGTTCGCATCTATGGCAACGTTCTGTACGCCAAGACGCGCGACGCGCGCATCGAAACCTTCGATCTCGCGGCGGGCAAACGCTTACGACAGTGGACGCTTCCCAACGAGCGCTATCGAGGCGCCAACGCCAGCTATCCCGGTCCGGCGTGCCGTTTCGACTGCACCTCGGACGGTAAATTCCTCGCCTGCGGCGATTCCTGCACCTCTGGCGTCGTCTACGTCTACGACACCCGCACCACAGAGCTCATCGCCGAGCTCCAACCTCTGCGCGTCACCGGCGTCGTGCACGCCGCCGCCCCCGTCGACCACGCGCGTCACGTCTTGGCCTCGTACGGTCCCGCCGTCGTGTGGCGTTACGAAATCATCCCCGACGCCGATCCACGTCCCTCGCTCGAAGTGCTGTTGAAATGATCCATCTCTCTCCCGTCCACGCATCCGCGCGTCCCTTCGTCGTCCCCGTCTCGCGCCTCCGTCCCGTCTCGTCTCGTCTCGCCGGTTCGACACCGGTCGGTCGCCGACCGCGTTTCACCGATCACGACTCAAACACGAGTCCCCCCGCCAGGCTGTCCCCGCGCATTGATGCGCGCATCCATCGCGCGTTGACGGTGGCGCGAGCGACACACGACGACGCCGAGCGTCTCGCGGTGGCGATGATGACGACGAGGATGCGCGTCTCCGCGGCGCCGACGACGCACCGGTGCGCGGCGCGACGCGGGACGATCAGAGGTACGCGCGATCGATGCCGATGGATGGATGGATGGATGGATGGATGACCGCGAATCGGAATCGCATCGATTCGTCCGAAGCGATCTCGCGCGAGGAGGCGTGCGAGGGACACGCGATCGATGACCGTCGTGAGACGGTGGTGCGACGGGTGGAGCGCGCGCGCGCGCGGAGACGTCGAGATGTGTGAGAGAGAGGCGAGATGACTGACGAATGGACGCGTCGATCGAACGCAGCGGCGGCGAGCGAGCCGACGGCGCGCGCGGCGGCTGTCGAGATGGGGGGTAAGGCGACCAAGGAACAGGTCGAGGCGAACGTGCGATACCACGCGGCTAAGTCGACGAGCGCGTTGCCGATCGAGTTTGGTGTGCCGGAGATGTACCAAGCGACGGCGCAGAGCGTTCGCGAAGGATTGGTCGACCGATGGAACGAGACGTACGCGCACTTTCACAAGAAGAATCCGAAGCAAGCGTACTACTTGTCCATGGAATACTTGCAAGGTCGCGCGTTGACGAATGCGATCGGTAACATGGGACTCACGGGTGAGTACTCTGACGCGCTTCGTTCTCTCGGATACACGCTCGAGGACGTCATGAGCGTCGAACGCAACGCCGGTTTGGGTAACGGCGGCTTGGGACGCTTGGCGTCTTGCTTTTTGGATTCCATCGCCACGCTCGATCTTCCGGCGTGGGGTTATGGTTTGCGTTACAAGTACGGTTTGTTCAAGCAAGGCGTCGATAAGGCGACCGGTGAACAATTGGAATTCGCCGATGACTGGCTCGAAGTGGGCAACCCGTGGGAAATCCCGCGCCCGCAGGTGAGCTATCCGATTTCCTTTTACGGAAGCGTCGTCGACGGTAAGTGGCAACCGGGCCAACGAGTGCGCGCGGTCGCGTACGATTCCCCGATTCCGGGTTACAAGACGCGCAACTGCATCTCTCTTCGCATGTGGGACGCGCAACCGTCGGCTGTCGAGTTCGACTTGGCGGCTTTCAACGCGAGCGACTATGACACCTCCATGGGCCCGACCAACTTGGCGTCCAAGTTGTGCGCCGTGCTCTACCCGGGTGACGGCACCCGCGAAGGTAAGGCTTTGCGCTTGAGCCAGCAATACATGCTCTGCTCCGCGTCCGTCCAAGACATCTTGGCGCGCTGGAAGGAGCGGGGCAACTCTGACTGGAGCAAGCTTCACGAAAAGGTCGCTGTTCAAATGAACGACACGCACCCGACGCTCGCCGCTCCGGAACTCATGCGCATCTTGATCGACGAGGAAGGCTTGAGCTGGGACGATGCCTGGGCCGTCACGACCAAGACTGTCGCGTACACGAACCACACAGTCATGCCGGAAGCGCTCGAAAAGTGGCCGATGGATTTGGTTGAAGAGCTTCTTCCGCGACACATGGAGATCATCAAGCGCATCGACAAAGAGTTCATCGCGTCCGTGAAGGCCAAGTACGCGAAAATGCCAGCCGCCGAACTCGAGCGCACCATCGCTGCGATGGGTATCCTCGAGAACTACGTGTCTCCGGAAGAAAAGGCTGCCAAGGCTGCGGCCAAGGCGAAGGCCGCCAAGGCGAAGGCCGCCAAGGCGAAGACCGCGAAGACGGCCGTCGTCGAAGAAGAAGAGGAGGAAGAAGAGGAACCCGCGATGGTGCGCATGGCTAACTTATGCTGCATCTCCGGTATGGCGATCAACGGTGTCGCCGCCATTCACTCCGAAATTGTGAAGGATGTCGTCTTCAACGACTTTTACAAGCTCTTCCCGGAAAAGTTCCAAAACAAGACGAACGGCGTCACGCCGCGACGTTGGTTGGCTTTCTGCAACCCGGAACTCTCCGCCGTCATCACCAAGTGGGTTGGCAGCGACAAGTGGATCACCGACACCGATGAACTCCGCAAGTTGGCCGACAACGCCTCAAACCCGGAGCTCCAAGCGGAGTGGAAGGCGGCGAAGCTCGCCCGCAAGCAAATCTGCAAGGACTACATCAAGAAGGTCACGGACATTGACGTCCCGATTGATTCCATGTTTGACATTCAGGTCAAGCGCATCCACGAGTACAAGCGCCAATTCCTGAACATCCTAGGCATTATTTACCGTTACAAGCAGATGAAGGCGATGACGCCGGAGGAGCGCGCCAAGTGCGTGCCGCGCGTCTGCGTCTTCGGCGGCAAGGCGTACGCCACTTACTTGCAAGCCAAGCGCATCGTTCGACTCATCAACAACGTCGGTAACGTTGTGAACAACGACCCGGAGATCGGTGACCTCCTCAAGGTTGTTTTCGTCCCGGATTACAACGTTTCCTTGGCTGAAACGTTGATCCCGGCGTCTGAACTTTCTCAGCACATCTCCCCCGCGGGCACCGAAGCCTCCGGTACTTCCAACATGAAGTTCCAAATGAATGGTTGCTTGATCATCGGTACCCTCGATGGTGCGAACGTTGAAATCCGAGAGTGCGTTGGTGAGGATAACTTCTTCTTGTTCGGTATCACCGATCCCGAAGTTGAACCGGCGCGCGCGGAACGCGCGGCGGGCAAGTTCATCCCGGATCCGCGTTTCACGGAAACGTGCGAGTACGTGCGTAGCGGCGTGTTTGGCGACAAGTTCGAAGAACTCTTGGGTTCTCTCGAAGGCAACGAAGGTTTCGGCCGAGGTGACTACTTCCTCGTCGGTAAGGATTTCGCCTCCTACCTCGACGCGCAAGAGCGCGTCGACGCCGCGTACACCGAATCCGCCGGCTGGACCGAGTCCTCCATCATCTCCACCGCCTTCAGCGGTAAGTTCAACTCCGACCGCACCATCGACCAGTACGCCAAGGAAATCTGGGGCATCGAACCGTGCAGCGTCCCGGAAAAGTAAACCGCCGAGCGCCCGTCGAGCCTCTCCGCGCGCGGCGACGCTTCGACTCATCGCCGCGCGGTCACCGCGCGCACGCATCGACCGCTTTGAAACATAGCACCTACAGCGCCTAAAATTTTGCGAATACTAATATACAAATTCACCGCACCGCGCCCTTCCCGCGTCCTCGCGCGTCTCGCCGGCGTTCCGCGAGTCGCGACCCACCGATTCGCGAGAGGGTTTCTCCCCTCCCCGAGGGCTGGGACAACGGCTCGTCCCCGTCGCGAGCGCCGCACTCGGCGACGCGCGGTCGTCCTCGACGCGC
>MDTE01170801.1_pt1 | contig 37762 bp, 21 predicted proteins | sample 811231 | NCBI WGS metagenome assembly MDTE01 (sample SAMN05326651, study PRJNA326480) | marine metagenome | isolation source: seawater | place: Indian Ocean: Red Sea | collected 2010 | reverse complement strand
CCCCCACCCTGCCTCCGGCCGGACTCAAGTCGATCAATTTGAGGATTGCCTCCGATGTATCGACGCCGGAACATTGATGCCGATGAAAGCATGGATCCAAAACTACCTCACCGAACAGAAACGAGCGCTTGATTCGATTTCACCGGAACAGGTCGGCGAGGTCGTTTCCCTCCTCAAACGGACTCACCAGGAAGGGCGGCAACTCTTTGTTTTTGGTAACGGCGGCAGCGCCGCCAATGCCTCCCACTTCGCAACCGACCTGGGAAAGGGCTCCTCCGACAAGTTGGGCAGACGCTTCAAGGTGATCTCACTCAACGACAACGTCAGTTGGATGACGGCGATTGGCAATGACTATGCCTACGAGGATATCTATCGACGGCAACTCGAAAACTACGGCCAAGCGGGGGATGTCGTGCTCACGATGAGTGTCAGCGGCAATTCGCCGAATCTCGTTCAGGCGCTCCAGTGGGCCAGGGAGAAGGGACTAAGCACGGTTGCCCTGGTTGGAGGCAAACGAGGAGCGCTAGCCGAAATCGCCGATCAGGTCCTGGTGATCGACTCGGAACACTATGGACGCGTGGAGGACGCCCATATGGGAATCTGCCACATCCTTTGCTATGCCTTCATGGAAGGCGCCGCTTGACGCCAAAAGGAGAAATCCCATCCTCCCAGTTCTCCCCGCCGATGCCCGGTCAGTTTCCGGTGATCAATTGCCGGAACTCAGGCAGATGGCGAATGCCATTGAAACGCCCGTCCTCCTGAGCGCGCTGGGAGAGTGGCTTGGCCCCCGGGATCTGATCGGTTCGCTGGCGATCCATCTCGAACGCCTGACGGAGGTTCTCGAGCGCTTCGGAGCCCTTTTGCAAGAGGGCCTGCGTCCCCGCCAAATCGTAACGGGCCTCCGGATTATCGGGCATCGCCGCAACGAGCCGTTCAAGGGCCCCCTCGAGTTCCTCATAGCGGCCCAGCTGCATATAGGCGCCTGATGCGGAAAGCAGGGCCGTGGGGCTCGAATCCTCGGCCCCAACAATCGCGGCCAGAAGTTTCAAGGCATCATTGGTTCGCGTCAACGCCACATACTTGGAGACCAGTTTGAAAGTGACCTCAAGATTGGTGGCATTGGCGGCATATTGCCGCTCTAATTGGTTGACCTCTTGCTCCAACTGCTGAAGCGTCGACTGCCCCTGCTTCATAAGATTCAACTGACGGAGGAGTTGGATCACGCCCTCGTTTTCCCTGTCGAATTCGTAGCAGGTCCGGGTCAGAAGGATGGCATCGTCCAATCGATTGACCGTTGCGAGGAGATTGGAGTATCGGAGAATTGCTTCCGGGCTGTAGGGACACAGGGCGAAGGCTTGTCGAAACGCGAAATCAGCCTCTTCCAACAGTCGTTGTTCCTCTTCCGGGGTCTTGGGACGCAACTCCGGCGGACACTGAGGGGTCAACCGAAAGGCATAGACGCCGGCGATGGCACTGCGGACCTTTGAAAAGGCCTTCTGAGCCCAATCTTCCCGTAAGAACTTGGTGTCCCCTTGGTAGTCGCTGAGATCGCCCCGCAAATAAACCTGCTTCGCGAACCGAACCAATTCCTCGATGCTTGTGTCCGGTTGGATCCAATTGCCGATCAATCGTTCCATGTACTGCGACCAAAACTGCCGGTCATCGACCAGCATCTCTTCGGTGATCGCTTCGACGGGCTCCCGATTGAGCTTCAGAATGATTCCGTAGGGAGTGAGATAGGGAAACATCCAATCAAGAGGAAAACTTTCCTCGATGTAAAACTCATGATTCGGATTCTTGTCGAAGATCGTTTTCGTCAAGAGACCATTGATCGCCATCACGGCGGCTTGCCCTTGCACCGAGACGTGACCGTCCTCCATCTGGGTCACCACCTCGCCCGGCTTCAATTGGTCCAGTTGCTTTCGTCGGTGGGCGTCGACCATGTATTCAAGGTAGGCGTTCTCCGAGTCCTCGGCGGAAGGCGTGTAGATCTCGATATCAGGGTAGAGCCCATCCCTTCGTCGTCGTTCCTCGACGGCGGCTCCAAAGGAGGCCATGGCCCGATCCAACGGCGCCACCACCCGTGCAAGGAAGTTGGTCCTCCCCAGCTTGCGGGACGACTGGCTCCTTAACATTTCTTGAAAGAAGGGCGGATCCTGTTGAGCGCTCCGATAGTAATGAGCGCGGATGTAATCCAGGTAGGTTGGATCGGCCAAGGCGTTCTGGGTGATCAGGTAGACATCGCGCCGATCAAACTCAGGGTCCAGGGGCTTTTTCGAGGGCGGGAGAAAGCTCTCGCAAAAGATCATGTAAGTTGGATTAAACCGACCCGGGTCCGTCCCCCCGAAGAGAATCGCGTTCTTCTCCATTTCCGGGTAAATCTCAAACGGAGGCTTGAACATGTCGTGCCCGAACCAATAACCGTAAAGGTGGCCCCGTTTCTCGTTTTTCCACCAATGAGAAAACACGGAATGGAGCGGCAGGATCGCAAAAATCACCAACACGATTCGCAGGGGAACCTGCTTCGGCCGGGCCGCCAATGCGGCAAGAAAACCGCCGGCGCAAAGCACCAGAAACACCGCAGTAAACTTGTCGAGCGGATGCACCCGCTCTAGCGAGGCCCAAAGGTAGAGAGCGATGCCCAGTGCAACACTCCCTCCGATCAAGGCATGGGGCCGGAATTCCCGATATCGGGCAACCAGCAGGGCGATCACCAGGCTGACGCCATAGCCGGCCCAAATGGCAATGAGCGTGTGAGAGGGCGTGAAGAACACACGATTCAATTCCTGGCTCTGCCGATCCGGCGGCGGATTGAGGAGAATCATGAGCACAATCGCAAGACAGAAAAAGATCCCCGTCAATCCGGTCAGCCAGGCCTTTTCCCGTTGCTTCATTCGACTGAAAAAGGCGAATGGCACCAAGGCAGTCAGCATCATGATCGGATTAAACTCCTGGCTCGCTCCCTTGACATAGAGCCACATTTGTTGCGTGAAGCGGAACAGGGACGTGGTTGGGTTGGTCCGCTCGTACTGTCCCCGGGTGAAGGCATGGACAAAGCCCTCCCACGTCCGAGGATAGCCCCAGTTCATTGGCGGGTTCGTCGAGGAGGTAAGTGGCATGTAAAAGTAAAAGGACAAGCCCACCAACCAGACCAACAGCATGAGCACCACGGGCACCCATTGGGTCAGCATTTCCCGGGTTTGAGACCAGAGCCAGACGAAGGCTGCGATCGAACAGAAGCCGACAGAGTTGTAGATGATGAAGAGAGGAATATTCTGATCAAACGCGGTGATCGCGCCATTCCACTTGGCAATCAACCCGATGACGTAAAATATGGAGTTGCCCAGGAAGAGATCGCGACCCAAGCGTGGATTGGCGGCCGCGATGGCGATCTCCAGGCCGATGGCGGCCACCACCAAGCTCTGGTGGTTATTAAAACAAATCCCAAAGAGGAAGAAGGCCCAATAGAGATACTTTCGATCCTTGGGGATGTACATCCACCTCATGAGACAAACGAAGACCCCCATGAGAGAAAACACACTCAAGGTGTAGACCTCGACAATCACGGCCTGGGACCACATGAACCCATTGAAGCCGAACAGCATGCCAGCCACCCATCCCGAAACTCCGGAGATCGCCTTTTCGGTCCGGTCATCAATGGATTGGAATCCATCGATCCCCCTGAGAATCATGCCGCTTCCCCGCGACACCATCAGGGCAAGAAGGGCACAGCTACAGGCCCCGGCAAAGGCGGAGGCAAGCCCGACCCGAAAGGCAATGTTTGAGACCGGGACCAAAACGGTGAAGAGCCAGGTGTAAAGGGTCCAAACGGGGTACCCCGGCGGATGAGGCACCCCCGCGTAGTAGGACCCCACCGACAATTCTCCGCTATCTTCCAGCGTCACGTTGGGCGCGAGCGTGTAGAAGTATCCCAAGAAGACAAGACACCCCGTCCAGCCAGCGATCATCCAATCGAAGCGACGGAAAAACACGGTCTTTAATGCCTTCGACGCATCACTCGACACGCTCGATTCCGGGGACTTCGAGGCCTCAGGGGCAGAATTGTCTTGTTGTTGCTCAGCCTCGCTCATCCGATTTAGCTCTTCCCAGTCCGCCACCCACCACGGAATTCCATGACCGAACCTCACCCGCGACGGAGGAGGGTTAGTTGGAAGAAAACCGCCGCCTTTGTCGATGCAAAAGTTCGCCGGAACCATGCCGCAAAGCCAACTTGATGGCAGGACGGGAAAGCGGAAGTGCCTCTCCATCCTTCAGCCGATCAGTGCCTGCAGGTCCCTGGTGGCAACCTACTGATGGGAGATTTCGGGAATGCCTTTTGACTTTCGCCTCTTGCTGCCCCAGAATCTGGCCATGGAAAGTCTTCACGCCCCTTGGCGGATTGACTACATTCTATCACCGAAGGCTCCCTCCGGAGACCAGTCCCTCTTCACCCGAATCGCCCAGAGCCAGGACGACGTTAAGAATCTCGTCATCTACCGGGACCGGAACACCTTCGTTCTGCTCAATCGCTATCCCTACAACGGGGGACATTTGATGGTCGTCCCCTACAAGGAAACGGCAGCGTTAGACGAGCTTGATGAGTCGGTATTAACGGAAATTATGCGCAATACCAGACGCGCCATCCGGACCCTCAAAACCGTCATGAACCCCGACGGCTTCAACGTCGGACTCAATCTGGGTCAAGCAGCCGGGGCGGGAATCGAGGAACATCTCCATTATCACATCGTTCCACGTTGGCGGGGGGATACCAATTTCATGCCGGTCGTAGCCGGCTCGGGCGTCATCCCTGAAGCCCTCCTTGAAACGGCCACCAAGCTGAGGAACGCCTTTCCCAACCACCTGTAATCTGACGAAAACGCCTAGGACGGAATGCCCACCCACACCCTTCACTTCGAAACCGCTCGACAAGCCCAGCAATTATTCAACAACGAACCGAAAAACCTCCAGGCCGTGGAACACGAGTTGGGAGTGAAAGTCACTTGTCGTGACGGTTGGATCAAGCTTGACGGGACCGACACTTCGATTGCGCGTGCCCAACAACTCTTTGAATTGATCGACTCGTCACTCAAATCGGGATCACCCGTCCGCAATCGGGAATTCAATCAGTCGCTTGCCGTCATCAAAGAACATGGCCCCGAAACGCTCAAGAGGCTCTTGGAGGACCGGATCCAAACCTCTCCCCGAAAAGCCCCCATTTCCCCGAAAACTGCCGGGCAGAAAGCCTATCTCGAAGCCATTCGCCAACACGATGTGACCTTTGGCATCGGGCCCGCAGGGACGGGAAAAACTTATCTCGCCATGGCCATGGCGGTTTCCTTTCTCAAGAGCAACGCCGTTTCCCGAATCATCCTCACCCGACCGGCGGTCGAAGCCGGCGAGGCCTTGGGGTTCTTGCCGGGAGACCTCTACGAGAAGTTGGCTCCCTATCTCCGCCCCCTCCATGATGCCCTTCACGACATGCTCCCGGCTGAGGAGGTTCAAAAGCACATGGACCGGGGCACGATCGAAATCGCACCGCTCGCCTACATGCGCGGCCGGACGCTCAATCATTCGTTCATCATCCTCGACGAGGCCCAAAACGCCACCACCGAACAGATGTTCATGTTCTTGACCCGGCTCGGCATGAATGCCCGAACCGTGGTGACGGGAGATCCCACCCAAATCGATCTCCCCCCTCAAAAGCCCTCGGGCCTGAAAGAAGCAAAGACCGCCCTCCGCCGCATCAAGGACATCGCCATCGTGGAATTCAGAAAACGGGACGTCATTCGACACCCCCTGGTGAAAAAGATCATCGCCGCCTACGAGACCCATCGGGACGGTGGCGAGAAGACCTCCTCACCCGACTCGCAATCAAACCTGTAGGTCGAGGCGTGGAAATCACGTTCAAGAACCATCAGCGAGACTGTCGGGTCAATGGCCCGCTCCTCCGGAGCATGGTTCGCTCCCTCCTCGAGTCGGAGTTCGACTCGTTTCAGGGCGAGGGGTGTTTCCATCTTGTGACGAAAAATAGAATGGCTGAGGTCAATTGGAAGTTCCTCCGGCACGAGGGCCCCACCGATGTGATTACCTTTGACCTGGCGGAGGATCCTTCCCGCACCCTTTTCCTCGCCGAAATCTATCTCTGCCCGGCAGTTGCTCAGGAACAAGCCATTGAGTTTGGCTCCACGTGGGAGGAAGAGTTGATTCGCTATCACATCCACGCCCTGCTTCACCTAGAAGGATACGACGACACGACCCCCGAGCTTCGAGAGACCATGAAACATGAAGAGGAACGGATCCTGAATCACATGCGAGACCGGTTCGATTTCGGTCGCCTGGCAAAAACCCCCTAAGCCAATCTCAAATCACGCACTTGGAACTCGAAGACAACCCTCAAAGGCATTCCCCCTCGAATCCATTCGGGCCCAGCAAGCACTTGGACCGGTGGCCAATCGCGCGTCAACCCCATGCTAGAGGGCCGCTGACCGCCGTTCCTCGGGAGAGCCGAGCACTCCCGTCCCACATTATCCTGGCCCGCCTCGCAGCTCACGACGTCTTGATCCTCACCCTCGGTCCGGAAGCGCAAAACAATAGAATGCATCGCCCCGCTTCGTGCCGGGCTTTCCTCCCCCCCCAGCCGCAATGATCACGTATTGCCGTCCGTCCATTTCGTAAGTGGAGGGAGTCGCATAGCCGCCTGCATCCAATTGGTATTCCCACAACAGTTTACCCGTGTCCTTGTCATAGGCATGAAAGCGCTCGTCCATCGCCGCACCGATAAACACCAGCCCTCCCTTGGTCACCACCGGTCCTCCAATATTGAAGGTTCCCGTCGCGGAGAAGCCCCGCGCCTCCAATCGTGGGTAGGTTCCCAACGGCACTCGCCAGCGAACCGTTCCCCGGTCCAAATCCACAGCGCTCAAGGTTCCCCAGGGACGCTTGTTCACGGGAAACCCTTCAGGATCACGCCAATCATGATGCCCCGTCATGACCACCGGCGTTTGCTCGGCATAGCTCAAATCCTTCGTCTCGACGATTTCCGCCTTCCCTTCGTCGAAGAGAAAGGCCATCACCGCCCGTTGCTCCAGCTCGCTAAACGAAGCAAACGATGGCATTTGCCCGCGCCCCGTCTTCAGCAAGGCCTTAATCTGAGCTCGGGTCAATCGCTCCGCCACTCCCTCGAGAGACGGCGAGGCTGGATTGAGCGGAGATCCCAGGCCGTGACAAAACGAACAAACAGCCCGGTAGACATGGCGTCCCAACCGGTTCAACGACATTCGCTCGAGCGGTTTCGAGGGTACCATGCTGGTGTACTCCGCTTCATTGCTCACGTTCACGATCACCGTGTTCGATTCGGGGTCGAAAGCGGCGCCCCCCCACTCACACCCCCCGTTGAACTGAGGCAGTTGCACGGAGGACTTGAATCCCGGCGGGATAAAAACCTCTCCCGTCACCATCTCTCTTAAGTCTTCTCGCACCGCCGCCGTCGCCGCCGGATTGAGATCGGTGACGTTTCCTTCATCCATCCGCGTCATCGCCAGTCGGAAGGCCTCGGGAGGACGCGGCTGGGTCGGAGAAGCCGCTTCACCGGGCATGGTCGACGCGGGAACGGGAACTTCCTCGATCGGATACAAGGGCTCCCCCGTCACTCGATCGAGCACAAAAAGATAGCCCATCTTGGTCGGCTGCACGACCACGTCGATCGGTCGCCCCTCCCGACGCAGCTTGCCAAGGACGGGCGGCGTGGGGAGATCAAAGTCCCAGAGGTCATGATGGACCGCCTGAAAGTGCCAAAGTCGCTCGCCGGTCAGGGCATTCAGAGCGATGGTGCAGTTCCCAAAGAGCCCATCGCCCGGCCGGTTCCCACCCCACTTGTCAAAGGCCGGGGACCCCGTCCCCGCGTAAACAATCCCCCGCTGGGCATCAAGGGTGAATCCCGCCCAGACATTCGCACTGCCCACTACTTTCCACGAGTCCGGCCCCCATGTCTCGTAGCCCACTTCTCCCGGGTGAGGAATCGTATGAAAAATCCAGCGCCGCTCGCCCGTGCGCACGTCAAAGGCCCGAACGTGCCCCGGCGGGCACGGCTGAGGACCTTCCCCCGTTGTCGAGCCCAGAATCAGCAAGTCCTTCCAGACGATTCCTGGCGTGTTATTCCCAACCGACATGAAAAAGACGTCGGTATCGAATCCATCACGGTGATTGATCCTCCCCCCTTCCCCGAAACTGGGGATCGGCTGCCCCGTCCCGGCGTCGAGCGCATAAAGATAATTACCCGCCGAATGAAACACTCTGGAATCGCCCTTCCCATCCGTCCAATAAGCCACCCCCCGATTCAGGCCTCCGCCGGTCCCACCTCCGGCCCATGGGTTGAAACGCCACAACAGCTCACCCGTTTTTCCGTCCAGGGCTGCACAGTGCAATCGGGGTGATGTCACGAACACCTTTCCCTCAACCACGATCGGATTGCATTCGATGGTCCGCCCCGTCTCCCCGGCCCGCCAAATCCATGCCACCTCCAGTTGGGTCACGTTGTCGCGGTTAATCTGGTCGAGCTCCGAATAGTGACTGCCCCCATAGTCACCATGATAGATTTGCCATTCCCGATAGCTGCTCTTCGGGTCATCGGCCTGGACGACGACCCCCAACGTAGAGGCGAGAGCCCAGCAACGCATTGAACGCTTCATAGGATCCCTGACTTCTACGCGAGGACGCCATGAAAGTCAAAGCGCTGACGGCCCTGACCGGCCTGATGGATCGTCGCGACCGCGTCCGCCAACCGCCAAGCCCCCTATCCGTCATCCCTCTTCAATGCTTCGTCTCCCCGGTACATATCCAAGTCCACTTGCCACTTGCCACTTGAACCGATTCAGTGGCTTGATAGGCCTCGGCATCCGAGCGCCGTCGAAATGCAGAATCTCGTCAAGGACTTCACGCATCATCCACTTCTGCCGGGAAGTGTCGCCGTCTCGATTATGGACGCCAACGGCAAACTGGATCACCCCGACCTCAGCGCGGAGGCCCTGGCGGAGGCAAACCGCACCTCCATGAACGATCTGGTCCAGGCCCGCCTGCAATCGGCGGTGATCGACGCCGATCAAGCCGACCGACTAACCCAGGCCAACGATGACTTTATTTCCGCCTTCACTCAGCTTGAGGAACGGATCCCTGAAATCGCCAAGGTCACCGTTTGTGAGGAGATTTCAGTCAAACAGCTCGCCCGGACTCTTTTTGGCTCCCGCTTTCTCGTTGAACTTCTCGAAATCCTCGTTCCCCCCAATCGGTCCTACGAGAAAACCAGCCAAGGAACCGTCGACCTCATCGAAATACTTTCCGAAAACTTTCGCAAGATCACCAGCGGAGCATGGGCTGCGTTTTTTCCTCGGTCCGAATTCAACCTCACGGCGGATGCGACCGCCCAATTTTGGACCGCGTGTCTTTACAACAATCGCACCGAGGATATGGTCAAGGCATTCAGGGGGCTCTTCTACCACAAGGAAAAGGAGCGCTTCCTCGTCCTGAATCGAGGGCATGTCCCCAAACGCGGCCTCCGAATTCAGGACGCCATTTCCGAATACCTCGAGCAAGCCAACGATCGATTTGCTCAACTCCATGACGCGGTCGGAGAGAACGCCCGCGTCGGCCTGGACCAGTTTTTCGTGGACATCGCGCGGGGCCTCACCAAGCTCCAACTACCCGCCCCAGTTCTTCTCTTCTACGCCCATTTGGTACAGCAGCTCACCGAATCATTTTCACACATTGACGGCTCCCTTTCCTCGAAGGAAAACCGCTTCATTCAATATCTGCTCGAGCAGATTCATCAGATCTGCGACGACCACCTCGAATCGGAAAATTCCAAACCACCCCGCGTTCCTCATGACAAACTGGATCAGGTCATGAGGGAATTAGACGAGCTCATCGGGATCGACGTCGTTAAAGATAAGGTCCGGCAGACGGCAAACTTTGCCCGGCTCCAACAAACTCGAATCGCCTGCGGATTGAAACCAGTCGGCACCAGCTATCACTCCGTCTACACCGGCAAACCCGGCACGGGCAAGACCACCGTGGCTCGATTGATGGGACGCATCTACCAAGCCCTCGGCGTCCTCAAGGAAGGCCACCTCGTGGAGTGTGACCGCTCGGCTCTCGTCGCCGAATATGTCGGTCAAACCGCTGTCAAAACCAATGGGATCATTGATCGCGCCCTCGACGGGATTCTTTTCATTGACGAAGCCTACACGCTCGCCAAACAGCAGGGAGATTTTGGCCAAGAGGCCATCGACACTCTCTTGAAACGGATGGAGGACGATCGCGACCGACTCATCGTTATCGTGGCCGGCTATCCCGATGAGATGGATACCTTCGTTCATTCCAATCCCGGACTGCATTCTCGATTCAACCGATTCATTGGATTCCCTGACTACAGTCCCCAGGAGCTCTGTCGAATTTTCGGTCTTTTTTGCCGGAAGAACGACCTTCGCCTGAGCCCCTCATTGAAGGAGCGCCTCCTCCACCATTTTTACAAGCTGCACAACGACCGAGACGACCACTTTGGAAACGCCCGACTCGTTCGCAATTGTTTCGAACAAGTCGTCAATGCTCAGGCCAATCGGTTAGCCAGTGACTTGGATCCGACACCGGAAACCCTGGTCAACCTCATCGAGAACGATCTCACGACACCGGCCCTCGAGGACATGAATCGCTATCAGAAACGAGGAGGGCGCTACACCGTCCACTGTCCCCATTGTGGTGAAATCTTCTCCTGGAGCCCGGACATCAACATCGCCCGAGCCGAATGCACCGTCTGCGGAAAGGTCTACAGTTGCGAATTCGGGGAACTCGTTCTCCAGAAATAAACATTGTCTATGCTTCACTACGAACTCTCTTCCCCCACCGGATCCAACCCCGAATCATTGATCATCGTGCTCCATGGTCTCGGGGACAGTATTGAAGGCTACCGCTGGCTCGCCCCGACCCTTCAGCTTCCATGGCTCCGCTACGCCCTCGTCAATGCCCCCGACGATTATTTCGGCGGATTTTCCTGGTATGATTTTCAGGGCGATGTCGGATCCGGGGTGGTCCGAAGTCGAAGCCTCCTCTTCGAACTCCTCGGTCACTTCGAAACGAAGGGCTTTGCCCCCGAGAACACGTTTCTCTTCGGGTTCTCTCAAGGATGCCTGATGACCTGGGACGTCGGCATTCGTTATCCCAAGCGCCTGGCTGGCTGTATTGGCATTAGCGGATACATCCACCAATCGGAAACGCTCTACCAGGAACGATCCGAAGCGGCGATGCAGCAACACTTCCTCGTGACCCACGGGCTTCACGATCCCCTGATCCCATTGTCACCGGTCAAGGAAGACGTCATGAAGTTGGCAACCCTCGGACTGCAAATCCAATGGCAGGCCTTTGCCAAGGAGCATACCATTGCCGGAGCCGATGAAGTGGACTTGATTCGAGACTTTATTGTCAAACGTCGCGGAGCCGTCCCCACCCGTTAACCCGGAGGCATGGTTTGTGCTTCCTCCGGGCTTCTGTGCCTTTAATTGAGACCATGTCGACCCGCCAAACGATCGGTTTCCTCCTGCTCGCAGTTCCCGCGGTTTTCGGAGCGGCCGTTGAACAAGCCCTTCATGCCGCCCAACCCAAGCTGCTGAACTTCCACCCGGCTCACGGTCCGGCCGGCACGCCGCTCCGCATCGTCGGAGAGGGGCTCATGACGACGACCAATGTCTTGATCGGCACCGAACGCGCGGTGTTCGAAATCCTCGGGGACGGATTGATTCTTGCCACCGTTCCACGAAAGGCGAAGACAGGGACCATTCAAATTGTCACCCAAAGCGGCATTGCCGTGAGTCGCGCCCCCTTTGTTGCCGCACCGTCAATCGAAAGACTGAATCCTGAATTCGGCGCTCCCGGAGAGCCGATCATCATCTCCGGGCACAATCTGGGCAACGCGTCCACGGTGCATTTCGGCACCGTCTCGGTCCGCTTCCGGGTTCTCGGCGACACCCAATTGAGCGCCCTCGTCCCCGATGTCACCGGACTCCTCCCCATCACCGTGACGACCTCGGTTGGGCAGGCCACTCTTGAGGGATTTGAGGCCACGGGTCGAACCCCCTTTGTCAGAGAATTCCGCCCTGAGTTCGCCTCGCCAGGTATGACGGTCAGCGTCGAGGGCAAGAATTTCATCGGAAGCACCCAATTCCTCTTCGGCGAAGTGCCCGCCTCCTTCGTCGTCACGTCGGATACCCAGATTCAGCTCACCATCCCGGCAGAAGCCCCGTCCGGACCGGTGACGCTTCATCACCCTGCGGGGATTGCGACCAGTCGGGTCGCCTTTCGAGTCATCGGAACCGAGCCCTTTGTTGAGGCCATCAAGCCGGAGGTGGGGAGTCCTGGAGACATCATCACGTTGGAGGGGATCAACTTGACCGCTACGCAAAGCATCCGGTTCGGGGCGGCAGTCGCTCCGTTCACGGTCACGGCGGACACCCAGATTCGAGTCACGATTCCGAACGATGCCGAATCCGGCCCGTTGACCCTGACCTCGCCCCGAGGCACCTCCGTCTCCGAGCCCGAATTCACACTCAGCGGAGCAGCGCCGTTCATCGAGGATTTCAGACCGCTCACCGTCACGGCAGGACAGCTGGTCCAGGTTCACGGACGAAACTTCACCGGAATCACGTCGGTCCTAATTGGCGAAACGACGGTAGCCTTCTCGGTCGTTGCCGACATCCAGTTGAACATCATCACACTTTCCGAGCCCATGACCGGAAAGATTACCCTCACCCACCCAGAGGGCATCACCCGTTCGACCGAGCCACTCGTCGTGAGTGGCGCAACTCCCAGAATCAGTCGCTTCATTCCCCCTGCGGGTCGGTTGGGAGACACCATTCGAATTCAGGGAGGCAACTTTGCCACCGCGACCAATGTTTGGTTTGGTACGCTGCCGGCCGAGTATACGATCGTGGCCGATAACGAGATTGAGGCGATCGTTCCCAACCAAGCGCTGACGGCGGTCCTGACCGTTGACACGCCCGGCGGCCGGGCCGAAAGCACTGCTCTGTTCCATCTTCCGCCCCGGATCGATCGAATAAGTCATCCCGGCGCGGTTCCGGGCGACTCGATTGAAATTGACGGCGCCAACTTCCTCGGGACCACTCAAGTGCTGTTTGGAACGGAGCCGGGCGCCTTGCTGAGTGTTAAGACGTCGCACCTGAAGGTTAAGATTCCCCCCGAAGCCAAAACCGGGCCCTTGTCGATCTCCAACCCGGCCGGAATCAATGCCGCTCCGATTCCCTTCGAGATCTATCCTGAGCTCACCGCCTTCTCCCCACCGGCGGCCCCCGTCGGCGCCCCCGTGGTGATCCAGGGACGGGGACTCCTCGAGGTCTCCGAGGTTCGGTTTGGCCCGCTTCCAGCCGAGTTTAAAATTCGATCGAGCAGCGAAATCTTGGCTCACGTGCCATTGAACGGATTCGAGGCCCCTCTCAGCGTCATCAACCCCGTCGGTTCTAGCCGCAGCCACTCCTCCTTCATTGTCATTGCCTCAGCCGACTTAAGCCTTTCGGCCGAGCTCTCCCCCGCAACCCCCTCCTGGCAGACATCCTACCGCCTGCGGAGTGACATCTCATCCCGGGGACCTTCCACGCTCAGGAATGGCCGGCTCACATTTCAACTACCACCTGGTTCCCTCGTTCACAAAACCAGCAATTCCCATGGTGCCTGCGAAGTCGTTCAAAACACGGTCACCTGCTCACTGGTCTCGCTGCCGGCGGGTGAAACCGCAACCCTGGAACTCGATATCCACCCCACCTACTACGGTCGATTCCAGGCCACCGTCAGGCTGGAATCGCCACTCTTCGACCCCACCCCCGAAGCGGATCAGTTGACCCTTCCCGTGACCATCTCCGGACCGCCGCCGGCAATCAGAATCGATCGACCGGCCGGGGAACCGCTCACTGTTTCCTGGCCAAAAGCCGCAGCAGACTTCGTCCTCCAGACAACGACCAATCCCACTGCTCCGGAAACGTGGGCGAATGTGGAAGGACCGTTCGATGGCGATCAAGAGACGAACCGATTTCGAATCACCTCACCCCAGGTCCTTCGATTCTTTCGGCTCCTCGACCCGCTGGGAGATCCCTTTGAGGTTAGCGCGCCATGATTCGAAAGAACGCCCAGCGTTCGTCGAGCCTCACCGGAACTTCCAAGTCCAAGCGCCGAGCGAGCGGTTTGATGCGACGCAAAGGAGTCCAGGCATCGGACCCTAGGGTCCTTGTCGCCTGAACCTCGTATTCACGCCCCGCCTCCGCGGAGAAATGAACAATGATCGAGGACTCTTCGATCGTAAACCGACGAATCACCAAGCGGCTCGAGGCATCGAGAGGGTCGGTATTGGCGAGATACTCCTCCCAATTCCGGATGCCATCCCCGTCCGGATCCTCTCCAGCATCAGTTCCCGAGGCAGGGTTCAAACCGAATCTCTGCTCCCACGAATCCGCGATCCGATCCTCGTCGAGATCGAAAACATTCTCCCGCCCTCGCGAAGCCTGCTTCGGAAAGGACACGATCCGATCGCTCCCGTCGGGCGCGCGCCCTTGAGACACGTTGCGCTGTTGGTCCACGAAGCGGACCTCATCGATCAGGGATCCATGATCGAAATAAAGCCCAATCGATTCCCCTTTCGCCGAGAGCCTAAAATTCACGTGACTCCCACCCCGTTCGGGATTTCCATCCGCCGAAAAACTAGTGTAGGAAAAAAGCCCCGAACCGATGTAGGAGTGGTCGGGGATTCGAAATTGGTCAACCTGGCCAGGATCGTCGGTGAGAAAAAGCCCTCCAAGGGCCACCGGCACTTCGTTGCCATTGAAGAGCTCAAACCAATCACTCCCCTCCTTGGGCTGAGCCATCCATTCGTTCACTCTGACCCGCTCCGGAGCACCCAAACCCACCCTTTCATTCGGCTCGCCCGGCGTCGGCATCCCCAAACTCCATCCGTTGACCTGGGAGAACCGGCTCAGCGACCATCCGGGCGCTTGAATTCCAAACCGGATTTCATCGAGCAACTCGAATCCTGATTCCCTCGACGCCAGCAAATAGACGGCATCCCCGTCTGCCTTCAAACCGAACCCCGTGTTTTCAGCACCCGGTGCGGAACCGGCATCAAAACGGACGACAGAGTAGGCGCCGGCGGCAAGCCGAGCCTCTTCCGGAAATGCCCATCGACGGGGCCGACTCAGATCATCCGTCAGGGTCAGGCCGTGCAGCGACACCGCTTGGTCCGAGCGATTGTGCAATTCGACCCAGTCGGGAAACCGCGCCCCGGCAACCGGAAACTCTCGATTGTCGGCAACCACCTCATTCAAAACCAATCCGTCCCGGGAAGAACGGTTCGGAAAAGCCCTTCCGGGTGAAGGAAAGAAGTGACCTTGAATGGCCAGTCCTCCCGCTGGAATCCGCTCCTGGGATTGGCCTGGCTGTAGGTAGCCGTAGGCGACTTGATCAATCACTCGACCCGCGGGATCAATCAACGCCAACATTCCCTGCTCCCTGGGTAAGGGAAACGGAAGCGGCCACTCTTCACTTCGCAGGCGATCTCCCCCGGATAACACGAAGAACTCGTTGGGAGCGATGTAGCTATGGCGCGCGAAGGGGGCGACGCGGTGTCTCAAGGCAGGTTCCGGCGAGAGGGCAAGTCCACTCAGATCAACGGGATGGGGACTCCCGTTATGGACCTCGACAAAGTCGTTTTCATCCTCGAGAGGAGAGGCCAACCATTCGTTGATCCTGAGGGCATCATTCCCGGCCAGCGTCACGTTTCGATTCTGAGCCATCGGCGTCGAATGCCCCAAAGACCAAGCCCCCGACTCGGTGCGGCCGATTGAGAAATCGCTCGCCTGGCGTCCGTACTCAATCGAGTCGATCAGTGCCCCGCCATCCGAGCGCGGTTCGCGCAAAAAAACTCCGCCGCCCTTTCTTCCCAACCGAAAACCGGCGTGCAGGCCCGGCATGGCCTCGCGCCCATCGGCGTAAACCAGCAGGAACGCACCCGGCTCCAGCACCGTTCCAGGCGGAAACACGAATCTGTCGGGCTCATCTTGCGAATCGGAAAGTTGAGACCAGCTCAAGTCATAGGGAACATCACCGTCGTTATAGAACTCCAGATAGTCCGGAAACTCCCCCGCCACGGAGAAGGTGGACCGGTTGTGCGCCAGCACCTCATTGATTCGAACCGCCGGGTGGGCCGGGTTGACAAACCACGTTCGGGAGGCGGTCGCGTCGGCCTCTTCTTGCCAACGTCCCGCCACGTTTCGTCCGATCACCTCGACCTGCACAGGCCCCGTGGCCAAATCCTCGAGCACAATCGGCTGTTCCAAAAGGCGAACCTCACCAAAGGCCCCTCCATTGATGCGAAATCGATAGCGATCGAGTCCCGCTCCCGAAACAAAGAGCATCGCAGATCGCCGACTCGTCTGGAAAGGAGGTTCTCCCGTCACCACCGCTCCCGCACCGACAAAGGCCCCGAGATCCTCGCCGTTCGGTCCCGCCCCAATCGCTGGGGAGGTCGGCCGCAAACGAAAATCGCTGACCTCATCCAGAAACTCGGGATCGACGAAAAGGTGATCGCCTTCCGGTTCCTCGGGGGCGGGGTAATAAAGAGAATTCTCAAACACCGGCTGAAGCGCGGGGTTGAGCGACTGGGCAATCTCCAAGTGCCGATACAAGGGCCCCTCCCAAATAATGCTGTTCCGGATCGTCAACCGGTCTGGGGGGAACGTGCGTCGCTGGACTTCAGCAAAATTGATGGCTCCCAGGGACGACCGGACCACGGTGTTATGATCAAAGGTCGCCACCGCACCTTCCTTCATCAGGAGAGCATGCTCGTTATCCACGAAGACATTCCGAATCACGGTGAGGTCCGACCGTTTTCCGTTATAGAGCCCTGTTGAGATGGCATGGGCATCTCCCGTTCCGGCATTGGCCTTTTGGAAATTCATGAACACATTGCCGTCGATGAGCGCATCCGATCCATCCAAATCAAGTCCGTCATCGGGTCCGCCCAAGAACACATTATCGTAGATTTGCAACATGGAGTCTCCACGACGTCCCCCGGTAAAATCCACGATGTCCCCCCCTCCCCCAGTGGAACCAAATTGATTTCCCTCCAGGATCCAAAACCCTTCCGCCGGAACTCCCAGTCCCGTCACCGGTTCGCCTCGGATGGCGTCGGGAAAGACGCTATCCCGGATGGACACCGATGAATCCCGCGTCAAGACAAAGGAATCAAATGCCCCAGACCAACGCAGTCCACGAAGGGAAATCGTGGCGTTGGTAGCGGTAATCGTGGGTGCCTCGGCCCATTCGATCGTCGCGTTGTGAAGCCTTCCGGTCCCGCCGTCAAAATGAACCCCTCCCCACCGGGTCGTTTCCCGGCGGTTCCGAGAAAGGTGAATTCGCTGGGTCGGCGTTCCTTCGGCTTCCAGGCGTCCTGATACGATGAGTCTGGATCCCCGGTTGAATTCAACGCTCGTGCCCGGCAAAATGGTTAAGGTCCGCCCCTTGGGCACGCGCAATGTCTCATTGAGAATCACCGGACTACTCGATGGCCTCCACGTCATATCCTCCGTCAACTCACCCCTTGAGACCATCTGCCCCGTGCCAGGTCGATACACGTTGAAGACGCGCGATTCAATGACCGTTCCACTCAGGGAGGCGTCGACGACAATGTCATTCACGCCCCCGGTTAATGGCACTCCCGACACCATCCACGATCCGGACCAAGGAGTGAGCACCGCGGGAACGCCGTTTACCCGGAGCGCGTCCACCTCGACCGGATCCACCCATCCCCTTAGCGAAAGCGTTTCAGACGCCTCCAAAAAATATCGCAACCAGGCCGGCTCGACGAACGGTCGATTGATGTCTACATGAAGGGGACGCAGGCTGGACGCCAACACAAAATCCCGCCGCTCCTGGCTCAAGGACTTGAGACGGTCAATCTCCTCTTCCGCGACCCAAGCTCCCAACACCGTCTCGAGGTGATGTCCCAAGCGCTCGGGGTCGAACACGGTCCCGGCGAGTTCCCTGAGCCGCCCATGGTAGAGGCGGGCCACGGCAGGATGCTTGAGAAATCGTTCCGGAACAGGATTGGCACCCGCCCGGAAAAGGTCTTGCCGGACGCTCGATGGGTTGGGTAACCAGAGGGAATCCAAATCGTAGGCAATCAGGTATGCCTTCTGACGACGAGGCCCCACATACAGCAGGTAGTCCCCCGCCCCTCCATTGGCAAAGCTCGTCTCGAGATTAGCCAACAGGGTGTCGGTCGCAAAGTAACTCACCCAACGATCCACGTCGGCGACCGCATCAAGTGCGCCAAAATAAGCGTCGTCCGAACTTTGTTCGAGCCGACGGGTGAGCTCGATCAAATCCCCCCATTCCTGGCGTTCCTCATTCGTCGCTTTGCGATAAAAGCCAGGGGCTTGATAGGCGTCTGGATCCGGCCCTAGGTATTCAAGATTCCCGAAACCCGAGGGTCGATATAGGTTCCCTCCGACGTCATCGGGAAACTGTCGGTCAACAAAGACATCGTCAAGCACCTCCAGCTCAGCATAATGACCAAATTGTTGCCCCCGCGGATTCGCTCGGTTCACGCCATTCTCCAACAATCGCACGGGGCGCGCCGCGGGGGCCGGAACACCAGCCATGCGGAAGAGTTGACTTCCGATGATCTGCGATGGAACGTTCACCGCGTTCAAGATGATTGCCCGTCGCCCCTTCCAAGTTTGATCACTACGAAAATGGATGCGCCGATTCTTCACCGGCGCATTCCGAGACGTGCTACCGCGAAGCCGAAATCCCACCAAGTATCGTAATTGCACCTCGCCACCCTGTTGACTAATGAACGTCGCATTCATTTGCGCATCGCTACTGCGGTTCCATGGAAGCTCCCCGATGCGTTCCAGTTCCTCTCGTTCTCCCTCCGCCAGAATGATCCGATGAAGCGGTCGGTCCGTGGGGGGCGAGTCATCAGTGACCTGGTAGAGGGCCAACGGCGCCCCTTCGAGCGTATCGGCATCAAAGCGAGGCCAACCCTTCCTCTGGCCGAGCGAATCCACTGCTTCAATCGCGAACGAGACAACCGTTTGAGACGGCTGCGGAGGGATTTCGGCTCCGAAGATCCCGTCCCCCGAAGCCCCGTCCCCATGGTGCCCATCATCCCGCATCGTGAGGGGAATGAAGTCTCCCTCCCGCCCCGAACGATAGCTCAGTGTGACGGAAACCGATCCCACCTGCTCATCCCTCACCCGAGCGGTCACCGTCACGGCTTGATTCGAACGCGGCAAGACGGGCACCTGTTGGACACGACTCACGAGTGGAGGACCGTTCTCTTGAAAAACCGAATTCGGACGCCCCGGCGTCCCCCAAGGACTTCGACTCGCGTCCCAATTCAACCCTTGGTTGTTGCTCAGGTGGGGGGCCACTAATTCAAGAGTATGGCCGCCCCCATCGTGCGCGTCGGACCACATCCACCCCCGATGACCGTGATCGAGCGAACCGCGAACCCGCGTCGCCCAATCCCCCTCATCCGCATAACTCACCCGGTCTACCCGGTGACCCAGCCCATTTCTCAAGTTGACGGTCTCTCCCCGATTACTCAACCGACCCTGCCAATCACCCACCACTCGGAGTTCACCCCCAAAACGGTCGATGAAGCGCGCCTGGTCCGCCGCAACGACCATGAATTCACCTGGCGCCATTCGCTGGTCTGTAAACTCAAAATCGATCCCCCCACTCAACCGCCATCCCGCGAGCTCGATCGAGCGCCCCCCCACATTGTGGAGCTCGACGAACTCGTCCGCCGGATTCCGTGTATCCGGATGATAGTGGATCTCATTGATCACGATCGCTTTCTCAATGCCCGACAGGTCCTGTCCCTCGGCTCGGATCACAATGTCGTCGAGACGAATTTCAGAGCGCCTTCCCCCTTCGGTCAACTCCCCCAAGGGGCCATATACCCATCTCAGTTCAACCCACGGACGTTCCAACATTTCCGACGGCAGGGGAATGGCGTCAAACCGGCAGAGATCCTCAAAGGGTGCCTCGGAGCGAAACAAAAGGTCCTCCGGATCGACATGGGGAAACGCTTGAAAACCAGCCTCTGGGGACACTCTGAATTCAGGCCACAGGCCATAGCTTCCCACCCCCCTCGAGAGACTCTGTGCGACCCATGAGAGCTTCCCACTCCCGACGCCCTCGGTGTTGATCACGACACTGACCGAATTGGCATGGCCCGCTCCCTCTCCCCTTTGGGGGGTCGGTTCGTTTACCATTGACACCCCATCTCCTTGTCGGGCCTGGAATCGGCTCCCGACAGTCCGGTCCAACCCGTGAGCCCATTCCTCGGCCTCATCAACCGGCCGATCCTGAGCCTCCCTCCCTCCAAATCGCAGGTATTGGGTCAGGCGGGGCACCGTTTCAGAAACCAAGGCTTGAAACACAAAGGGCCCCTCCCTTAGGGGGAACGCTCGGGACATCGTTGCCCCGTCGGGACTGCCCCCTAGAATCGGCTCAACCACGTCAGCAGTGGTCACGATCAGCCGTCGGCGGGGCCCCGCCGACGGCTGATCGTGCCACCCCATGAACTGGAAACCGGGTCGCGCCACCACGTCGAACTCCAGCTCTGAACCGGGAAAGAAGGCGCCCATCCAGCGATCCGATTCTGCTGGAAGCTCGATTCCGTTCATGGTGATTCGCGCCTGACTCGGATCGGGCATCCGCACGACGACCTCGACCGGATCGCCCTTCCCAAAAGCCTCCTGAATCTGAGATCCGACGATCCCCGGACGAAGGATCGCAAAGCGTTTCATCACGTCGATGTTCTCGGCCCAAGAATCGACTGAGTCAAAGGAAACATACCCGAGCGAGTCGGACCCGCCACGTCGACGAATATGACGATCGATTTCCGGCCCGAGCGTCGACGCCATCTTTTGGATTTGCTGCAGCACCTGAGGGGGCGAGAACTCAGTGTTCAACAAATCCTGCATTCGCTGAACAAAACGCTGCTCCAACCCTTGATTTTGAAGGAGCCGCTGGAAGATAAACGTTATCCAGAAAGGCTTGAACTGGGCCTCGCGGTTGCCCAGCACCTTGGAGACGAGATTGCGATGGGGGCCCTCGTGGCGAATGTCAAAACCACCGTCCAAATCATAGGGGACCCACCGCCAGCGTCCACGCCCGTCACGAGTTGTCCACAACCGCACGTTGTTGCCAGGCCAATCGGTGTTGTCGATATAGAACTGCAGGGCCATGTAGGTAAAGAAGTTGTCGACGTCGATCTGCTGCATCGCGCCCTCCAAGAACTCATCGTGAAGGGGCTCGCCCAAACGCAGGAACTCCAAGAGTCGATCGAAGGAATCCCTCGTTCCGGCAAGAACAAAACTATCGCCCTCAATCAGGTCGATTTCACCCGAATCCAGTCGATGGTTCTCGATCAGAAAATGTTCGTTCAATCGTTCCCGAAGATTGTAGATCCCCCAATAATCCCCGTTCAGATGTACATGGACCGGCTGGTGGGCTTGGCAATCCAATCCGATCCGACCGGCAAGGCGGTGGCCCAAACCATCCCGAAAGAGCGTTCGTACCCAATCGTTCCCGGAGTTTCGAAGGAGCCACTGCTTGAACTCGGAAATCGGCTTCTCCGGGAACACAGGCAATCGAAATCGGTTGTCGCCGTAGGTCCCACGGGCAATGAGGGCGAGGGATTTTTGAGGTGAGGCCCGAGACCAGCCCCCATGGATCTTGATCCCGGCGTTCTGACTCAACAATCGTTCCCCGCCCGCACCGAAAACCTCGACAGCGACTGGTCGTTCCCAATCTCGCCAAAAATTGGCACCGTAATAGGGCAGGAGAGGGCTGGCCCCCTTCCCCATCTCATATATCCCCGATTCGACGGAAAAAAGATGGTGGGGATCCGTCGTCAATGCCACTTGGGGAATCGTCGAGTCGGCATCGATGAGGAAGGTCAAGACAACGTCTCGACTCGCGACAAAACCGGGCCGGAACGCTGCGATCCGAAAGGATGTCGTTTCGGAGATCGTCAGCGTTTGCGGAAATCGAGGCGATGACGTGTCCGGCGCGCTTCCATCCGTTGTGAAGCGCACCACGGCCTCCGAATGGGTCTTGCCCACCCGAAGCGTGACCGGGCGGTCATACCTTCCCGGAGGCAGAGACAGCTCGGGAACCGCCACCACCCCCCGAAAGCCCTCATCAGGGTTTTTTTGCCACGGAGTGGGAACTTCGAACACCAAGCGACGGAATGATCCGCTTGATGCCCGCCCGGCCGACACGTCAGGCTTGAGATCGTCAAACCGAAGGGCATCCACCAACTGATGTCCCCCATCAAACAGAGCAATCGTTTCGGTCTCTGCACGCAGTCTGAAATTGGTGTGCAAGTAGTGGGCAGGCAGATTCCACTTGGAAAACAGGTATTGTCGGGCGCGTTCACTTTCTTCCGTGGAAAAACGACGATCGAAAAAGAGCAGTTCGCCCAGTCCTCCATGCCATGAGCGATCCGTCAACCGCCGATCGGATCCAATCAAACTCGCTCTCAGAGCGCTTTGGGGATGAATGGAGAGCACACTGAGTCGGTTAGGAAACGGCGCCAACCAGGGATCGACCGGGGTGTCATCAAGAAAGGTCAGTCCGCTTCGAATCGCATCGGTATGCCGTGGCGCAAACATCACCCGGTTGCTTCCACGATGAAAATCAAAATGCTGCTCGTGCCCGAGAATCGCTCGTGCACTGTTGGAAGCGTTCACCGATTCATCACCGACCCAAAAAACGGTACGGACCTGAGAAATCTGAGGAATCTCAAGATAATCGTCGAGCCCATCAAACTCGACGACTGGGGCCCGATGCGGCCCTCTCCTGCCCAATGTCGGACGACGGGTGGGCTCCGCCTGAAAGGCCGATGCCCCCTTCCCGCTTCGATCCTCCCAAACCGCCAGGTGTTCCCCCTCGGACACGAGGCTTTGGGAGGACTGGGCATCGAGCCAAAGAACCAATCCCCCCGCCTCAAGGGGGTCCCAGCCCCCTGCCGGGATCCTGGAGGGGAGACGGCGCCGATCTTTTCCTGAACAAAAAACAACAAGAGATTGTCCAGGCTCCAACACAAGCCCGGGCAACTCCCATTTGCGGGGTGCCTCGAGATCATCAGATAAGCTGTAGCCTGACAGGGAGACGGACACGGATCCCGGATTGTAAAGCTCGACCCAATCGGGAAAATCTCCGTCCTCATCCCCGAGCGTCATCCGGTTCTGAGGCATCACTTCGGACAAAACGACGCGCGGTGCCTGACCAAGCACTATCCCGAACCCCGTCAATTGGGCCAGGGTCGCCAAGACCAATGTCCTCCACGAAGAAAAAAACCACATGATCACCCGTGAACTCGAAGGAAAACTGCTACCAAAATGAATGGGACTCGTCAATTTTGCCGCGCGGACCACAAAAAGAATTGCAATGGACGTGCCAACCCCTAAGAAGGGGGTGTGGCATCCACCAGTATCGAAAGCAGTATCCGTTTCAACCAGATTTTCTGGTTCGGTGTCATTGGGCTGGGTGCGCTGTTCACGGGATTTTATCTTGCCTCCAGCAAGTTCACCCTCACCTTGGTCGCGGTCACTCTGGGCTGGCTTGTTCTTCTTCCCTACCATGCGAAATTGGCGGCTTACCTGTCGATTGCCACATTCAGTTCAGCCCTGATTCTACCCTACTTCCCGGGGCGTCCCTATATGTGGGAATTTGCTGCCTTCCTCGCCTGGTCCGGATTGACCATCACGATCTCTCTCAGACGCTACGCCCCCGATGCTGCACGCTACATCCAGTCGAATCGATGGTTGTTCATCGGCGTTATTCTCTACTGTCTCGTCCTCATGGTCACCATGATGGAACGGGGATTTGGACTTCGGATCATGGGAACCGAACAAATGGGGGGCCGCTTCTACTTTCAGCAACTCATGTGCGCTATTTTTCCCGTCGTCTTTGTTCTGGTCCGCTTCGACGAGCGGACGCTACTCAGACTCTTCTTCCTCCAATGCGTGTTGACCCTAACCTTTTTGGTTTCTGATTTTGTCTTCTCCTGGGGGGGAGGCAGTCTATTCGGACTCCTCCAATTCTTCGAGCTTCCCGGGGATGCCGCCAATTTCGAACGCCAGGCGCAGCAATTCGGGATCCGCCGCTTTCAGTCCTTGAGTGTGGTGGGCCAGGGCTTGATTCTCTTGATCCTCGTCTTTCATAAACTGGACGACTTCTTCTCCCACAAAGGAGCCTATCTCATCCCGCTGGCCACCGCGGTTTTCGGGATCGGACTACTTTCCGGACACCGCTACCTATCCCTCATTCTCATCATTTCGATGATCTTCATTGCTTACACTCAGCGGTTTTACACGGTGAAGAACATGTTGATTTCCCTCGCGGCCATGATCGCCGTTCTCATCCCACTGATCCTCTACGCCAACAAGCTACCCTTGTCCGCCCAACGCGCCCTGTCCTACATTCCCGGCATTCGCATCGACAACCATGCCCGATTGAACGGTTCGGCCACCCTCGAAACCCGACGAATCCTTCGAGAGGTTGGCTTCAAGATGATTCCACAGTATTTCTGGATTGGACGCGGCTTCATGATGCCCAGCCGGGACTACTCCCACATCTGGGATCCCACCTACATCACGATGCACGTGAACCAGGGGAAATTCTACAACGGGTTCATCGGGCTGATGGTTAATACGGGTGTGTTCGGCACCCTCTCGATGCTCATCTTTCTTGGGGCGGGAAGTTATCTCGCCTACAGCGTCATGGCTCATCTACGGCTCTACGGATGCGAGGATGCGTTTGCACGCATGAGTTGTATCGTGGCGAGTGTCTGGATGGCCAATATTGGGGCTTTTCTCTTCTTTCACGGTGATAGCGAATTCGCGATGAAGACGTTTTCTCTCCAGGCGGGTCTCTTGATCGCCTGCAAGCGCTGCCTGGACTATCGACTCGGGCTCAATCCCAGTGAAGATCCCGAACCGAGTGACGACGACCCGCTTCCCGACCGAAAAATCCAACCCGCCTTTTAGCCGCCTTGCTTTCGGTTGATGGCGAGAACGGCCCGGGTCTCGATCGCTAGCGGATCGCCTTCAACTTCTCAGCCGGGATTCTTCCCCAAATCTCGTTCGCCGGGATGTTCTCTATCACCACCGCCCCCGCCGCGACTATGGCATTGTCACCAATCCGAGCGCCCGGGAGAACGGTCACCCCTGCCCCCAGCCAGACATTGTCCCCCATCGTCACCCCGTGACGGGCAGCGTCCCACGGAAGATCTCGATAGACCGCCCCCGCCCGGTATTCGTGATTGGCCGCGACCAGAGAGACGTGCTGTGCGATCAGACAGTTTCGACCAATCGAGATGGTCCCGCCACAGGCTCGAATGTTGCACCCACTCCCAATCTGTGTTCGATCGCCAATTACCAGGCGACCCGGCGTCGAGCTCAGACTGGACTTCGCCCGGACCGCAAGTTCGGAGAAGGCACCGATATCGACCTCCGATCCAATTTCAATTTGAGACAGATCATCATAGTCCCAAATCACTGGATAATTGGCCCGGAGCCCCGGATTGCGCCGTCCCACTCGCCAAGCCCTCCATGCATTTCCCAACGCCGTTCTTGCGATCTGAATCATGATTCCTTCCTCACCCCTAGATTGCCTCACTGCCACCCCCGCCGAACATCGACCGACATTGCCCCCCGGCCACGCCCGTTTCCTCCGGGGGAAGCTCGTCAAGGTCCGACCTGGTCAATCGGCAAACGATCTGGCATGGTCCCTGGGGATTGAGGGGCGATTGTTTCATCTGAGCAGCACGGTGATCGAGCCGATTCACAACCTACTCCGAGAAGTTCGACGAGAAAAGAACTCTATCCGAAGCGTCCTGCTGGAAGGCGTCTTCTGGCGCCTCCTCATTATTGAGGCGCTGATCATTGTCTGGTCGTTGGTCTATCATTGGATCTCCGAGGAGCCCACGCTTCGAGAACTCCTCGGATACGGCCTTCGTTTGACGATTCTAGCCACCTTGGTACTCGCCTTTATCGTCATTACCCTGGGAAGCTTTCTCGCGAATCGAATCATCGCGCCCATGGAAGGCATCGCGTTGGCGAATCGCCAGCTTCGGGACAAAGAGCAGACCGCTATGCAGGTAAGAATCCCCCGTGAAGTGCCCAAGGAACTTCGCGACATTGTCGCCTCGCGCACCTATATGCTCCGCTCCATCTTTCGAGTGTCGGAAGAGCGACTCAAAATGGTCCAGTTTCTCAGGGACACGTTCGGCCGCTATTATTCCGACAAGATCCTCGACGCAATCCTCGATCCGAAGGAGTCGCTCAAGCTGGGAGGAAAACGGGAAACGCTGACCATGCTCATGTCGGATCTTCGAGGGTTCACAACCCTCTCCCAATCCCTTCCCCCGGAGGAACTGGTCAAGATCCTCAATCGATATCTCGGCGAAATGACCGAGATCATCCTCCGTTACGACGGGATCATCGATGAATTGATTGGGGATGCCATTCTGGCATTCTTCGGGATGAACGAACCCGAGGCCGATCATGCTGCCAGGGCCGCAGCCTGTGCCATTTCAATGCAAAACGCCCTAGTGCGCCTGACTCAAGCACTGGAAAAGGAAGGTTATCCCCCGCTCGAAATGGGAATCGGACTGAACACCGGTAGCGTCATTATCGGCAACATCGGGTCCCACGCTCGAATGAAATTTGGCATTGTCGGCGAGGCGATCAACGCCACCGCCCGGATCGAATCCAATACCATCGGGGGTCAGATCCTGGTGGGCCAAGCCACCTACGAACTGATCGAATCCCAAGCGCAGACGGAGTTCCAATACTCGCTCCACGCCAAGGGAATGAAGGAACCGATTACGATTCACTCGCTGATCGGGTTGAAGGGGGCCGAGTCCCTCACCCTAAAGCGACGGACCGGGCCGGCGGCCAGTATCGAGTTCCCGGTTCGTTTCGATTATTGGGAAGTACGGGACAAGGAAATCGTCGGAAATCCGGAAACCGGACAGGCCCGTTGGGCCAATTCACAGGCCTTTCGGGTTGACGTTTCCCATTCCCTCAAGCCGATGGCCAATCTCCGGATCCGCTTTAAGGAGCCCTTCGGCAACCATCGATTTGAAGACATCTATACCAAGGTCACGTTTGAATCAAGCGACCCGGACCATGCCGTTCCCATTCTTCGCATCACGGCCATGGCCCCTCACGACCGGGCTTTCATGAACCAACTCCTCGATTCAGCCACTCGAACCCCCAGCAACTCCGCCTAGCGCTTGCGGCTTGCCTTCTTGGCAGACTTCCGCTTAACCGTCTTCTTTTTTCGCCCTGGGGCGAGGGAACTGGCTTCGAGAGCACCTCGAATGACCTTTTCACTCCGCTCGACCCGCCGCGGGAACACCTTGATGACCTCCAGAGGATCCACCAACGCGTTGTCCATCAAAAACCGGACGTAGCGGCGCATCGGCAGAAAATCTCCTGGTGACACGATCGATTGGAGTTCCCCATCAGAGGCCCCCTGCTCGATGCCACTCTTGAGCGCTGGACTTACGGCCAGAATCTCGTAAAGACCAACCCGCCCCTTACTTCCAGTGTTGAGGCAGTTTGAGCAGCCTTCCGATCGCCACACCGAGGGCGTCTCCCGGGAACCCACCACCCCAACCTCGCGCAGTCGCGTCAGCACCTCCTTGTCGGGCCGGTGCTTGATCGAACAGGCATAACAAAGCTTGGGGATCAACCGCTGACTGATGACCCCCCTCAAACAGGAGGCGATCAGATAGTCGGGGATGCCCTGTTGGCGCAAACGAGTGATGGTTTCAAAGGCATCATTGGTGTGGAGGCTTGACATCACAAAATGTCCCGTCAGCGCGGCTTCGATGGCAATCTGAATCGATTCCCGATCGCGCATTTCACCCAAGAGGATGAGATTCGGGTCCTGGCGGAGGAGGCTCCGGAGGATTTTGCTGAAGGTCAGCCCCAAGGACTCATTGACCTGCACCTGAGTCGCCCCGCTAAACTCATATTCAACTGGATCCTCGACGCTCACCAGTTTACAAGTGGGATCTTGTTCCAAGCGTGCCTGAATCCCTGCGTACAGGGTCGTCGTCTTTCCGGATCCCGTCGGCCCGGTTGCCAATACGAGCCCGCCGGGATGCATGAACTGTTCACGAACCCATTCGGTGATTGGCTCCGAAAGCACCAACGTCTCCAACTTCAGGCTTCGGTTCGAAGGATCCAGGAACCGCATCACCACGGATTCCCCCCGGGGCGTCGGCAGGCACGAAACCCGGAGATCGATGACCCGTTCGCCAAACCCGATCCGCATGGAACCGTCCTGCGGCAATCGCCGCTCGGTGATATTGAGATCACAGAGAACCTTGATTCGGGAAACGATGGGTCGATAATCACCGGCCTCCAGCGGCGGGGCGAGATCGACCAAACGACCGTCAATTCTAGCTCGCACGCGCACTCCCTCGGGTCCAGGCTCATAGTGAAGATCGCTGGCCGCCGCATCGATGGCGCCCCGAATATGCTGATCGAATACTTGAATTACCTCAGGCGAGTCATCGGCTTCAAACCGGTCCATCGCCCCCTCCGTATCATATGAAATGGTCAACCGCGCCGTCCCTTCCGAGGCCGCCAAGTCCCCCGCCAAGTCCCGAAGTTCCCGGTCACGAAACTGTTCAAACTCGGGGCGCGACATACAAACCCACTCCACCCCGTAGAGCTGCAGGAAACTCAACACCGTATTCCGGGCGATCAGATTGGTGGGATCCACCATGCCAATCTTCACCATGTTGCCATCGCGCCCGAGAGGAAGGACCTCGTATTGCAGAATGACCTTGAGCGGCAACAGTTGAACCACTTCCGCGGAAACTTGATGGGCAGCGATGTGTTCCATCGGGATCTGACGCGCCTTGGTCGAGGCGTTCAAGCGGTGAGCCAGTGTCCTGGCCAGCGCCAATCCTCCCTTCTGATTCTTCTCGAGAAAATCAACAAATCGCTTTTGATCCCAGGACCAGGTCACACCCGATTCCAAACAGCGAATCGATGCCGACCGTGTTTCGCCGGTCAAGACCCCGATCTCCCCGAACACCTCTCCCGGTCCAAGCTGACTCAAGGGCCGCTCGATCTTCATGATTTCGTCAAACAGAAACACCTCAAAACACCCCGACTGGACGATCTGAAAATTCTCACTCGGCGTTCCTTGCCTGAAGACTTCCTCCCCCTTCCGAAAGCGCTTCTTCTCAGCGAGGTTGACGAGCCGTTTGATCTGGTCCTTCGAGAGCCCCGAGAAGAGGTCAATTTGACTAAGCCATTCTTTACTGACCGATTTTGCAGGCATGGGTTTCGACTTGTTGTTTAGGGCTTAAACACCTACTGGGATCTTGGTAGTTCTCGCAAAGAGCGTCAAGCCGTGAGCTGAGTATGGGGACCACAAGGATCAGTTTCAGGTTCGGCCACCAGGCCAAGGGATCGATCCTGCCCTCCTGCCCTCCCCTATCGCGATGGTTCTCCCTCCGATTCATAGTGGACCGTTCCCGCCACATACTGCGCCACCTCATCCTCGAGTACCGACAGCGTGACCCCGCCGTTCCTCAGCACGGCATCGTGGAACTCCCGCAGATCAAACCGCTGGCCAAGACGCTGCTCAGCCTCGCGGCGCAACCGGAGAATGGTGAGCTCCCCCATCTTGTAGCTCAAGGCCTGCCCCGGCCACGAAATATACCGATCGACCTCGGTCTCGATATTGTGGAGCGACAAGGCTGAATTCTCCACGAAAAGCTCAACCGCCCTGGCTCGGCTCCACCCCATCATATGAATGCCCGTATCCACCACCAATCGTCCGGCTCGCCAAATCTCGTATGTCAAACAACCAAACTCCTCATAGATGGTCTGATAAACCCCCATCTCTTTCCCAAGCTTCTCGGCGTATAATGCCCATCCCTCGCCAAACGCGTTGGGATAAAAATGCCGCCGGAAGTCGGGGAGATCGGTCAGCTCCTGGGCAAGCGCGATTTGCAGGTGATGGCCCGGCATGGCTTCGTGGAGGGTGAGCGCAGGCAACGCATAGAGGGGGCGTTTCTCAAGAGCAAACGTGTTCACCCAGTAATAGCCTCCCCGCTCCCCTCCCGGCACACCGGGGGAATAGCGGCCCGTGGTGTAATTGGGAGCGAGGTGCCGGGGAACCGGCGCAACGCCGTAGGGCATCCGTGGGAGAGTCTCAAAATAGGCCGGAAGAATCCCATCCACCCGCTTGGCGATCCAGGCCGCCTCCTTGAGCAACTGATCTGCAGATTGAGCATAGAATTGCGGGTCGGTTCTCAAGAAGTTCAGAAAATCCGAAAAACTACCCTGAAACTCCAACTGATTGAGAATCGTCTCCATCTCCTTGCGGATGCGGGCGACTTCCCGAAGGCCCATTCGGTGAATCTCTAAAGGATCAAGGTCGAGGGTCGTGAAATCAGCCACCAAGAACCGATAATACTCCTCACCCCCCGGCAAGTCCCGTGCTCCGAGGCTCGTTCGAGCATTGGGTGAATACGTCTCTCGCACAAATGAATCGAGATCCCGGAACGCCGGCAGGACTCGGGACGTCATCAGGGTTCGGAGGCGTCGCTCCCATTCGGAACGGCGGGAGGATGGTAACCGCTCGAGGCCGAGCATGAAGGTTTGAAAGAGAGGATGTTCGGTCTCCGACTTGGAACTCAAGCCTCCAATCACTCGTTCGATCCCCGGCATGATGATCCGCGGCATCGTAAACCCCGTCGCCATTCCCTGACGCATGAGATCGGCATTCTGCTCGAGATAGACCGGAACTTTGGACAATCGGGACAAGTAAATCTCCGCGTCCCGCTCATGCCGAAGGCGCATCTTCTCAAACCCCCGCAGGAGGGTGGTGTAAAACCCACTATCCGACGTAAAGGGCAACCGATGTTCCCCGAACCCACGCCGCTTCATTCGACGGGTCAACTCGAACTCAAAGAGGTCGCAACTCACTCGTTCCCCTCGAGACAAGCGTTCCCGGTCGATGTCGCGAAGTCGGTCCAGGAATTGCCGATCCCGGGCCTGGCTCGCCTCCCGCTCGGTCAAGCGAAGATCAGGCAGTTCTGAATCCCACCGGTGCTCCCCAACCAGGGTCGCGGTCAACGGATCCGACTTCAATCGAGCCTCCCATTCCTCGCGAAAGAGCGTCTTCAGCCGCAACGATTCGTTCCCCGCCTCCCATTCCGCTCCAATCAGGGACGGCACTCCCAAGACCAATAATGTGATCCCATCAACCCATCTCATCCTCATTCTTCACTTTCGCTTCGAGCCGGTGATTCCAGTCGCCCTCCCCTCAAGCGTAGGCCCTCCAGCACCTCATCCCCCCTCTCTCATCGGACGCTGGCCGTACCCAAAGGTAATATCCTGCCCGGCCCGGACCAACCATGGGGTCCGCAACCCCCCTCCCGACAACGCCCCCTCACGCGCTCGCGCGATTCCCAAGCCATCAAGGGTCAGTCCGTCACCCGGACAATTCGAGACGCGGAATACTTCTTTCCAAAGGCATCGACGGTCTCCACTTCAATCCGATGCGTACCCTCCGGGAGTCCCGGAGGAAACCGAGCCCGCCACAAGTGCAGCGAGTCCACCGGAGGATTCAGTGCCGGAGCCTCGGGTGCCGCTTCCAACTCTCGATTGCGCGTGCGAACATACTCGGGATCCGGCCCGGAAATCGGAGTCATTGAAATCCAATCCGTCGCTCCAACGATGCGAAAACGAACTTGAGATTTTTCCGATCCGGCAAACACATTGACCTGCAGATCCACCGAAGCGGCATTCCCAGAAGAAAACGTCTCGGGAGCATAAATATTCATCTGATAATCCGCTGGCCGGCGCGCGGCCTTGAACTCGAACGAGTATCGATTCCCATCGAAGGTCAGAATCGAATACCCATTCGGGGCCCCATCCCGCATGGTGGCATGAGGAATCCCCACTTCATCCTGGAATCCTCTCCACCAGGTGCCGCTGACGGTAACATTGACAATATGATGGTGGGGTTCGCTTCCCATCCAACCATCTGAAGAGCGGATAAACTGATGGCCCTGCCAGTGAGTGTGGCCTGACAGAGAAACGGAAAAAGGTCGATCTTCCAGCAAACGATACAACTCATGCCGATTGACCATGTTCGTCAGCGGAATATGCATCGAAAGCACAATCAACTGGTCCTCGGGAACCTCCTTGAGGTCGTTGGCAACGAATTGCAATTGAGCGGCGTCCAAGGCTCCCCGGTAGGAATGGTCGGGGCCCTGCCAATCCACATTGTCCAGCACGATGAAGTGAACGCGCCCATAGTCGAAAGCGTAGAAATTGGGACCGAAGAACCGATGGAACGTCTCATCAGAATCACCGTCGTTCTCGGAATCTAGATTCAGATCGTGGTTTCCAATCACGTTATACCAAGGGATACCGATCATCCCAATGGTGGCATTGAACGAGCCAAAGAGCGAAAGGTCATCAAACAGGATATCTCCCAAGGTCACCCCGAAACGAGCCTCCGTTCCGATGAGTTCCTCGACCACATCGTGAGCGATGTAATCAATCTCCTGCTGATTGCGCGGTTGGGGATCCCCAAAGAAAATCACCTTGAAACGATCGGGTTCGGTTTGAGGATAGAGCGGAAAATTGATCTGCCCCGGCAGAGGCCCCGTCGGTGCCACCCCTGGATAAGCGGAGGGCGGAGAGCCCTCGGGTTTGTGGATATAATAAAACCGAGGCAATTGGTCTCGACTGACAGGCGTCATCCAATTCCGGGGCTTGATCACGAAAATGATGTCTGCCGACCGAATCGGGAGCCTCCATCGCCCCGCCGGATCGGTAGCCACGATTTGATGCCCGTTGGAGACCCGCACCCCGGCCAAACCTGGCTCTCCGTCATCCCGAATCTGGTTGCGATTAAGATCCTCGAAAACACTCCCCCGAGCCCACTGCGTCGTGTCTCCCATCGCGTCAAGCCCTCCCAAGATCAGCAAGCACCCGCATAGCAACGCCCACTGGATGTCTTTCATCCGCAACATCCTCCAATCCTAGGTCCGTCATCCGCGGCAGGCGAGCTTCGAATCGATACCACAATCCAGCACTTGTTGAGGCGGAAAACACGGTAGGATTGGGAAGAGAGGACGGAAAGAGCCATCCCCGCCCCAAAAAGGGTGGCATCGACCGTCGAGAGGGATTCACCGAGACTTCCCTCAACCGTCCCTTCGTGTATCCCCTCCAATCGGACACGAGGGGCAAGAAACTTGGCCCTGGAATTGCTACTTGAACCCACGCTGTCGAGCGGCAGATTCAACCATAAGGGAATACAATGAAACGGGGTTACTTCAGAAATCGGCTTCTCATATCACTCCTGGCACTTGCCGGCGCCGCCGTCGAACCAGCGTTCGGAAGCATCAGGGAACGACCCCAGTGGCATCCCTCCTATCTTTTGCAATGTCTCCCCGACTCACGTCACCAGGACGTCGTCGACTGGTGTCGCCAACATTCGCTCCCCCTGCGGTCTCGTTTCGACGCAGCGACCGGGCTCGCTGTGGTTGAGAACGCCAAGGGTCACACCCTTGCCGCGGTCGAGCAACTGGCTCAGGCCAGCGGCTTGTTTGAATTCGTCGAACCCGACTACCCACTCCAGGCCCATCGTCTCCCCAACGACTCTGGTCTCGCTACCGGTCGAAACTGGGGGTTGCTCAACATCGGTCAACGACGAGGTGTTCCCGACGCCGACATCGACGCCCCGGAGGGCTGGGATTACCGCACTTCGGCCGCCGACGTCATTGTCGCCGTGATTGACAGTGGTATTCGCTACACCCACGAGGACTTGAGAGCAAACCTCTGGAAAAACCCAGGTGAGATCCCGAACAACAACCGCGATGACGATCGGAACGGGGTCGTTGACGACTACGTGGGCTACAATGCGGTTGATCACTCTGGGGATCCGTGGGACCACGACGGCCACGGGACAGCGGTTTCCGGGGTCGTCGGCGCGGTGGGAAACAATCGGATTGGGATTGCCGGCGTCGCCTGGGAGGTGCAAATCATGGCCCTCAAGTTTCTTGAGGCCGACGGACAAGGTCGAACCTCGGACGCCATCGCCTGCATCGACTACGCCCTCGCCCACGGCGCGAATGTGATCAACGCATCGTGGGGAGGAAACGGTCGCTCCCGATCTTTGGAAAGAGCGATCCGACGAGCCCGCTTCGCCGACGTCCTCTTCGTCACCGCCGCCGGCAACGACCATAGCGACATCGACCGGGCTCCCGATTACCCCGCCAGCTACAGCCTGGCCAACATCATTACCGTCGGGTCAAGCACCCGGACAGACCGTCCCAGTCGCGCCTCCAACTTCGGAATGGACAGTGTCGACCTCTTTGCGCCCGGATTTCAAATCTACACCTGCAATGGCTCCGGCGACCGTGCCTACGGATACGCTAGCGGCACCTCTCTCGCCGCGCCCTATGTCACCGGTGCACTCGCCCTCATGATCGCCGCCGATCCCGGCATTTCCAGCTTTGAACTGACGTCTCACCTCCTCAACTCGGTCGATACCAACCCGAACTTCGACGGCCTCTCCCGGTCCGGCGGTCGACTCAACCTGGCTTCGGCTCTTTCGCGAATCCTCCCCAAACCCGAATCGGTAGATCATGGGCTTCGGATCGTCCGACTGGGATCCCGGCTCGCTCTCAGGATGCAGACGACACCCGACCAGCCATTCCTTCTGGAATCCTCCAGGGATCTCCATCAATGGCGAGGGATCCAACGCGTTCAGGCAGGCCCGTCCGGTCAACTTGCCGTTGAACTCGACGAAACGGATGAAACGGCTCTCTTCTACCGCGTTCGCCCTCTCCAGTAATCTTCCACCCTACCCCTTTTGGGAGACTGGCCGCCAGACCTGGTCTAGATCGCGGAAGAAAAACAGGGCTCCCGATCCAACCTGCTCGGGAGCCCTTTGGCATGAGACCCAGAGCCGCTTCTCCCTGGATTCCTTGGCGTTCTAGGGCTAATAGAGCATCCGGAGAAAAACCGAGGATCTGACAGAAGAGACCCTAAAAACTCGAATTAGCTTTCGGTGAGCTACGAATTCTACGGTTGCCTCCCGGGCCGGAGGCCAGCCGCCCAACGGATTGCCTCAATGATATGTTGGCGCCCGAACGGGGTGTCCAGCGACCGGACATCGTGCCCTAATTCGGTATAGAAGAATCGCCCCCCACCATTTTGGTGGAGCCAGGCAACGGGATGATCCGCCCCCATTGCTTTTCCACCACGCTCCTGAAACAGTTGACGAACCGCCTCATAGGTAGACTCGTCGACCCGAAGCAGCACCTGGAATCCCGGGAGTCCGGTCACCGTGCGATCATGATTCGTCCAGTCGGCGGCGTAATGGAAGGAGGCTCCATGCCCCCGAACAGTCGGGTGGTCTAACGATTCGGGATCCACCACGACTCGAGCCTCGAGAAACTCGGAATCACTATCGAAATCACATCCCGCCAACTCGTTGAACCAAGCCCACTGGGTCTGTCTCACCAGCGACGCGTGGAGCGCCACGATCCCTCCGCCCGCCTCATACCACGATTCTATCTTTTGCCGCTGCTCCTCGTTCAGGATCGCCGTCATTTCAGTACAGTTGTTGAGGATCAACACACGATATCGATCGAGGAGACGGATCAAATCTTGCGGGGATTCCGTCACGTCGATTTGCAAGGCCGCCTCATTCGAACGGCGGGCCAACCATCCCGCAACCGCGGGAACCTCGGGGTGCCGATACCAACCCGTTCCCGAGAACACGAGAACCGTCCCCAGGTTTTTCGGACTTCGATCCGGCTCGGCGGCACTGCCCTTCACTTGGCCTCCAAGGAGGACAGCCACAAGTAATCCCTTAATCCATAAGTGTGTCACGTTGCTCATTGCTCAGGCGTTTGTTCTTCGGCTAGCCTCAACCCTTATCGCGATCTCAACCTTCTCGTCAATCAATGAAACAAGCAGCTCAAGTCCCATTCGGATAACGGAAGGTAAAATCGCGTAGGATTCCCCGATAAAAACCGGGTTCCATATAGTCCCCCACGGTACTCCCGTGATCGCTTCCCACCTCAATGGAATCGGTCGGTTCATCCCTGAGCACCTGCCCTGCGTCCCCGACCACGGGGGCCTCGTCGCCCACTCGCAGGATCATTTGTCCCTCGGGTCGCCACTGAGCCTGAAACGCAGCGGCCCCCTCGACCGCCGATCTCGAGCGCAGCACTCTCCGACGCCCATCGACGCTGGTCACCAGGTGGAGGTGCCCTTGCTCAAGATAAACGGCATAGCCATTCTCCCTTTCTCCGTGCGAAAAAATAACGCCATTCTCCGCCAAAGGCTCGATCGTACCCCGAATCATCAGACTCCGCCCCCCGGCAATCTTGGGCGCCCGAAAGGCGGGAAGAGCCAGCCACCCCTCACCCGAAAACCGCATCTCGTCTCGATCCCCTTCAACGCCATGATCGACAAACCGTAAGAGCTGATTGCCGGCCCAAAGCGCAACCGTTGGCTTGGGGACAGACAATGTCCCATGACCATCGATGTCAAACCCGACGTCCTGAGCCCACGCGGTGAGCTGCCGACGCATCAACGAGGCTCGATCAACCTCTCTCCTCAATCGATTGACCTGTTCCCCTGGATCGGCAATCAGATCGAACAATTGCGCTTCCGAACCATCCGGGTTGACCAAAAACTTCCATCGCCCCTCTCGCATGGCGAAGGTGGGACTCTGATGGTCTGGTCGTCCCCCCTTGAGAAGGGCATGAGGATGCCCATACTGCCAGTAGACAGGCCCCGACCGTTCCGAGGACCTGCCAAGAAGGACCTCGCTGCGGTCCACACCGTCCAACTGGTCCTCGAACGGGACCCCCGCCAGTCGACAAAGGGTTGGGGAAACGTCGATCGCCGCCATCAGGCTGACGTGATCCACGGTGCCGGCAGGAATCATCCCTTTCCACCGAGCAATGAAAGGCATTCGGATGCCCCCTTCAAAGAGCGACCATTTCCGTCCCCGATAGGGACCGGTAAAGCCTGCGGGAGGGCCGGTTCTGTATTTCCGCGGCCAATCCGTCGGTCCGTTGTCACTGGTCAATACGATCAACGTCCGCTCCGCCATTCCCAATCGATCGACCTCGGCGACGACTCTCCCGATCTGCCGATCCATTTCCTCGAGAACCGCGAGAAAATTCTGTAGGAAAGGATCGTTCGACACCCTCGAATACTTCGCCGCCGCTCCGGGCTTCGGATCATGACGATCATGAACGTCGTTTGGGAACAGCCTTACATAGAAGGGCCGGTCATGATGCCTCCGGATGAAATCAATCGTTCGGTTCGTCTGAACCTTGATCCGGTCCCAACGCTCGCAGTAGTCTACCTTCCCCCGGCCAAGAGCCTTTGCCCGCTCAAGACCTCGAGGATTCGAAATAATCCGATCGCCCAAGCCCTCAAACGACACCAAGGATTCGTCAAACCCATAGGCCTGCGGCAGGGGAGCGTCGTCGACATCCCGCCCTCCGCCCATGTGCCATTTCCCAAAATGGGCCGTCGCATAACCAGCCGCCTTGAGCTTTTTGGCCGTGGTGGGCGCCTTCGCATCGAGAAAATCGGCCATTCCCCGATTG
>MDTE01142863.1_pt1 | contig 37798 bp, 35 predicted proteins | sample 811231 | NCBI WGS metagenome assembly MDTE01 (sample SAMN05326651, study PRJNA326480) | marine metagenome | isolation source: seawater | place: Indian Ocean: Red Sea | collected 2010 | reverse complement strand
TAAGCGCAGCACCGAGCCCTGGGACGACGGACCCTATCGACCCTTCTGGGAGGCAGCAACAACACTCGGGGTACCGATTTTCTTCACGCTGGGCACGGGGCCGGGCAGCGCGGCCGGTGCGACCACCGGATCCGAAAACCGCCAGGGGTGCCTCGATGAGCAAGGCATCCTGATGGCCTGGATGGAGCGCTATCCCGATATCCGCTGCAGCCTGACCCACGGCTTTCCCTGGCGGGTCTTTCTCAAAGACGACGGCATCGAAGTACCGGACGAAATCTGGGCCCCTTTCCAAAATCCGAATCTGAGCCTCGAGGTCTGCTTCCCGGTGCGCATCGGCGATATCTTCGACTTTCCCTACCGCGAAATCCACCCAACGCTGGAGCAAATGATCGAGCGCATCGGTGCCGACCGCCTGCTCTGGGGTACTGATATGCCCTTTCAGAATCGCTTTTGCACCTATCGCCAATCGCGGGACTGGATCGAAAAATACTGCGATTTCCTGGGGGAGACCGACCTGGCGATGATCATGGGCGGGACAGCCGCCCGGGTTCTAAGAATCTAAGGAGGAAACACCGTGAAAATCACCGAAATCAAAACCACCATCATCGAGGGCTCTTATCCCTGGGTCTACGTCCGCGTCGCAACCGACGAAGGCCTCTACGGCCTGGCCGAAGCCTACCCGATACGCGGGGTCATCGACGTGCTGCACCGCCAACTCGAAGAGCTGCTCATCGGCCAGGACCCGCTGGCGATCGAACCGCTCTACAATCACCTCCTCGAACGCACCCCCGGCCAGTCGAGCGGCGGCACCACGCTGGCGGCGATCAGCGCGGTCGAAGTCGCGCTCTGGGACATCAAGGGCAAGGCCCTCGGCGTGCCCGTATATCAATTGCTGGGCGGGGCCTACCGCGACCGGCTGCGGCTCTACGCCAACGTCGGACACGGCACCAATATGGACGACACCATCGAAGCCTGGGCCGACCGGGCGAAAGAGGGGCTGGCCGACGGCTTCTCGGCGATCAAATTCGATATCGACCACTCGGCCGACGAGCACAACCTCGACCCCGTCAACCGGGGTTTGAGCCTGGCCGAACTCGATAAGATGGAAGCGCTGCTGGCCGCTGCGCGCGAGGCCGCCGGCCCCGACCTCGACATCTGTGTCGACTGCCATGGCCTCTACAATGTTCGAGACGCGCTGCTGCTGGCCGAGCGCCTGGCGCCCTACAACCTGATGTTTCTCGAGGATCCAGTCCCTCCCGAGAATATTGAGGCCATGGCCAAAGTCTCGGCCGGCACTCCGATCCCCATCTGCACCGGAGAATTTCTACACCGCCGCGACGGATTTCGCGCGCTCATCGAAGATCAGGCCTGCGATATGCTGCACATCGATGCCGCCAGCACCGGCGGACTCCTCGAGGCCAAGAAGATCGCCGATATGGCCGACCTCTACTACATGCCCTGTGCCTTCCACAATATCGTCTCGCCGCTGGGGCTGGCGGCCACCGCTCACCTCGCCGCCGCCACCCGCAACCTGCACACCATGGAACTCCCCTACCACGCCGACCAAGTGCCCTGGCGCTGGGAGATCGTCGCCGGGGACCAGCCACTGGTCGAAGACGGCTTCTTCAACGTACCGCAAGCTCCGGGAATCGGCATTGAAATCGACCCCGATATCGCCCGTGCCCATCTACGGCCGGGTTATACTTTTTTCGACTGAGAGACAGGAGTACTATGGACTGGGAAATCAAGCAGCGCGGTCGCGTCACCTACTATCGCAAAAAGACCAACAAGGTCTTCTCCGACCTCGTGGTCGAAGAACTCGACAACGGCGATCTCAAAATTCGCTTCGTCGGCATGACCGGCGCCCTCGCCGCTACCAATGAACTCAACCTGGACGAGGTGGCGCGGATGGATCCCGAGCACGAGATCCCGCGCATCTTCGACACCTGGGAAATGTATGTGCGCGCAGCCGGAATCTGCGACTCGCTTGCCGAGCTCGACTTTCTCGAAGTGCACTCCTTCGGTGCCGCACCCAAAGAACTAAACCCGATCACCGAACCCGAAAAATACGCCGCCGAAAAAAAGCGCATCCGCCAGGCTTACGCCCAGGCCTACGCCAGTTATTGGAAAGAGAAGATGCCCGAAAACGGCCTCCCGGTCCGCTTCACGGTCTACCTCGAAGAATTGCCCGACCTCGATGCCTCTTACGAGTTCGGGGCAGTGGCGCTGCTCCAAAAATCCTAGCACCAACAAAACCAAACCCACGGCCCAGACAAAAGGAGATCGTCGATGGGATTTACAGAAATTCACCAGCCCTCGCTCTTCCAAAGCCCTCTTGGCACGGCCACAGTCTCGATCCTCGGCGCCAGCGGACTGCGCCTCAACGGCCTGACCAGCTTCCACCTCGACGAAGGCCCCGACTTCGCCTGGCTCAATATCTACCGCACTCTGGCCGACGCTCGACAGCTCGAAATCACCCGCGAGCGAACCCCGGTCGAGATCGCGGCAAAAAACGGTGCTGTCGAAGTGCGCTGGGCTCCTAGTGACGATGTCCAGGGCACGCTCAGCGCCACTTACAGGATGGTCCCCGAAGCCATGGCCGTCGACGCGACCTTTGCCTTCGAATCGACCGCTGCCTACCACGACTTCGAGCTCTTCATCGCCAACTACTTCACCCCTCAGTACGCGCCCCGTTTTGCCATCCAGGACAATCGCACCCATTCGGAGGGCCTGCACTGGTACGAAAAGCAGTGGTACGGCGGCGACGAGAACGAATCCTGGGCCCGCGACGAAGAAGCCGAAGTGATCTTCCGCGACGGCCGCTGGCAGACCGGCTACCCCTTGAACTGGCGCCGCGGCCCCTGCTTCTTCCACCCGCTGACGCTCCAGGAGCACCGCTATGGCCACGCCATCGTCCTGATGGCCAGTCCCCGGGACTGCTTCGGCCTCTCGGGCTACCACACCTACCACAACGCGCAGTACTTCCACCTCTTCGGCCGCAATATCGCCGCTGGACAACGCCTCTCCGCGACCATCCGCATGGTGCTGCTGACGGAATGGGACGACCTGGCAGCCGAAGCCCTGGCCCGCTATAACCAATGGATCCAGACCTATGAGAAATGATGCGAATGCGCCACTCAAACTCGGCGTCATCGGCTGTGGTTGGGCCGGCCAGCAGGCGGTCCACGCCGCCATGGCCATCCCCCGTATCGAAGTCATTGCGCTCAGCGACCTCGAACCCGACCTGATTCAGAACACCCTCGCAGCCCATCCCACCATCCCCTGCCAATACGGCCCCTACCAGGACCTGCTGCAGAATGCGGATATCGACGCCGTCTATCTCGCTGTCAACCCCGTCATGCGCTACTCGATGGTCCTCGACGCGATCGCCGCCCGCAAACACGTGATGGTGCAAAAACCCCACGCCGTCCGCGCCGATCAGATCCTCGAATTCGAAGCCGCAGCCGAAGAAATGGGTATCACACTGCAATTCTGCTACTTCATGCGCCACTTTCCGCTCAACCGCCAGATCCGCGCCCACATCGACGCAGGAGCGATCGGCGAACCCTATCACGGTCGCGTCTTCCTCAAGTACAATACTCGTCCGGCTCCAGAGGGCATCACCCGCTGGCTCCAGGTCTACGGACAGAAAGGGGGGGTCTTGGCCCAGCACGCCTCGCACGAATTCAATCTCGCCTGGTGGTGGCTGGGCGCGCCCGAACCCAGATGGGCAATCGCCGCAAAGCACGTACTCAACCCGGTCTATGACGGCCCCGAAGGACCGGCCGAAGACTATCTCTCCGGCCTGGTCGGCTTCGCGGACGGCAAAACCCTGCAGATCGACTGCTCGCGCTGGCTCCACGCCGACCTGCCGACCACCATCGAGGTTTTCGGCAGCGAGGGCGCCGTATCCAACCGCGAAATCTCGCACCTGACCGACGCGGGTTACGAGCGCGAAGAAGTTGACGCACCGGCTGACTTTCCTCATAGTAACGATACAGGACTCTATTTCTACGGCGAGATCGAATATTTCGCCCGCGCCATCGCCGGTGAAGTCGCACCCGAACCCGATGCCCGAGAAGCCTATCAGTTTATGCGCATCCTCGACGGGCTCTACGACAGCGCACTGACGGGGGAAAGGATCGAAATCGTCGCAACCACTCCGTGATCGGACTCCACCGGGAAGACCAATCGCCCAGCGTTCACGTACCTACTGTCGTTATAAACAGGAGCAGCCCATGCACGTCGGCACGCAGCAATTCAACACCTCGGAAGAAGACCTCGAATATCTCGCCCGCCACGGGGTATTCAACAAAAACGAAAACTTCATCGCCTTCGACCGCGAAAACGGTTGGGATGTGCAGGAACTCATCGAAAAAAAAGAACGGTGTGCCCGCTACGGCATTGAGATGGAAATGGTGGCCCTGCCGATGGCTCAATTTCACATCGGCGGCGAAGCCGTGCCCAATTTCATGATGGGCAACTACGAAGAAGGCGACAAGGAGATCGACTTGATCATCAAGATGGTGCGACAAGCGGCCGAAGCCGGGATCCCGGCGATCAAGTACTATCTGTGCGCACTAGAAAACCAGCGCACCGAAAGTACGCCCCCCGGTCGCGGTGGATCGATCTACAGCACCTTCGACCTCGAAAAAGCCGACGCCGATACGCCCCGCTACGACGAGCCGGTCTATGCAGATGAAAACTGGCGCCGCATCACCTATTTTCTCGAGCGCGTGATCCCAGTGGCCACCGAATGCCAGGTCCGCATGGCCTGCCACCCCTGCGATCCCTGGCTGCCGCCCGGCTTCAAAGGAGTAGATCGGGTCATGGGCGGATTCGATGGCTTCAAGCAATTTATCGAGATCTGCCCCAGTCCCTACCACGGCGTCAACCTCTGCCTGGGCTGTATGGCCGAAAGCGTCGAAGATCCGCTCAACGAGGTCCCCGATATCATCCGCTACCTGGGCTCGCGCAACAAGATCTTCCTGGTTCACTTCCGCAATATCGTCGGCAAGCGCAATAAATTTCAGGAGGTCTGGCCCGACGAAGGGGTGATGAATATGCACCGCAATATGCAAGCGCTCAAAGAAGTCGGCTATGCGCATATGTGCGTTCCCGACCACGCCCCCGGCCACAAAGATCCCCACTCCATGCGCCAAGCCTGGGCCTACGAGTTCGGCTATATCCAGGCCATGATCCAGGCCGTGATGGACGATACTCGGTACGCCTGAATCCCCGACCTACTCAGTAAGGAAACGCCATGACTGCCCCACCCTTCAAGCTCGCCATGTATCTCCCCGAACTGGGCCTGCCTTTCGAAGAGGCCCTTCCCGTCGCCGCCGAGATCGGTGCCCGATACATCTGGCACAACTTTTCGGAGACGGGCGACCAGAAAACGCTCGTCGATATGAGCGACGCCGAAGTCGATGCGATGGCTGCCGCAGTCCATTCGCACGGGCTCGAACTTTTCTTGATTTTGTCCCGACCGCATTTCAAACAAATCCATCTCACCGATCTCGAGCTCGACACCCTGCAAAACCATCCGGATTTCCGTCGCGACTTCGACGCCCTGGTCCGCTGCATGGAAGTCGCCCAGCACCTCGGTATCCCCGCAGTCAATGCCTTCACCTTCGCCTGGCCCGGCGAATACACCGCACAAAAACCCACCTGGCCGATGCGCTGGCTGACCCGTGGCGGCTTCATCGCCCCAGTCGATATGGACAAGCTGGTCAAAGCGTTTTCGCTGGTGGCGGAAAAGGCCGAAGAGTACGACGTCGACGTGGCGCTGAGCATGATGTGCTGGAACTACACCAACACCACCAATAACTTCCGCCGCATCGTCGAGGCGGTAGGCTCCAAACGACTCAAGGTGATGTGGGGCCCGGCCGACAACACCAACTGCGGCGAGGCGGACGTGGCCACCGCCGGCTTCCTCAACGTGCGACCCCATCTCTATGGCCTGCACCTCAAGGACCTCCGCGTCAACGATGGTCTGAGTCTCGACTTCGACTACTGCCCGATCGCCGAAGGCGACGTCGAGTACCCGACCGTACTGCGCAATCTCCGCGACCATAATTGCGATGTATACCTATCGGTCGCTACCCACTTCGTCCCCGAGAGCGGCTCGAAAGAAGAAGCGATGCGCATCAACTACGCCAACCTGCAGAAACTCATCGCCCAATTATGAGTCGTTCACCCAATATTCTCCTCTTTATCAGCGACCAGCAGCGAACCGACCCGCTCGGCTGCTACAGCAAAAACTGGATCCGGTCGCCGCATCGAGCCGCCCTGGTCGCTCAGATTCGCATCCGGAAACGCAAAATTCAGAACACCGCATCCCTCCCCATGGTATAGGAGATCTCCGTGCACGATTCTGCAAAACTGGGGCCAAGACCCGGTAACCTGCCACAATGACCAGCTCTATCGCTAACAATGAAGAATGGCCGGACCTCGGGCCCCGCGATGCCAGAGGTCAATGGCAACCAGCCGGCCCAAAAACCATGCCCCCACTCTTTGCCTGGCCACCGCGCCCAGTGGCCGTTTTGCGGTGGCTCTTCGGCTTTCCGGGCTACCTTTGGCCGTGGACTGCGCTGTACATTCTGATCGCTGTCGGCACCTGGCTTTTCCTCCAACCCGAGATCGCCCGCTGCACTGAGTTCGAGATCAACTGGATCGCTCAGCTCTATGTCCGCAACCTGGTGATGCTGGTGCTGATCGCCGGCGCCTGGCACCTGCGGCTCTACACGCTAAAAGCCCAGGGCCTGCAGTACAAGTACGACGCCGCGTGGCCGAGCATCGCCAATAGAAAATTCCTCTGGGGCCACCAGCTCTGGGACAATGTCTTCTGGAGTTGCGCCAGCGGCGTGACGGTCTGGACCGCCTACGAAGCGCTGATGTTCTGGGCCTATGCCAACGAGCTCATACCCTACGTAGACTGGCGCGAAGATCCCCTGTATTTTACACTGCTGCTCATCGCCATTCCGCTGTGGAGGCTTTTCCATTTCTATTGGGTCCACCGCTTGACCCATTGGAAGCCGCTCTACCGGGCAGCCCACTACCTGCACCACAAGAATATCAACGTCGGCCCCTGGTCCGGCCTGGCCATGCACCCCATCGAACACCTACTCTACTTCAGTTGTATTCTGATCCACTGGATCATCCCCTCGCATCCACTCCACGTACTCTTCAACGCTCAACACGCCGCCTTCACCCCCGCCCAGGGCCATGTCGGCTTCGACCAACTCGTCCTCACCAGCAGCGGCAAGATCCCCGCTGCTTCTTATTTTCACCAGCTTCATCACCGCTACTTCGAATGCAATTACGGCGAAACCGATATTCCCTTCGATCTCTGGTTCGGGACCTACCACGACGGATCGCCGGAATCGCACCATGCAATGCGCGAAAAACGTCGTTCCATCCATTCCATCCAAGAGGATTAAAATGCGCCTGGCTTTCTACACCTACAGCTATACCGACCGACTCGACATGGCAATCGAACCGGCGCTTGAAAAGATCGCCGCCACCGGCTACGATGGTATCGATATCTCCGGTACCCACGGCCCCTCCGCCGACCCCCACTCGGTCACGCCGAAATTACGCGAATTGACCCGGGCGACCGCCGACCGCCTGGGCCTGCGCATAGAGGCAATCATCACTCATGCCGCGCTGGCCGACTCGCTCTTCACCGATGAGCCACTGGACCTCAAAGGCTCGCTGGACCTGGCCGCCGACACCGGCGCTCCACTGGTGGTTTTCCACATGGGAGGCCCGAGCGAAAACGAAAAACGCGCTGTAGCCTGGCAACGGGTTGTCGACTATCTCAAAGATGCGCTCGATTACGCCGCACCCCGCAATCTGAAGCTGGCAGTCGATGGCATATGGTACGGCTGGCTCACCGACACGCCTGAATCCTTTCTGCAGCTCCACGACGAAGTCGGCGATTCTTCCTTCGGCATCAACTTCGACCCCTGCTATCTCACCCTCCTCGGCCTGGATCCGGTAACCGTAGCCCGACAATGGCAAGATCGCATACTCCACGCCCACCTCAAGGACCACACAGGCACCTATCCCGACTCGGAACACCAGATCCCCGGCCAGGGAGACCTGGACTACCCCCATATCATCCAGGGGCTCAGAGAGACCGGCTTTGCAGAAGCGGTCTCAATCGAGACCTTTACTACAATGGACTTCGACCAAGCCTGTGACGTGGGCTACGCCGCTTTAGCACCAGCGGTGGGCAAAGACTCCTAAGAATTAAGAATCGAACTCTCCACAGCCGACCGAGCACGGTGCAAATCGGCTGCGAAAATCGGCACCCGAACCATCTTGTGCGCACCGATCTGACGAAAGTGACCCATGAACACCGCACTCAGTACTGAAGAGATCGAATCCTACCGAGAAAACGGCTTTCTCGCCATCGACGACCTGCTCGATCCAAGCGAAGTCTCAACCTGGCGTCAGACGATAGACCAGGCCGTCGAGCAAACCGTCTCTCGGCAAGCCGCAAACCGCGACCTGCGTCACAACCAGAACGGCGAGGACAACTACTACAAACGCGTATTCATCCAGTGCGTTAATCTTTGGAAGAGCCACGACTCGGTCAAAGCACTGGTGCTCGATTCCCGACTGGGTCGGATGGCCGCTGAAATTTCGGGAGCCACAGGCGTGCGACTCTACCACGATCACGCCCTGATCAAAGCCCCCTGGGCCAACCCAACCAATTTCCACGTCGACAATCCAATGGACCCGTTCTACTCTCACCAGGCCACCATGCTCTGGATCGCCCTCGACGATGCAACCCGGCAAAACGGCTGCCTGTACTTTCTGCCCGGTTCGCACAAGACCAGCCGCTTCGACAAAGCCGGCGCGCTGGGTCGGGCCGGGATCGGCGACTTGATACAAGACTATCCGGAATGGGCGGGAATCGAACCGCAACCTATTGAACTGAAGGCTGGCGGCGCGCTATTCATCAGCGGGATGGTCGCCCATGCCGCCGGACCCAATATGTCGTTGCAGCCCCGGCGCGCCTTCGCTATGCTCTTCATGCCCCAGGACGCCATATTCAACGGACAGCGGAGCGCGTTGCCCGACGAGGTCTTCGCGCGCCTGCAGATTGGCGATCAGATCGCCGACGACGAGCACCTGCCACTGCTTTTTTCAAAACCCGTAAGCAATTGAGCCATCCGCTTCTCGACAATGAACGCATCGCCGATCGACCTCGGCCTTTTCTGGAGTCGATCGGCGAAGTCTTCGCGATCTTCGGCCCACCGACTCAAGACTCGGGAAATATCTCCTATGGCGTACGGGTCGAGGATCAGCGATTCTTCATCAAAACCACCGACCCGGATATCGAAGCCTACTGCGATTCCGCAACGAGGATAGAGCTACTTTATAACGCCGCCGTGCTGAATGGAAATTGCGATCATCCCACCCTGCCCACCTTGCATCGCATCGTCGAATCTGCACAGGGCCCAATGCTGGTTTACGATTGGGTCGATGGTGAGCTACTCAGACGCAAACAGGATCGGACTCACTCGGCACACGAGCGTTTTCGCCAACTGCCCGTCGACCAGATCCTCACCGTTCTGGATACCATCTACGAGTTGCACGACCAGCTCGTTTCCGAGGGCTGGATCGCCGTGGACTTTTACGACGGCTGCGCGATTTACAACTTTGACGACCAAGTTGTCCACATCGTCGATCTCGACCTGTATCACCGGGGGCCCTTCACCAACAGGATGGGCCGTCTCTTCGGTTCTACGCGCTTTATGGCCCCCGAGGAATTCGCACTCGGCGCGACCATCGACGAGCGAAGTACACTCTTCACCATGGGCCGCACCGCAGCAATATTCCTCTCCGACACCAGCCTGCAACGCCCACCCTTCCGCGGCGGCGACGCGCTATACGACGTGATCGTGCGGGCCTGTCGTGAAGACCCGCACGAGCGATATCCATCCATGAACGAATTTCATACCGCGTGGCAGGAGGCGCGAAACCATTGACAAGCTTCGACTTCAGTGACAAAACAGCCGTAGCGACCGGTGCCGGCGGTGCAATAGGCGGAGAGATCGCCCGCGGCCTGGCACGCGCCGGCGCTCAGGTAGCGATCTGGGACATCTCGCTCGAGGCAGCAAGTGCCAAGGCCGATGAAATCAACCAGACCTACCCCGATAAGGCATATCCCGTCGAGTGCAACGCCATCGACAAACCCAGTGTCGAAAACGCACTGCAGCAAACGCTCGACCACTTCGGCACGGTCGATCTGCTGCTCAACGGCGCCGGCGGCAGTCATCCATCCACTACGACCACTCCCGAGCTAGAGTTCTTCGATATCGACCCCGAAGCAGTTCGCAAGGTCATGGACCTCAACTACCTCAGTGCGGTAATCCCCTCGCAGGCGGTGGGCCGGGTCTTCGCCGAAAAAGGCGAGGGCGCCGTCGTCAATATCACCTCGATAGGCGGGGGCTTACCGCTCTCGCGGGCCCTGGCCTATTCCAATGGCAAGGCCGCTGCCGATAGCTTCACGCGCTGGCTGGCGGTGCACATGGCCGCAACTTACGCACCCAAGATCCGCGTCAACGCCGTCGCCCCGGGCTTTATGATCACCGAGCAGAACCGCTTCCTGCTCACCGACGAACAAACCGGAGCCCTGACCGCGCGCGGCGAAACGGTCATCGAAAACGTACCAATGGCCCGCTTCGGCGACCCGCCTGAGGTCGTCGGCGCCGCGCTCTGGCTTTTCTCCGACCAGGCGACCTTTGTCACCGGAGCCATCATACCGATCGACGGTGGTTTTTCCGCATTCTGTGGAGTCTGATACATACGCGTTGTACGAGAGGTGTCGAAACAAGGTGCGGAAAACCTGCTCTTCTGCATAGGTGTTTCAATCCGCAGCGCGCGCTGCGCTGATCCGTTCTCTAGGCATCTGACAGAGGGGAAGCGCTCTGGCAATCGCTACTCGACCCAGTGCCGCAACAGCGGTTGCAGCTCTGGTGGTAGTGTCTCAAACACCGCTCGCGGCACCAGTGGTGTGTGGTTGGGTTTACCCCCGGTTTCGACCACCATCGCCTCGTATTCGGGCGAGCCGGGCCGGGTCGGTTGCAGATTGAGCCACCATGGCACGTAGCCGACATTCAGCGCCACCCGCGGCTCGTCGCTGCGATTGACGGCCACGCAGTGCCAGAGCCGGCTGTCGAAAAGCAGCACACTGCCGGCCTCGCCCTCTATCTGCACCTCGGACGGATGCGGCGCCTCGCGGTCAAAAACAGCGCCGCCCGAAGGGTTGGTCTGGGCCCGGTGACTGCCGGGAATAACCAGAGTCCCCCCCGTCAGGGGAGAGAAATCGCTCAGCATCCACAGCGACGAAAGTTTCGACACCGCATCGGCGTAGGGCACGGGAATATGTGCGGCGTTGGTCTGATTGAAGGGCCAGTCGGCATGCCAGTATCCCCGCTCGTTGCCCGGGTGGTTGGCCATTGCACTGGTATTGGAAATGCGGTAGAAATCACCGAAGAGCGTCTTGACCGCACCGATGATTCGCTCGTCGGTGAGAAAAGGCGCAAAGGATCGGTTGAGATTGACGATCCCCGATAGGGCCTGGATCCCAGACCCGCCAATCCGATGACCCCCGGCGCGTACTGCCGCCGCCCGCGCCATGGTCGCCTCGTACTCCGATCGCAACGTCGCAGCCACACTTTCGCGTACAGCCCGCACTGAGTTCGGCGGGATTACCGCCTCGATGACGCAATACCCCGCGACGGCGAGGTGATTGAGAATCTCCTCGTCGGATCCCGCTTCAGCCATATGCCCCCTTCTCGTGCCGCCCCAGCATCCGCTGCAGGCGCGAATCCGCTCCTTCCCATACGTGTTCGGGCATCCGATAGTCGATAAACGGCCACAGCTTCTGCGCGACGAAGCGCTTGCTGTAGGTCACTCCACCCAGGTAGCGCACCCGGTCGGAATAGTTCGGAGCACCGCGATGCCAGACCTGATTGTTGAAGATATAAGCATCCCCGGCCCTGGCCAGGATCGACACCGGACCGCGACCTTCGAAACTCGGGTTGTAGGGGTCGTTGGGACGGCGGCCGGCGTAATGACTACCCGGCACCACTTCGGTAGGACCGTATTTGACCTCTTCGACATCGGTCAGCGGCGTGAAAACCTGCAACACCATTACCGGCATGACCATCCGCGGATCGTGGCGCTCGATCTCGTCGTTGAGGGGAAAATGCACCAGATCATCCAGATGCCAACCCCCGCTCCGGCTACCCGGTTCCGCCGGCTCGGTGCGCAGCGCGTTTTGCGCCAGCATATGGCAGTTCGCACCCAACACCGCCTCGGCCAGACTGGCGAAGGGCTCGCGCACAATCAGATCGCGAAAGGCCGTATCGTATTCGAACATCCGCATCAGGCTGATACCCTGGATCTGATAGCGACTCTCCTCATGCATGGCGGAGTCGGCCCATTTCCGCTCCATCGCGCCGCGCAGCGCTTCGACTTCATCGGGTTCAAGCGTCGGTCCCAGATGGACATAGCCTTCGCGATTGAGCTCTGCGACAATCTCCTGGGTGCGCTCGGGCGAATACGGCTGGCCCTGGCGAATCGGACTGGACATAAACTAGGACTCCTTTATAATTAAGCTTTCTGAAGAATACTAAAATGGGGACCAGAACAAAAGACCTATTGAGGAAATAGTCATTTGGGCACAAAAGAAAAAATCGACTGGCGCAACCAGGGCGTGCGCATCATTCCCAGTGACCAGCTCGATACCAATACCCCCCAGACGCCAGGCATGCAGCGCGCCGCCGCCATCAACCAGGCTATGACCGGAGCCAAGAAAATCTGGGCCGGCACCGTTGATATAGAACCCGATGCCAAGACCGGAGCTCACCACCACGGCGCACTGGAGAGCGTGATCTACGTGATCAAAGGTCGTGCTCGAATGCGCTGGGGGGAGAACCTCGAATACGTCGCTGAAGCCGGACCGGGCGATTTTATTTTCGTGCCGCCTTACGTACCGCATCAGGAGATCAACGCCAGCAACGAAGAGCCGCTCTCCTGCGTACTCGTCCGCTCCGACCAGGAACCCGTGGTAGTCAACCTCGATATCGACCCGGTCGAAAAACCCGAGACCGCCCATTGGATCGGTCCCAACCACCCAACCCCCATAACATAGCATGGTCCACGGCACTCATAATGCCCTCGACGACCCTCGCAACGAGGAGATCTTCATTTATGTCAATGGTGAGCTTTTGCCTCGCCACGACGCCAAAATATCAGTCTTCGACAGCGGCTATCTGGTCGGCGACGGAGTCTGGGAAGGCATCCGACTGCACCACGGAGTCCTGATCTTTCTCGACGAGCATCTCGACCGCCTCTATCAAGGTGCCGCCACAATCGGTATGGATACCGGTATGAGCCGGGCAGAACTCACCGCTGCGCTCGAACAAACCCTCTCCGCCAATAGTATGCACGATGGCGTCCACGTCCGCTTGATGCTGACTCGCGGCATCAAAAAGACCCCTTCACAAGACCCCCGGCTGACCATCAGCGGCCCCAACCTGGTCATCATCGCCGAATATAAACAGGCCGATCCCGCCAGCAAAGAGCGCGGCATCACGCTCTTTACCAGCAGCATTCGCCGCGGCTCACCCGACTACCTCGACCCCCGGCTCAACTGCCACTCCAAGATCCACGAGGTCCAGGCGTTGACCCAGGCCTTGCAGGCTGGCGCCGACGAGGCGCTGATGCTCGATGTTCACGGCTTTGTCGCTACCTGCAACGCCACCAATTTCTTTATCGTCAAAGGAAGTGGAGTCTCAACCTCCACCGGACAGTACTGCATGAACGGCATCACCCGCAGCAAAGTCATCGCCGCCTGCCAAAAACACGGCATTCCCTGCCATCAGAAAAATTTCTCGCTCTTCGACGTCTATGGCGCCGACGAGGCCTTTGTCACCGGCACCTTCGGTGGACTGACTCCGGTGACAGCAGTCGATGGTAGGGCGATCGGCCCCTGCGGCCCGATGACCCAGCAGTTGCAAGCACACTACGACGAGGAAGTCCAAATCGCCGTAAGAGCAGCAAGCTGATGGACGTAGTCCGCATCAATCTATGGAGCGGCCCCCGCAATATCTCGACGGCGCTGATGTACTCCTTTGCCCAACGCGACGATACCCGCATCTTCGACGAACCGCTCTACGCCCACTACCTGACCCACACCGACGCTCGGAATTACCATCCCGGTGCCAACGCCGTCATCGCTGCGCAGGACAACGACGGCTCCAGAGTGGTGTGCGAAATCCTGCGCGGCGAACACGGCAAAAAAGTGCTTTTCTTCAAACAGATGACGCATCACCTCGTCGAACTCGACTGGCGCTTTATGCGCGATATGGTCAACGTCATCCTCACTCGCGACCCACGCGAAATGCTGCCCTCTTACGCCCAACAGGTAGCTACGCCCACTTTGCGCGATCTCGGCTACGCGCAACACCTCGAGTTGCTTGAATACCTGCGCACCCTGGGCCAGGAGCCGCCAGTTCTCGATGCGCGGCAGACCCTGGGCAACCCGCGCCATATCCTAGGCAAACTCTGCGCCAGGATCGCCATTCCCTTCGATGAAGCAATGCTCTCTTGGACCGCTGGACCGCGTCCCGAAGACGGGGTTTGGGCTCCGTATTGGTATCACCAGGTGCACCGCTCGCGCGGATTCCAACCGTACCGACCCAAAACCGAGCCCTTTCCCTCTGAACTAAAACCGCTACTCGCCGAGTCTCAGCCCTACTACGACCAACTCTTGGAATTGGCCATAACTTAAGCCCCGGAGCCCACCTTGCTACCAGATATTGAAATCGCCCGTCAAACCGAATTGCTCCCGATCGACGATATCGCTGCTAAGCTCGGGATCGGTCCCGAACACCTCGAACACTACGGTCGCGTCAAGGCCAAGATCTCACAGGATTTCTGCCAGCATCTGGAAACTGAGCCGAAGTCCGCACAGCCCCAGCACCACAAGGGCAAGTTGGTGCTGGTATCCGCAATCAACCCGACGCCGGCCGGCGAGGGTAAGACCACCACCACCATCGGTCTGGGCGACGCGCTCAACCATATAGGCAAGCGCGCCACCGTCTGTCTGCGCGAGCCTTCGCTGGGCCCCTGCTTCGGCATGAAAGGCGGCGGTGCTGGCGGCGGCTATGCCCAAATCGCGCCGATGGAAGATATCAACCTGCACTTCACCGGGGATATCCACGCCGTCTCCACCGCCCACAATCTCCTCGCCGCCGCCCTCGACAACTATATCCACCATGGCAACGCGCGCCGCATCGACCCCCGTCGGATCGTCTGGAACCGGGTCATCGACATGAACGATCGGGCCTTGCGCGATATCGTCGTCGGCCTCGGCGGCACTGCCAACTCCTTTCCGCGCGAATCGGGTTTCGACATCGCCGTCGCCTCCGAGGTCATGGCCATCCTCTGTCTCTCCAAAACACTCCCCGAACTCAAAGAGCGCCTCGGGCGAATCGTCGTCGCCCAGACTCGATCTCGCGAGATCGTCCGCGCTGCCGACCTCGGAGTGCACGGAGCGATGGCCGTACTCCTCAAAGACGCCTGCAAACCGAACCTGGTGCAGACCCTAGAAGGCAACCCAGCCCTGGTCCACGGCGGCCCCTTTGCCAATATTGCCCACGGCTGCAACTCGATAACCGCCACCCAACTGGCCCTGAACCTCTCCGAATACACCATCACCGAAGCGGGTTTCGGCGCGGACCTCGGCGCGGAAAAATTCGCCAATATCAAGTGTCGCCAATCCGGTCTCAAACCCGATATCGTAGTACTGGTAGCCACGGTCCGTGCACTCAAATACCACGGCGGTGTCGCTCTCAAGAGAATTGAAAAAGTCGATGTCGGGGCGGTCGAAAAAGGTGTGGAAAACCTCAAGAAGCACATCGAAAATATCCGCCTCTTCGGCCTGCCGGTAGTAGTGGCGATCAACATCTTCGCCACCGACACCGAAGCCGAGATCCAGTGCATCCGCGACAAGTGCGCCCACCTCGGAGTCGAGATCGTGCCGACCGACCACCACGCCCGTGGCGGTGCCGGTGCCGAGGACCTAGCCCGCACCGTGGTACAGGTCGCCGAAAATACCCACAGCGATTTCAAACCGCTTTACCCCGACGATCTCAGCCTTTGGGACAAAGCGCGCACGGTTGCACAAGAGATCTACGGCGCCAACGATATCATGGGAGACAAAATACTGCGGAGCAAGTTCAAACGGCTCGAAGACGAGGGCTACGGACACCTGCCCGTATGCATGGCTAAAACCCAATACTCATTATCGACCGATCCCGGCCTCAGAGGCCGACCGCGCAACTTCGACGTGCCGATCCGCGAAGTCAAGATCTCGGCTGGAGCGGGTTTTGTCGTCGTGCTGACCGGAGATATCATGACGATGCCAGGACTGCCGAAGAAACCATCGGCAGAATTGATCGACTTCGACGCAGCAGGGCAGATCAAAGGACTCTTTTAAAGGCGGCGATTCACTCTCATAATTTCATAAAGCAGAGCTAGGATCGGGGTTTGCCCGGGCAGCCATAGCTAGAAATCGGCTTTTCTGAATAATTCATAGCGACGAAAACTCAAACAACGAATCGTTGCAGGCCAACCCAAACGATGGAGAAAGCCCGAACCAATTTGTTTATATTACCAGAGGAAGCGAAGCTACACGACCCGGGCAGGAACAACCCCCATGAACGGAAGTGAGGATAAAGAACGACACGGCAAGCCAGAAACTCCGATTGTCCTGGCGCACGGCATCGCTCCCTTTGACGCAGCCTACCGCCCCTTGCTCAACGCCGGCCTGCGCAAAATTCTCGTTGCCTTCGGTCAACCCCCGGATACATTCGACTACTTCAAGGGCATTGCCAGCCACCTGCGTCACCACGGCTATACCGTCTATGCACCGCGGGTTTCCTTTGCTACCGACGTCCAGCAACGTGCAGCAATATTGAAGGACCGGATCTGCGGTATCCTCGCCAGCGCCGAAACGGACAAGGTCCACATAATCGCCCACAGCATGGGCGGTCTCGATGCCCGCCACATGATCGTCAAGGGCGATATGGCCAATCGAGTGGCGACACTTACGACCATTGGCACACCGCACCTGGGCACTTCTCTAGCAGATATAGGCCTCAAAGAGATGGGCGGGCTGATCGATTTGCTGGCGAAATTCAAGATCGACATCAAAGGGTTCCGAAACCTGAGCACCGAAAAAACTAAAGTATTCAATCAGCAAGCCCTGGACGCCGAGGCCCAAAATCCGGTGCACTATATCACCTACACCGCCGATCAAGACTACGATCAGATTTTCACCCCATTAAAGATTTCCTGGAAAATCATCAATAGCGTCGAGGGCTCCAACGATGGTTTGGTATCGCTTCGTTCCGCAGCCTGGACACCCCAACTGGGGGCTAAAGTGGTCCACCAGGAATCTTTCCCCATTCCGGCTGATCACCTCAATCAGATAGGATGGTGGGACATCGACGAGTTACACAGTATAGACGGTTGGCCACACCAGGTCTGGAAGCAGATCGGCCTCTTTGAAAAGACGATCAAGAGCGCCTACCTCAAAATGGCACGAGATGCCGAACGGATGGTCGCCTAGATGACAATTCACTTGCTTCAACCAACACCTTGATCGAGACGCTCAGACCAACATGCCCTCAAAGGAGATTCCATGGCCCTTCTCGACACCAACACTCAGGTCTCTACGATCATCGGCGACTTCGGCAGCGGTCTTGATCACCCGGAGTGCATTGCCTGGGGATGCGACGGCTATGCCTATGCTGGCGGTGAAGCCGGCCAGATCTACCGCCTCGACCTAGCACGGGGCGAATTCGAAGAATTCGCCAATGTCGGCGGTTTCGTCGGCGGCATCTGCCAGGACGCCCAGCACCGCCTCTACGTCTGTAACGGAGACGTCAAACGCGTCGACCCGGACGGCACCGTCGAAGTGTACTGCGACCACGCCGGAGACGTGCCGCTCAACGTGGCCAACTACCCGGTCTTCGATGCGGCGGGCAATCTCTACGTATCGGATTCGGGAGGCTGGCTCAAAAACGACGGCTGGATCTGCAAAATCGCCCCGGGAGGCACCGGCGAGGTGTGGAGCCGCTCCTTACCGGAATTTCCCAACGGCACGGCCATCGATGCAGCGGGCGAATATCTCTATGTTGCGATGAGCACCGATCCCGGGGTCGCCCGTATTAAAATTGAGGCCGACGGTAGCGCTGGCAGTGCCGAAACCGTGGTCGCACTACCGGAAACCGTTCCCGATGGTCTGGCCTTCGATGCCGAGGGAACCCTCTATTGCTCCTGCTACCGCCCCGACCGGATCTACCAATACGCCGACGGCCAGCTCGAGATTCTGGCTGACGACTACGCGGGTACTGCCATCGCCGCCCCGACCAATATCGCCTTCTGCGGACCGCAAAGAGACCTCTTTCTCAGCGCCAATCTAGGACGCTGGCACATATCGCAGTACGATCTGGGAAAGACGGGGATGCCACTGAATTATCCGCAGATCCCGTAGTAGACCCAGAAACCCGACGCTAGGTAGCGAGCACCACCTGCGCCGGATTGATCGCCTGGTATTTGCCTTTGTTGGCCGTAATCTCAAAAGCCTCTGGGACCTTGTCGATCCCCTGCAGCACATGAGTGATCGTCGGCTCCATACTGATGCGGCCCGTGGCCACCAACCGCACCGTGTACTCGAGATGGGCCTGCGAACTGATATCGGGGAAAATATAGCGCAGACTGCGTTCCCTGAACACGTCGACGTCTAGTTCCAGCGGCCCCCCAAACCACGAAACGCCCACCAGCTTGCCCCCCGAACGCACTGCGTACATCGCCTGCTTGAGTGCCCGGTCGCCGGCCAGGCCCTGCTTGACACTGCCTCCGGCACATTCGAAAACCACGTCGGCACCCTCACCGCCGGTCAGATCCCGGATTGCCTCGACGGGATCGGTGTCGCGGGCGTTGATCGCGTGATCGGCACCCAGTTCCAACGAGAGCGCACAGGCCTCGGACCGCACGTCCACTGTGATCAACTGACCAGCGCCACAGGCGCGGGCAGCCTGCATGCTCTCTATACCCATACTACCCTGACCGAAAATCGCCACCGACTCGCCGGGGCGAATCTGCGCCGTCTCGACTCCGGCGATGCTGTCGCTCAGTGACTGCAGAGTCGCCGCTTCGCTATCGGAGATGCGGTCGTCGATCTTGACCAGCGCAAGTGCGGGCAGCAAGGCCCGCTCGGCGAAACAACCGGGCAGCTGGAAGCCGATAATTGGACCCTGGCGGCAATCATCACTGCGCTCGGAACGGCACATTGAGCAGCGTCCACAGGGCAGCTTGGCACGAGCGGCTACCCGATCGCCGGGCGCATAGGCTTTTACCTCGGATCCGACCTCGAGAATTCGGGCGCAAAACTCATGGCCGAAAAGCTGGAGTGGTGCATCGGTCTCCAGCCGTCCCTTGATATTATCGTAGGCTAGGGTCGGAATCCCAAAGGCCAGCTGCGCCTCGGTAACGCTGGGCTGAACGACCATCGGTTCGACCAGTACGTGATCGGGCGGACAGAAAGGGAGTTCGATATCGTCGAGGCGCATATCGCCGAATGCGTAGAACCGCCAAGCTTTCACAGATATTTTTCTCCAGTTTAGAGCCGATGCGAATATGCCGGCTGCAGACCAAAAAACGAGCGAAAAATCTCGTGGGAAATGGGTGTGCTTCGGGCACTGATTCGATGCGTCCGAAACCCGTTGCGCCTGCACCAAACACCGCAACGACAGAGCGATTTTGCGTTCAACCACACTATCATTCATCCAAACTAGGCGATTGCCCCGGGCACAACAAGCCCTTGCCCTCCGCGCCAAAGACCCTATACATTACTCAATCTCAAGATTCTTATTCTGAGATTCGAATCGTTGGGTCCACAATCAAATCTCACTGCACTCTTGTGCCAGCACCAACTCCTGAGGCCTCCATGCTCAATACCAATCCCCAACGCTTCGTCGAAAAGGGCTACTGCCTCTTTCCCGACACACTGGACTCGCAGGAGATCAGCACCTTGCGTCGGATGCTCGACGCTGCCCTTGCAACCCCACTACCCTATTTCACCGAATCGCATCGGCGCGATCCAGGGCCTCTCGACCGACCCGGCTATATAGGCGAACCCCACACCCGCGACCTGGGCTGGCTCGAAATCTGCCGCCACCCGCGAATTCTCGACGCCGTTGAAGCCGTATTGGGTCCGGACCTGATCCTGGTCTTTTCCAGTGTCTTCATCAAGGAGCCCTTCGACCCCACCGAGGTCGCCTGGCACCAGGACAATAGCTACTGGCCTAGTGTCCATGGCAACGATGTCGCGACTTTGTGGCTGGCCATCGACGACGCCGACGACGCCAACGCCGCCATGCAGGTCATTCCAGGCTCGCATCAGGGCCACCAGGAACTCGCGGTGCTGCCTTCCGGCCAGAACCAGATGCTCAGCAGGAAAGTCGCAGTCACAACCGCAGAGCAAGAGCGCGCACTAACCCTGTCGATGCGCGCCGGTAGCCTCTCGATCCACGATTCCTTTATCATCCACGGCAGCACTGCTAATCACAGCGATCGTCGTCGCGCCGGCTATACCATCCGCTACTGCAGTAGCGACACGGCCTGGGTCGATACCGCCGCCCATCCGATTCCGGTTTTTCTGGTGCGCGGCGAGGCCGGCGCGCGTGGCGCCGACTATACCGACCTGAGACCCCATATCGAAGCGCGTTCAACCCTATTATCTCCACCAGCAGCGTAGGCTGAAAAACAACCACTGATCCCATTAAAGGAAAATCCATGAGCACTGACCCCATCCGCATCGGTATCGTAGGCGCTGGCGCCATTGCCCCCTCCCATGCCTTTGCCATAAACCAAACAGCCGCCACCGAATTGACCGCCGTGTGCAGTCGGCAGCCCGAACAAGCGGCCGCACTCGCCGACCAGTACGGCGCAGCCCACTATACCCGCATCGACGAGATGCTCGACCATGTAGATGCACTAACCCTCTGTACGCCCAGCGGCGCTCACCTCGAGAGCTCGCTGGAAATCATTGCGGCGGGCAAACACCTGCTCGCAGAAAAACCATTGGAGATCACCACCGATCGAATCGATCAGATCACTGCAGCGGCCGCCGCCAAGGGCATCGTGCTGGCCGGGGTTTTCCAAGCGCGCTTTGCCCCTATAGCTCGCAGACTCAAAGAGCTGGTCGATGAGGGACTGCTCGGAGAAATTTATTCGGGCAGTGCCTATATCAAGCGCTATCGACCCCAGTCCTATTACGACTCGGGCGGCTGGCGCGGAACCTGGGACTTGGATGGAGGCGGCTGCCTGATGAACCAGGGCATCCACTTGATCGACCTCTTACTCTGGTTTGTCGGTGAGGCCGAAGAGGTGGTCGCAATGACCGAAACCCGGGGCCGCACGGTCGAGGTCGAAACACTGGGCATGGGATTGGTGCGCTTCCGCAACGGCGCGCGCGGGGTAATTGAAGCGACGACGTTGGCCTACCCCGAACTGCCGCAATATCTCGAGATTTTCGGCACGCGCGGCACGATCGCCTTCAGCGGAGACCAGCTCCAGCGAATGGATCTGATCGATCCAACCCCGGCGGAAAACGCCGAGCGCGAAGCGCTCTTCACCAGGAGCGCCGCGCTCGAGGCCGAAAAAGCGGCAATCCTCGCCGCCGCACCCCCCGGTACCGCCGTACCGACCGTGGACATGGGCCATACACCGGTCGTCGCCGACTTCGCCGAAGCCATCCGCGACGGCCGCAAGCCGTTGGTCGACGGAGTCGAAGGGCGACGTGCGGTAGCGCTGATCACGGCGATCTACGAATCGAGCCGCAGCGGTAGCCAACCCGTACAGATTGCAGGATAAACCCAGCGATTAGAGCATCCGCGGGTGCACCGGGCCGTCAAGTATCTCCTCACCCGCGGCCACCACCTGCTCCAGCTGCAACGCCTCTCCATCCCAACGCGCCAAGACAAACTCCGCCAGCATCCCCTCTTCCAGGCGGGGCAATTCCAAGCCAATTATCGCGGCGGGGACTATACTGGCCTGCCGCCAGCTGGCCGCCAGCGACCAACCCAGCTCGCAGAGGCGCTCCACCCCCCGGTCCAGCTGGTGCCAGGCCCCGGCCAGTTGCTCCTTATTGCCCGTCATATGCGTAAACCCACCCACCTCGATTTCGCTCCCGCCGTAGATGCCGGGCTCCAGTCCAGCCGTCGAAGCCGAATCCGATACCAGATAGGCCCCATCGCCTTTGATCTTCAACGCCGTGCGCAGAAAATCGCCGGGCAGGTGGTAACCGTCGGCAATCAACCCCACCCTGATCCGCTCGTCGGCCAGCCAGGTCCAGAAAGGATTGCGGTGTCGGTGAATCTCGGGCGGAGCTCCATTGCCCAGATGAGTAACCAGATCGGCCCCAGCTTCAACGGCCGCGCCAATTGTTTCCGCATCGGGACCACAATGCCCCATACTCACCAGAATCCCCGCTGCTACCGCCACACGAATCGCATCCAGCGCCCCGGGCAGTGAGGGGTCGATATTGAACTTGCGGATCCGCCTGCCGGAAGCCTGGTAGAGCGCCTCCCACTCCGCCCAACTGGGATCGCGCATAAACGCTTCGGGGTGAACCCCCCGCCAGCCGTATTCGCGCGACATATAATTGCCCTCGTAAAACACACCCGGATAGCATCGCGCCAGAAAAGAGTCGGCCGCGAGCTGCCGGTCTATTGTCGCGAGACTCTCCAGGCTCTCCTCATAGGGCTGGGTAGTGATCGTAGCCAGGAGCCGACCAACGCCATGCCGCAGTGCATGGCGAGCAACCGTCTCAAGCGTTTGCGGATTCTCGTGCACGCGATTAAAAGCCAGAGCCTTAGCACCATTGTGCTGCAGATCAACTAGATGGGGCGCAATCAGCGGCAGGGTTGCCGTGGTAGAAATCTCCCGTACAGCGACAACCTGCTCTCCTGCAACCTCTACTTCAACCGCCTGACCCTCCAGGGTTGTTCCGCGATAGCTGTTCGTCATAGATTAACCTCAAGCCGCATTTTAGTTGACAGCACCTCACGACCTCTTTTTGTTAATCAACCCGAAGCGCACTCTCAACTCTTAGATAGCCGATAACAGGCTATAACATAATTGATGAACGGCGCTCTGTCGCCCCTATCGCGATACACGCCCGTATCAGATCGAGGATCGCCGCCATAGCAACTCTAAATCTAATTCGTTTAACGTTCAGATCGATAACCGTCCGACTTCGCTAAAAAGGAAAAATAGATGCGCGTAATCGTGTCGCAAGACAAACGAGAATCGGGGCAAAAAGCCGCTGCTCATGGAGCCCGGCTCATCGGAGAGACTCTCGCCGAGAAGGGCACCGCCAATATCATCCTCGCCACCGGCGCCAGCCAATTCGAGATGCTCGAGGCGCTGACCGCAACCGAAGGCATCGACTGGTCGGCCGTCACTATGTTCCACCTCGACGAGTACATCGGCCTCGATGCCGATCACCCCGCCAGCTTCCGCAAGTACCTCCGCGAGCGATTCGAGGCCAGAGTTGGCCCATTGCGGAATGCCTTCTACGTCGAAACCGAGAGCGGTAATCCAACGGCAGTCTGCCACGCGCTCAACGAAAAGATCCGGGCTCATCCTATCGACGTCTGCTTCGCCGGTATCGGCGAAAACGGCCACCTCGCCTTCAATGACCCACCAGCCGACTTCGAAACCGAAGAGCCTTATATCGTCGTAGATCTCGACGAGGCCTGCCGCAAGCAGCAGATGGGCGAGGGATGGTTCGCAACCATAGACGACGTCCCGCGCCAGGCTATCTCGATGAGTATCCGCCAGATCTGCCAGGCACAGCATATCATCCTGACCGTTCCCGACGAACGCAAGGCCGAAGCCGTCAAGGGCACCCTCGAAGGCGAGGTCAGCAATGAGGTCCCGGCTTCGATTTTACAGACCCACGACGAAACCACCATCTACCTCGACGCCGAATCCGCCAGCCTTTTAAGCAGCGAGTAATTTCATGCGTATCGCCACCGGATCGATCAGCCATGAATCGAGTACTTTTACCACCGTCGAGACGAACTGGGAGAGTTATCGCAACCAGCGCTTCGGCTATCGCAGCGGCCAGGAAGTCCTCGACTTCTTCCGCGGCTCCAATACCGCGGTCGGTGGTTTTATGGTCGGATGCGAAACCCATGGTTTTGAACTCATTCCCACCATTTTCGCCAATGCCCAACCTTCCGCTCCAACACCGCGCGCGATCTTCGATGAGATCGTCGGAGATCTGCAAACTCGTATGGAGGCAATCGACGACATTGACGGCGTACTCCTCGACCTCCACGGCGCAATGGTCGCCGAGGGGATCGACGACGCCGAGGGCCATATTCTCAACGCCGTGCGCGAATTGGTCGGACCCAATATCCCGATCATCACCCAGCTCGACATCCACTCGAATATCTCGCCGCAAATGATCGAAATGTCCGACGTCATCATCGGACACGAGACCTACCCGGAAATCGATCAGGAAGAACGCGGCAAAGAGTGCGTTGATGTCATGCACCGCATCCTCAAACAAGGCCTCAAACCCACTCTGGCCCTGCACCAGCTACCCTTGGTCTGGGGTATGAACCAGATCACCGCCCACCCGCCGATGCGCCAGGCGATCGAGTATCTGCACGAGATCGAAAGCCGGCCCGGTGTCATTTGCGGCTCTATCGCCACCTGTTACCCCCTCGCCGATATCCCCCATATGGGCGCCTCAGTCTATATCGCCACCGACGACGACCAGCCACTGGCCCAGTCGCTGGCCGACGAGCTGGCCGCCTGGCTCTGGGAACGCCGTGCCGACTGGCAAAGCCCGATGCCGACGACGGCCGATATCCTGCCCGAGGCCGAAGCCGCCGGTCGGTACCCGATCATCTTTGCCGACCGCAACGACAATACCGGTGGCGGCTCGCCCGGCGATAGTACCGGCGTCCTCGAGACATTCCTCGCCGCAGGGCTCAAAGACGCCTGCCTGCTCTACATCGTCGATCCGGCAGCGGTTGAACAATGCTATGAGGCTGGCATAGGGACCGAACTAGAGCTCGAAGTCGGCGCCAAATCGACCCCGCTCCAGGGCAAACCGGTCAAAATGAAAGCCCGTGTCGCCGCGCTGGGCGATGGCCGCTTCACCTACGAAGGGCCCAGGAACCGCGGTCTGGAGGGCGATATGGGCCGCTCTGCTCATATCGTCCAGGACGGAGTCCACGTGCTGCTGGTCAGCCGGCGCGAGCAACCCTTCGGGATCGCCTTCTCGCTGACCATGGGCCTCGACCCGCGACAGATGCGCTATATCGGCATCAAATCAGCAGCTCACTTTCGCGCCAGTTTCGAGCCCTTCGCGGGCAATATCTATGTGGTCTCCGAACCGAGCGTACACTCGGCCGAGACCCTGGCAGGCCAGTTCAAAAATCTGGGCCGTAAACTCTATCCCGAATACGATCTATAGCTATGCTCCGTATCGATATCGAAGAAGCCCGTGCCATCCACGACCGCATCCTGGTCTTCGACGGCCACAACGACACGCCCGTAGAGCGCGTCCACCGCGGCGAGGCTCCGCTCAACTGGATGCAGCGCGACCCGGCCTATCACATGGATATACCCCGAATGCAGGAAGGAGGATTCGACGGGGGCTTCTTCATCGTCGGCAACGGCCCGACGGCCGACGTGATGTTTACGCTCGAACGCACATTGGCGCAGATCGACGCACATCCCGAAGCACTGCGGCTGGTACTCTCATCCCAGGATGTGGAAACCGCCCGCGCAGAGACCCAGATCGGTATTCTAATGACCATCGAAGGGGCCCAGCGCTGGCTGCGCGGCGAACTCGACATGGTCCGACTCTTCTACCGGCTGGGGATTCGCTGCCTGGGCATTACCCACGGCGAAGGCGGTGGTGAGGCGGAGTATCTGCAGGGTAGCAAGAGCCCATTCGGGCCCTGCACCCCGGCAGAGCGCGAGAACGAACGCAAAAAGGCCCTGGGGCTGACCGAGTTCGGCCGCGGGGTCTTGCGCCTGAGCAATGAGCTGGGATTGATCACCGACTTGGCGCATATCAACGACCGCGCATTCTACGAAGTCCTCGAGCTCTCGACCAAACCCGTAACCATGACCCACACCGCCGTCTGCAGCCTCTGTCCGCACTGGCGCTGCCTGACCGACGACCAGATCCGTGCCCTCGCTGAACAAGGAGGCGTGCTGGGCATCGCCTTCGCCCCCTTCTTCATCCATCCGCAAGAGGCGACCATCGACCGGCTCGTCGAACACATCTGCTATGTCGCCGAGTTGGTCGGCATAGACCACGTGGCGATAGGATCGGACTTCGACGGCCTGGGGGCGACGCCCCCGGTAGTAGCGGATGTCAGCCAGCTAGCACTGCTGACCCAGAGCATGTTGGCGCACGGCCTATCCGAACCCGAGGTCGCCCAGGTCTGGGGCGGCAACTTCATGCGGCTTTTGCGGCAAAATATCGACCGATGAGCTCCGAACACCTGGGCAGCCATATTCTGCAATTGAGCCAGGACGAGCTCGCCGGTCCCGGAGAAATTTCACTGCCGGCTATAGACGGTTCCAGAGTGATCTACGTGGTAGAGGGCGAGCTCATGCGGTCCGTAGATGGACGCACCTGCCGAGAAAACAGCGCCTTCTTCGCCGACGAGGCCTGTGTGCTCTCATCGCCATCCGGCACCCGTCTCTGGCGCTGGGAACTGCTCCGAACCCCAGCCGCAGCAGGACATAGCTCAGCGAACCAGCCCGGTCCTATCGCCGTACACTCGGTGGAACTCGATCCGGCCCAGACCTACCTAATGCGCTGCGACCGCGTAGACTTCCCGCCCCAGGGCATCGCCCATACCCATGTGCATGCCGGACCGGGTATCCGCATTCTGCTGGAGGGTACCATCCGCATCCAGGTCGAGGGCCATCAAAACTCGCTACGTCCCGGAGAGGCCTGGTTTGAACGGGGACCCGATCCGGTCCTGGCGCTGGCCGACGAGGACGTGCCGACCAGCTTCGTGCGCACCATGATCCTGCCGCGCACCTTCGAGGGCCGCAGCTCAATCCGCTACACTCTACCCGAGGATGCCGACAAACCCAAGGTCCAGCAATACACTCGCTTCGTCGAAGAACCGATCGAAGTCTAGGGCGATTCGGGCGGCGCGTTTGGACCGTCTGGTGCCTCTTCACCATTTGCCCGACGAGGACGAAATAGATTTTTTATCCGCCCAGTATCAAGCACTGGGCAACTTTGGCCTTTGATACCACAGGCCATACCCGAGGATCTGATCCGGCCATGACCATACCCTTAGACCAGATCGCCAATATGCCGGCCTTCGCGCCCTACTACCCCATGCCGCCGGCACGCTATCGCAATGTCCAGTTCCACTTCGTCTACTTCCGCGCCGCCCTGAAGGCCATCGACCGGATCTTGCCCGCCTGCTTCGAGCCGGCCAAGGATGGTTTATGCGCCGCGATCGGCCTTTCCGTACCCTGGGCCGCGAACTACGGCGCTTTCGCGGAAAGCGTCCTATCGGTCAAGTGCAGCTATCGCGGCCAAAGCGGCTACTTCACGCCGGTGGTCTTTCTCAACTCACGCTCTTCTATTCCCGCCGGCCGCGAAATCTACGGCACTCCCAAGGTCTTCGCCGATGTCCAGGTCGGCTTTGACGAGCGCGTCATGTACACCGAGACCCTAGTGGCTGGCACCTCGGCACTGAGCATCCGATCGACCATGCAGCGCGAAGCCCGCGTCGAGGAGATGCCCCTGATGCGCCCGGCCTGGCGACTCAAGGTCATCCCCCGCGCCGATGGGCAGGGAGCCGACCTAATGCAGCTCATTGATACCGGCGCTACAACCTCAGATGTCACCATTCATACCTGTCGCGCAGGCGACGGCGTAGTCCAATTCAACCCGGTGCCGACCTACGACCTTTCCGAGTTCACCCCGCTCGAATACCTGGGCGCCTATTACCTCGAAATGGACTACAGCGAAAACTACGCCGAAATCGTCCACGACTTCCTCTCCGAAGAAAAGTAATCCATGTCGAGCCAATCTCCTGACCGCGGCATCATCTACAACTGGGACGGCGCCCCGCACGGCTACAGCGCCTATCCCCAATCCATCGAGCAATTTCTCGACAAGGTTTACGCCCCGATCGCCGACACCCAGGTCGGCACCCTGTGCTGGTGCATCGCCCTTCACGAAGCCACCTGGCCTTCAGAGCAATTAGACATGGTCGGCGATTCGACCCAGCGGCGCTACGACTCGGTGCGCACCCTGCACCACGTCGAAAATATCCGCGCCTTCTTCGAACGCGGCGAAGACCCTTACGGAGCCCTCGTCGCCCGCGGCCGAGAACTCGGTATTGCCGTCATGCCCTCCGTCCGCATGAACGACAACCACTTCTGGGATTTGCGCCCCACCGACCTAGCCACCACCTCGCGTCATGAACTCACTGCACTCCGCAAGACCCATCCCGAATGGGTCCTCGGCACCGAACAAGCTCCTGCCTGGTGCTCCACTTCGTGGAATATCGCCATCCCCGAAGTACGAGCGCATATCCTCAACCTGGTTGCCGAAGCGTGCCGACAGGCCGACTGGGACGGCATCGAACTCGACTGGCAGCGCCACGCCTTCCACCTCCCAGAAGATCACGCCCATCGCCTCCGCTACACGCTCACCGACTTGATGCGCGCAATCCGCACCACCACCGATGAGATCGCCGCCCAGCGCGGACGCCCCTTCGCTCTTGCCGTGCGCATCGCCACCACCTTCGAATCCTGCCGCCGGATCGGCTACGACGTCGAAGACTGGGTTCGCTCAGGACTCTGCGACCTAGTCATCGCCGGCGGCAATTCCGGCAGCGACCCGGGTGCCGAAGTAGAACGCTTCGTCGATCTCTGCCACCCCCACGGAGTCCAATTCTACGGCGGCTTCGACTCCGATGGCCGCCAGCAGGCCCAGCGCCTGCGCCCGCACCGTCAATGGCGCACCGAATGGTTCCGCGGCCTGGCACAAAACTATCTCGACCGGGGCGCCGACGGCATCTACATATTCAACTGGCACGGCCACCGCGACACCCACCGCCCACTCCTCGAGACCATGGGCTCAGTACAAACGCTGCGCGGCCTGGACAAGGTCTACACCGCCCTGCACCGCAGTATCGGTCCCAAATCAGGCCCTCGAGCCGATGCCGAACGCGACGACCGCATCTACGGCGAAGTCCCTGTCGATCTCTTTCCCACTCTCACCGCAACGGGTCCTATCTTTCACATTTCCATCAACGACGATCTCTCTCCGACCGAGGTCGAGCTGCAGATCGAAATCGCCCATTTCACTGCCGAAGACAAGTTGAGGGTCTTACTCGACGGCCAGGACCTGGATGCACCTCTGGTTCGGGACATCAAAGCAGAAGACCCCAACGATCCATCGGATATCACCGAAAACAAGTGGCTGAGCTGGTCTTTAGGCCTCGGACAGGTGGAACGGGGCGTACGAGAAATTCAACTCATCCTCATCGAGCGTGATCCTCGCCTGCGCATACCTCTGCGCATCGAACACGTGGAGATTTATCTCCGCTATAGCAATTCCAATTCTTAGAGTCGATCAAAACGATGAGCTCACGACGAGATATTGTGTTTTAATCCAGCAGAAGGTTTTTGGGCTGCCGAACCAGGGTCCTGCCAGCTAATAAGGAGTGCCACAGAACCACTCGAGCCGCTACCAGTGCCCTAGTCATCCTCAATTGCCCACCAGCACCGCATCACGAGAAACTATGGAGACCCCTGCGATGAAAAGAGATTGGCACTCCGAAGAATTCCGCACCCTCGTCACCCTGGGCGAAAGCACCACCGCCGGCGGTTGGAGCAGCCAGCCCGACCGCTGCTGGGCCGCCCGGCTCGCCGCACTGATCAGCGATATTCAAGCCCGACCGGTCGAACTCCTAAACGTCGGCATCGGAGCCAACGTCATCTCGACCCAAAGCCCCGCCTACCCCCACAGCGGCAAGCCAGCCGCCAACGAACGGCTCGACAAACACGTCATTGCCCACCAGCCCGACCTCCTCGTCATCAGCTACGGGCTCAACGACGCCCGCGGCGGTACGCCGCCGGCACTCTTCGCCGCTGAGTTGGAATCCCTCATCGATGCGGTTCGCGCTGGCTGCTCGCCTCTAATCGTGCTACCCGGACCCTACTTCATGACCGATTTCACCGTCGACAGCCCCAACTGGATCCATGCCTCGATCGAGCTTTTCCACATTTTCAACGATCTCATTGCCGATCTCGCTCGGACCAAGAACTGCCTCTATGCCGATCTGCTCGCCGCCTACGACGGTGCTCCGTGGATGGTTCATTACGACGGTGTCCACGCCAATGACCTCGGCCACCTGATCGTGGCCAACCAGATCTTCGCCGTCCTGGCCCAACACTGCTCCGGCCTGGCCCAGCACACCAAAGCCAAAGAGCAGACCGCTCCCCGCTGGCGCGATGAGTCGACGCTCCGCGCCGAGTACGGACACTAAAGTGGAACCAGCCATCCCCCGGGCTGCGCACCAGGCGCCGCACCAACCACGCTAGCGCGAAAAAATGGACATGCAACACACGATCAAGGGCTATGTGCGCACCGAAGAGGACCTGGGACTAACCGACGTTCCTGTCTCCAACGGTCGGGCCGTAGTACGCACCAATGCCGATGGGCTCTACGAGTTGTCGTGCACCGCTACCGACCGTTTCATCCTGCTCACGCTGCCTTCTGGCTACGCACCGACCCGGCGGTTCTATATCGATCTACACCGCGAAGCCGGACGCGATTTTATTCTCAAATCCAATCCCGCCAGCGCAGCGAGCGAATTTTCCTTTGTGCACATCACCGATATGCACACTTCCACCGAACGACGGGTCCTGGCCTCCGACCTCGCAGCAGATTTGGAACAAATCATCCACGAGGTCGGAGAGCGAATCCATTTCATCGTCGCCAGCGGCGACCTGACCGCAGGAGGCCAACGGGAAGAATACAGTGCGTACCTAGCAGGTATTGCGCCGGCTGAATGCCCGGTCTACCACGTTGCGGGCAACCACGACGACGACGCAGAAGTACAGGGCGTGCACTTTATGGATCACCTCGGTCCGCTCCACTACAGCTTCGACCACGGCCCGGTCCACTTCGCCGTCTATGACGGGGAGGCCCATCTGCGCAACGGAGCTCCCTCCTCGACCGACCCCTTTGCCTACCACCCTTCACCGCAAGACGCCTGGCTCCGCGCCGACTTCGCAGCCCAGCACCCCTCGCGACCGATCATACTCATCAATCACTTTCCCTGGGGTGAGGAATTCTACACCCAATGGCATGATTTTCCGCTCGTTGCCACCCTCTCGGGACACTGGCATTCGAGCCGACGCGTTACAAATGGCAAGACGATCCATTACACCACGCCCAGTCTGAGCTTCGCCGGCATCGACCAGAGCCCACGGGCCTATCGGCTCTGCACCTGGTCCGCAGGCCAGCTACACAGCGAGACCCATGCCCTAGTTGCGCGCAATGTCTTTCCGGGGATCAGCTTTCGTCCTCATCCGGACAATACCGTGGGCCGCATCGACCGCTATCCAGATCACGCCGCCGCATCGCCGCTACAACTCCGCTGGCGCGCCGGCACCGGCGGTTCGATCCACCTGGCCGCTCCGCTACTCGCGGAAGGACGGATTTTTCAAGCGATCAAAAACGAAGATCGGATCGCAGGCAATGGCCTCGTTGCACTCGATGCGCAAAGCGGCGAATTGCAGTGGCTGAGCCCGACAGATGCAGCGATCAAAAACACGCCGGCCTGCGCCACCGGACGAATTTTCACCACCACCGTCACCGGCCAGATTGCAGCACACTCGACAGCCACTGGCGAAGTACAGTGGAACTACCAACTCGGCAACCCCTCCCAGCGCTGGGTCTACTCCGGGCCACTGGCCACCGACGAGCGCCTCTACGCAGGAGTAAGCTCTCACCTGGTAGCCCTCGACCCAGCGAGCGGAGCAGTGATCTGGCGACGCGACGACCTGGGTCCCAATGACTGGCTCTCATCCTATCCTTCGCCGGCCGCACGCGATCGCTATCTCGCGGTGGCCTTTTACACCCAGCCGATCAGCCTCGCGGTGCTCGATGCCGCCACCGGCACAACCCTCTGGCACAAAGAGGGCGACAAGGCGCACTATATCTATGCCACCCCCATCATCGATACAAACGGTACCCTCTATGCCCTGAGCGGAAGCACGATCCGCGCCTATCGCCTCGACGATGGAGAACTCTGCTGGGAGCGCACTATACCTCTACAGCGCATCCAAGCGACCCCGGCCCTGGCCGCCGGACGGCTCTTTGTCGCGACCGGTACTGGTGCGCTCCACGCTCTGAACGCCACCGACGGCACGGAGATCTGGCGCTGGCAGCTCGATTCGGCCAACCCGCTTTTCACGCCCTATCTGCGCCGGGGTCCAACCACTCTGGGAACCCCGATCGCAGCCGGAGACCGAGTCTATATAGGCGGAGCGGACGGCTGTCTGTACGCGCTCGATGCGGCGACGGGAGACTGCTGCTGCAGACTAGACCTGGGCGTTCCGCTGGCAGCGGCACCAGTCGTTTCGGCCGGCCATATTTGGATCGGCGGCTCAGATGGATTCGTCTATGCTCTTGCGATTGGCAATTGATATCTCCAGTTTTATCGCCAATTACTTGCGCCGGGTGGGTGACAACCCAGAGATTGTTGCAGGGCCATATGCCCTTCGCTGCATCTCTATCTGCGCCAGAGCGGGACGCGATATTGGAGCTAAAAACCATGCCGGATAACTCCAACCTCCTCCAGACGGTCCATTTCCATTCACGCGATCCCGGCGCCCACTGGACCAAAGATCCCAAAATCGCAATCGATCTCGATACCCCTCTAGACTCCACCAAGATCCTAACCCCCAACGTCGTCCGAATACCCACCGGCGGGTACCGGATGTATTATACCGGCCTCGGACCCGCCCACCCCGATCCCGACGTGCAAGGCTATATACTCAGCGCCCATTCCAACGATGCGGAGACCTGGGTCAAAGATCCGGGCATCCGCATCGACCTACACCCACCACACGCCACCTCGCGCACCCTCTGCCCCGATGTGGTCCCACTGCCCGACAAGCGCTGGCGCATGTATTTCGAAGCGCGCAGCGACGAGCGCACCACGGTCATTCTGAGCGCCCTCTCCAGCGACGGTCTTCAGTGGGAACTCGAACCCGGAATCCGCTTCGGCGATGATCAGTGGTCTTATGGCACCCCCCGCTGCCTCTATCTCGCTGGAGGCGGGTGCCGCCTCTACTTTCACCGCTACACTCACCCACTCAGCCACGAACTCAACGTCGGCAACCACATCATCAGCGCGCACTCCAGCGACGGCCTCCACTTCGAAGAGGATCCGGGCGTCCGCATCGACCAGGAGACCGAACGCGAAACCTTCGCCGTCTACGCCCCGGAAGTATTACGACTAGGCGATGGAACCTATCGCATGTACTACGCCGCCTGGACCCAGGAAATCTCCGGCGGGATATTTACCGCGACTTCCAGCGACGGCCTGGAGTGGGAAAAAGACCCCGAGCCCTGTGTAGATCTGGACACCGAACTCGACTGCGATATGGTTTCCGAACCCTGCGTGATCGAACTCGACGATGGCCACTCACGCCTCTTCTACGAAGCCCGAGACGGAAAAGGCCAATGCCGGATCCTATCCGCTACTTCTACAGGAATCGTCTGATGCCTCAACTCGAAGTCTCAGAACACGCCGAAGTTTACCGCAACCCCCACCCCAATACCACCAGTGAATATGTCGCCTTCCCTTCGATACTGGCACTGCCGAGCGGCACTCTGCTCTGCCAATGCCGCCACGGTAGCGCCCGCGAAAGCGACGACGGCATCGTCAAAATCCACCGCTCGACCGACGGCGGTCGGACCTGGACACCCGGCGGTGAATTACCCCGCGAAGACGCCCCCGGCTTTTACCTGCCCGGCGGCTTCGGCCTCACCCCCGACAATGGAACTATTGCCTGGCTCCGCTACCCCTCCGGTCCCGTCACCGTGCGCTCCAACGACGAAGGCCTCAGCTGGTCGGAGCCCGAAGCGATCAGTGAGGGTGCGTACCCTGGCCAGGGACCCGGCGGCAACCTCGTACTCTGCACAGACGGCACCCTGATCGCCGCAGCCGAATGGGGCGAAAAAAACCACACTGACCCCCACCCCGACTGGGCCGCGCTCACCGCCCGCTCTAAAGACGGTGGTCGGACCTGGGACACCTGGCAAAAAGCGCACGGTCCGCAGGACGGGGTCTACTATTTCGATCTCCGCATCGCCGGACTGGCCGACGACCGCCTCCTCGCCGCCTACTGGACCCACGATATGGCTAAGGACCAGGGACTGAATGTCCATACCGCGACCTCCAGCGACCAGGGCCAGACCTGGACCCAACCCCGCGATGCCGGCTTTTGGGGTCAGGTCACCTCCGTAGCCGGGCTCCAATCCGACCGCGTCATCGCCGTCACCAACCACCGCCGCCCACCCTATGGAGTCCGTGCCCTGCTCTCGGACGACGGCGGAGAAACCTTCGATGAGCAAAACCATCTCGAACTCTGGGGCATCGAACCAGCCACAGTGCGCAACGCGCCGGTTCTGGCCAAGCGCCGCGACAGAGTCGAAAACGCACTCGAGGCCTACCACTTCTTCACCTTCGGCACCCCGACCGTAACCCAAGTGCCCGATGGGACCATAGTGATCGCCTTCTACGTCACCGAAGAACACGTGACCTACGTGCGTTGCTGCCGCCTGCGCGAAGTATAAAAGGAGATAATGATGATCGACGAAAAGATGACCGGTTATTTCGACGATTGGAAAGCCAGAGAAGAAGCAGCCGAAATGATGATTCCGCTCATCGGCACGCTCTACCGCAAGAGCGGCGTCGTCTCCACTATCTACGGCCGCTCGCTGGTCCACTCCTCGGCCATCGACATCCTCAAAGCTCACCGCTTCGCCCGCCAGATCATCAAAGATGAGCTATCGGTTTTATCCAGCCTGCCCATTCTTCAGGCGCTGAGCCAGCTCGACCTCGCCCCGGCGCGAATCGACTTCGGCAAGCTCACCACTCGCTACCAGCACAACGGCGATGGCGATATCGCCGCTTTTATCAGCCGCGAAGTCGAATCCGTCCAGACCGACCGCAATACCCTGCGCCCCGAGCCCCAGGACCTGGTACTCTACGGTTTCGGCCGCATCGGTCGGATGCTGACGCGAATCCTCATCGAGCGCGGCGGCGGCGGCGACAAATGGCGGTTGCGGGCCATCGTCACCCGCTCGCAGAAAGGCGATACGCTCGACAAACGCGCCAGCCTCTTGCGCCGCGATTCGGTACACGGTCCGTTCAATGGCACAATCACAACCGACGAAGCCGAAAATGCGCTGGTCGCCAACGGCAATATGATCCGCTTCCTTCACGCCAATGCCCCCGAGGAAATCGACTACACCCGTTACGGCATTGAAAACGCCATCGTCCTCGACAACTCCGGAGTTTGGCGCGACCGCGAGAGCCTCGGGCGCCATCTCAAAGCCCCCGGCATCGCCAAAGTCATACTCACCGCGCCCGGCCTCGACGATATCCCCAATATCGTCTACGGCGTCAACGACGACTGCATCGACGACGACGAGACGCTGGTCTCTGCCTGCAGCTGCACCACCAACGCCATCGTCCCGGTACTCAAGGCCATGCACGATCGCTTCGGCATCGAGAGCGGCCACATCGAGACCTGCCATTCCTACACCAACGACCAGAACCTCATCGACAACTTCCACTCCAAACACCGCCGCGGCCGGGGCGCGCCGCTGAATATGGTCCTTACCGAGACAGGGGCTGCCGAAGCAGTCAACAAAGTACTCCCGGAGCTCAGAGACCGCCTCACTGCCAATGCCATCCGCGTTCCAACGCCCAATGTCTCGCTGGCCATTCTCAGCCTGAACCTGCGCTACGAACCCCTGGTCGCCGAGGTCAACAACTACCTGCGCGATATGTCGCTCAACTCGCCGCTACAGGGGCAAATCGACTACACCAGTTCGGCCGAGGTCGTCTCCAGCGACTTCGTCGGCAACCTCAAGACCGGGATCGTCGACTCGCTGGCGACCATCGTCCAGGGACGACGCTGCAACCTCTACGTCTGGTACGATAACGAATACGGCTACAGCATCCAGGTCACGCGAATTCTCCAGCACATCGCCCGGCTCGAACTACCCTCGCTACCCGCCTAGGAGCCGCGCTGTTTCTTCCAATTGCGCCTCGCTGTAGGGAAAATTGAATGCGCTGTCGGTCGGCTGGCCATCTGCCATCAGCACCTCGGATGGCGGCGGCAATTCCCAGCCCTCCAGCGCCGCCCGCTCGGTCATTTCCCCCCCCCGCTCCAGCGCCGAATGAAAAGGTAGCAAGAACATTGCCAGCTTCTCCAACAAGTGCTCTCCGGTTTCCGGCGCTATCCCCGTCTCGAACATCTCCTGAATCGCCAGCTGCGCCGCATTCCAGGTATTGAACATAAAATAACCCGGGCGACCTGGAATCTTGCCCTCGGCATCGCCCTGATGATCACCGAAAATCCGCATATACGCCTGACCGTCACCCGAAACCATATGCAGCGCCCCATAATAGGGCTGCGTCGGCCCCTGGTGCTCGTAGACGATCATGCCGCCGGGCACTCGCCAGTTGGTCGCGTGGTAGGCAGCCGCCTGCATCGGACCCCGACCTTTGACGATCTCATCGCGCAGCGCCGCATGGATAAACCACACCCCGTGCAGACCGTGCGTGTAGTAATCGCTCATCGAATTGTGGGCCACATAGCCCCGGATATCGGACAGGTCGGCGGCTTTGGCGCGCAGGTCGCCCGCACCTTCGGAGAATTCCCAGGTCGAGGCGCTCGAAAGCGCCGTGCCGTACTCCTGCGCCGTCTCCACCATCTCCCGACCCTTGGCCATCGAGGTGGCGAAAGGCCGGTTGACGAAGGTCGGAACACCGGCCTGGAGAAAGGGCCGCGCCAATAACGGATAGAGCGATATCGCGTTAATATCATCGACATAGACCCCATCGACGTGGTCGACCATCTCCCGGGGATCATCGACGAGAACGACCTGCGGGTATTTCTCGGCGAATTGCTGGCGAAAATCCGGGTTGAGGCACCAGGCGTGGGTCATCAGCATGCCGGTGGTGCGCATGGCGCTGCCCGGGGCGTTCATCTTTTCACCCCAGATATTAAACGTGTGGCCGCCGGGGCCGGTGATCACGCCGACGCGGAGCAGATCGTTCGGCGCGGTGCGGTGAAAGCGTTTTTCAGTCATGATGTTTCTCCGGTATATGGGTAGCGCAGTCCACCAGCGACCGCTTGAGGCGGACAATATAAAAGGTTATTCTACCTGGCGCACCATGCTCTGCACGCGAAAATATTCGACAAGGACCGGTGTGCATGCCGCTCGATATCACGGTTGAAGTAGAAGAACAAATCCACACCTACCAGGCCGCAGACAACGGCGCCGGACCGCTCTGGTGCCACGGCTCGACCATCGTCGCCCGCCGAGGTGATGACGTCTATCTCGCCGCGCTGGAAACCCTGCCCGACC
>MDTE01054748.1_pt1 | contig 37823 bp, 14 predicted proteins | sample 811231 | NCBI WGS metagenome assembly MDTE01 (sample SAMN05326651, study PRJNA326480) | marine metagenome | isolation source: seawater | place: Indian Ocean: Red Sea | collected 2010 | reverse complement strand
TTCATTCATTTCACGTCGCGTCATTCGTCGACTCGTCTCGTCTCGGCGCTCGACTCGTCGTCGTCGTCTCTCGATCGAATGGCGGCGATCGACGACGAGCGAGACGACGACGATCCCGATCCTCGTCTTCACACCCACCGGTCGATCGAACGAACGCCGACGGGTGCGACGACGATGGACGAGGACGATCGCGCGCGCGCGAGGTTTCGAGCGACGACTCTCGACGACGCGACGACGACGACGCGCGAACGGACGACGACGACGAGACGTGGACGAGCGATGACCGTCTCGGGGAGAATGATGAAACGCGCGCGATCGGTCAACGCGAGGTGGAAGGCGACGCGGAGCGAACGAGCGCTCGGGAACGGGCGCGCGAGGGAGGAGAGGGACGACGACGAGGGACGCGGCGGCGGAAGACGCGGGGACGGGACGCCGCGATTCCTCGGAAAAGGGGACGATCGGGAAAAGGGGGCAAACTCGAGAGAGGAGACGATGCGGCAAAGGGTGAGGTTTGATCGAAAGTTTCGTAACGGGGATGGGTGGGATGGAACACCGAGGTACGCGTACGAAGATCACGAGGCGCACAGAGATCGAAGCGACGACGAGGCGGAGGCGCGCGCGAAGACGCGAAGGCGCGAAGTGGGAGACGAGGACGGCGTGGGTGGAGGGGGGAGGACGTGGGAGTGGTTATCGGAAGATGGACGACGACGGGAGTCGTCGTCGGGGGGGGACGCGAGCGAAGAGACCAAGGTTGATTTACGACGACGAGGCGGATGCGCGCGCGCGGAGAGCGAGGCAGATTCCGACGCGACGGAGACGGAAACGGAGACGGAGACGGCGAGGAGGAGGAGGGGTGAGGAGGAGACCACGACGGCGAGGGGGGGTGGGAGGAAATTGGCCGAACTGTTCGTCACGAGACCCGGGAGGAAAAACGATACGTCGACGTTGAAGACGACGTATTGCGTGCTCAACCAGGGCGTCGCCCCGGAGGAGTTGTTGCAAGGGGAAGACGTCGCGTGGTGGCGCGCGTTCGAAACGCAGGGCGCCATGGTGATTCGTTTGCAAGATGGATGGGATTTCTTGGACGACACGAGCGCGCTGTGCGATCTGTCGTGGATCGGGTCAAAAAAGCTCAAGCTTCGAACGCTCGGACCGGATTATCAATTTCTTCGTCAAAATTTGCCGGATAACGAGACGGGAATGCTCGAACCGTTTCGCGCCATGGAGGGCCTCCATCCGGACACCGAGGTCGGCGCGTTCGTGGAGGATTTTCAAGAGAGCGCGCGGGCGCATGCCGATCAGTTTCGTTTGATGGACGTCCACGCGAGAGAGGGGTGGTTTTTACAACAGATTCACGCCGGGTTTCCGATTCAGTTTCCCTACCTGCAGGGCATCGCCCTCGAGGCGCTCTTGAAAAACGTTAGACAAGTCGACCAGACGGAGGAACCGGAGACGCACCCGTGGGATCCTCGAACGTTGGGGACGCGCAAACCGAGCGTTTTGAAAAAGTGTCTTCAACTGTGCGAGGCGCAGAATTTCACCACGGCGCCCAAGCCGCCGCCGGCGACGGCGGATTCCGAGACGCAAAAAGTCGTCGTCGGCAACGTCATTCCGCAGACGCCGGCGCAGGCGAGAGCGGAAGAGCGCGCTCGCACGGGAGGTGAGGCGACGAGAGACTCGCAGGCGAAGCAGAAGCGTCGAATGGCGCGACGCGAGGAAAAGAAGAAGGGGTCTCGACACACGTCGGCGGGCGTCGTCATCGAAGCCGCCACGCTCAAGGCGGGGGAAAAGGCGAGCGAAAAGCCGTTGTGGGGAGTCGGCATCACGACTCCGTGGTTGTATTATATGAGTGTCGGATCCATCTTTCCGATGCACTTTGAAGACTACGCGTTCGCCTCCGCCAACGTCATCTTGACGCGACCGGATTCTCAATCCGCCGTCGTGTGGTACAGCATCCCGCGTTCCGATTTGTACGTCTTGCACAAGTACCTCCAAGAGTTGCTCGGGGACGAGTACGCGCTGGACATTCTCGAGATGCGCAGATTGTGGCTCAATCCGGCGCGAATCGAGGAGTGGAACGCCAAGAGGAGACCGGAAGAGGCGAGGATTCACGTGTACAAACACGTCCAGGGACCGGGCGATTACGTCGTGACGGATTACGGTTCGGTGCACTGGGGCGTAAATTTGGGCGATGGCTGGAAAGCCGCCGTCAATTTTGCGTACATGGATTGGAAATCGGCGGCTGAGGAAGTCGACGACGTGTACAAACAACTGGAAGATGAAACGGGTCTCGTCAGACATCATCGATCCTGCCCGAAATTTCACTTGTTACACGATTACTTTTCCGACGAGCGCATGCGCGATCACGTCGAGTCGAACGGCGATAGCACGCTGTGCTCCCCACCGGCAAATTAATTTTTTACAATACTTTGTAGTATAAAAGCTGTACAGATGTGTACGTTTAACGAGAACAACGAGAACATCCGAAGACTGTTACGCCGATTACGCCGTCGGCGGAGCGGAGGCGATCGTCTCGGGATGGTGCGGATTAAACACGGAGACTGGCGTGTAATCGACGTTGTACCCCTCCTTTTTCAATTTCGCGACGTAAAATTCAGGGAACTGAGACTCGAGATCCGTCCTCGTGTCCGGAACTTGCACGGGTTTATCCGACAAGTAGAGCGGGTCGCGAAACGAAATGTTCAACCACGGCGTCGGATCGAGTCTCCCGTCGATCATCGCGCGCAGGAACGCCTGCCACGACCCTCGGCCGAGGGTCAGATCGATTTCATCGCGAACCATTTGCGTCATCACTATGCGCTTGTGCCCCTTCACCGTGCTCAAATCGATCCAGTTCGCGTCGTCGGCTTCGGCGATAATCTGCAGCCAGTGCTTGATGTGACCGACGCCCTCCGAAATCGCCAGCCGTTCCTCGATGCTTCGCGAGACGACGAGCGCGGCGGCGTGTCGATCCCTCGGATGTTTTCCTTGCGACAGATAAACCTCCAGCGTGAGGTGTTCCTTGGATAATCCTTGCTCGTGTCGCCACCACCCGCGCGGGACGTAGAGAACGTCACCGGGCTCGAGGACAAAACACATTCCTCGCACCGACGAAAACGCCGGAGTTTGCTCGTAATTGACGTCGTCGAAATCCACCATGCTGTACCCATCGTACGGGTGCGCCACCGGATACGGGTACATGCCCCTGAACGAGTGCTCGGGAGAAATCAACAACACGCGTCGGCGTCCGCGCACTTGCAAATGCATCGAGTCTTCCAAGACGTACCGCGCCGGCGCGAGACTATCGCGCTGACCCGCGACGAGTCGCATCGATGTTATCTCACCGAACCGTTGCGCGCGCAAGAGCGAGTCGAGCCATTTCCAATCGACTCCCTTTTGAACGTCTTCGACCGCTTCGCGCGCAAGTCTCGCGTCGAACCGTCGCGTCTTCGGCGCGAAACGCTCGGCCTCCGTCTCCTCTCCAGCCGTCTCTTTCTCTTCATCCTCCTCGTCGTGTCTCATCGAATAAATCTCCGAATCGAATAAGATTGATTTCTCGCGCCAACTCGTCGCGCACCGCGCGAAATCCTTGAACGCGCACCGCATCTTTTCCGTCTCGGGTTCTCGAACGCGAAAGTATGAATCGGTCGCGTTTTTGTCGTCATCGCACCGCACGAATTTATGTTCGCTCGACGGACACATCAAACACTCCCACTCCTTCGTCCCGAACCTCGACGCCGTTCGTTCAAAATCGCTCCACATCGTCGTCAATCCCTCGAATGTATCCGCGCGTCTCGCCGTCGCCTTCGCCGTCGTCACCGACACCCCCGTCTCGTCGCCCGTCGCGCCCGCGCGCCTCAACACCGTCGGTTGATTCCGCATCATCCTCTTCGCCGTCTCCTGCCACTCCCGCGCCGACATCGCTCGACAATCCCGCGCCGCGTCGCCGTCCGCGTTCGTCGGCGCGACCGACGCCGGAAACCGCGCCGGCGGATCTTCACCACCGCCACCGTCACCCCCTCCCGCACCGTCGTCGACGCGAAACACGTCTCGAAATCGATTCGTCGTCGTCGTCATCGCGCCGCGTCCGTCGTCATCCGCCCTCGTCGCGTTCGCGTTCGCGTTCGCGTCGGCGTTCGCGCGTCGTCGTCGCTCGCGAACGACGCCTCGTCCGAATCGTCCACCCGTCTCCGCCGTCGCGCGCGTCTCCGTCGATGGAGACGGCGACGGAGACGCGCGTCCACCCCCATCCTCGCCCTCGGCGTCGCCCATCGCCGATCGCGCTCGCATGTCCGTCGGTCCACTCGCGCGCCGATTTTGATCTTCTCCACCGCGCGACCGCCGATGGTCTCCACCGAGCGCGCGACGACGAGAGCGCACGTCGAGCGCACTTCGAGAGCGCGCGATTTTAATCGATCGATCGTCCCTCGCGCGATCGTCCACCGTCGCGCGCCCGTCTCTCTCGTCCATCGATCGACGTCAAAATCATTCGTAACGCCCGAGAGACGAGGAAAAAAACGCCCCGTGCCCGTCTCCACCGATCGTGACTCGTCGATACGAAGGACACCCGAGCCGCGCGAGGCCTGGCCGTGCTCCGTGACTCGCGTCGCACGGAGGGACACAATCGCGAAATCGGCGAGTCATGACTCAAGAAATGAACACGAAACAAACGAAATGAACGTCAACCCGCGACGGGATGGCCCGCGGCCGGGGGTAGTGTCTCTAAACCCTACGTATATCGAGTGTCGTATGGACGTTGATGATCGAGTGAAAAGAGGTACAGTACGTGTACGAGACATCGCCCGCGCACGGCACGGGACGGATGACGCGCGCATGGATGCATGCATGGCACGCGCGAACGGTCGTTCGGTCGCGTCGCGCGTCGCGCGTCACGCGTCGACGGATGGTGGGTCGCGCGCGGGCGATCGTGGGGTGGTGCGCGCCGATGTGTGCGACCGCGCGCGCGATCGCGAGGGCGCGTCGCTGGGCGCGGGGGGGGACGTCGACCGGAACCGTCGGTGGGAGGACGGCGACGCGGGAGGCGACGACGACGGCGGCGGCGGCGAAGACGACGCGGGAGCGCGAGGAGGGGGGGGTGGGGATGTATGGATTGCGAGGATTGCGAAGCGCGGAAGATTTCGAACGGTTGGCGCGAGAGACGGTGGAGAGGTGCGAATCCATGGCGCGGGCGCTCAAGAGGGCGCCGCCGAGCGCGGCGAGCGTGCGCGCGTTGGACGATATATCGGACGAGGTGTGTCGAGTGGTGGACGTGGCGGAGGTGTGTAGACACACGCACCCGTCGAGGCGAGTGGTGGTGGCGGCGGAGCGGGCGTACGTGGATTTGCAGGAGTACGTCGCGTCTCTGAACGCGGATGTCGATTTGTACGAGACGTTGCGGCGCGCGCGCGAGGCGGACGGCGCGAGTCTGAGTGAGGAGGGGGTGAGGGTGGCGCTGACGCTTCAGGAAGATTTTGAACGAGGTGGGATTCATCTCGACGCGGACGCGAGGCGAGGATTCGACGCCGTGTTGTCGAGAAGTTTAGAGCTCGGGATGGAGTTTCAACGCAACTTGGTACGCCCGGATTTCGTCAGGAGCGTCGATTTAGACGCCGAGGCGGTGGCATCGCTCCCGCGGGCGACGCGAAAACGGTTTCGAAGCAGAGAAGAAGGGAAGACGTGGACCGGGTCCGTGGACGCGTCGAACGCGACGACGCTTTTGCGTCACCTGGGGGACTCGGAGGCGCGGCGAGACGTCTACGTGGCGGCAAACGCGGGTCCGGAACGAAATAAGGACGTGTTGGCAAATCTGATATCCTCGCGCGCGGGCGTCGCACATACGCTCGGGTTTGAGACGTACGCGAGCTTCGCCACGGCGCCGTTATTGGCGCGAACACCGGACGCCGTTCGCGATTTCCTCTTGAGTCTGTCCAGCGATCTTCGTGAACGCGCGGGCGAGGAGCTCAAAATTCTTCGTAAATACAGCACCGAGAGGACGTTCACCGCGGCTGATAAATCTCACCTGATGGCTAAAGCTCGCGGACACGAGTGTGAGTTCGATCCGTCCGCGATTTCAGAGTATTTCCCACTCGAAGGTGTGATTTCGGGAATCGGCGAGCTTCTCGCGCGCGTCCTCGGGTTGAAAATAGAGCTCGAGGATTTAGCGCCGGGTGAGGGATGGACGGAAGATTTGAAAAAGTTGGTGGTGAAAACGAAAGATGGCGACATGCGCGGGACGGTGTACTTGGATTTATTACCGAGATCTGGAAAGTTTAATCACGCCGCGCACTTTGTGATTCAGTGCAGTCGGATGGTGTCCGAGCGGGAACGACAACACCCATCGGTTGCCCTCGTCTGTAACTTTCCACCGAACACGGCGAGTGGGCAAGCTTTACTCAGTCACGGAGAAGTCGAAACGCTGCTTCACGAGCTCGGGCACGCCATGCATTCCGTTCTTTCCGATACCGAGTTCCAACACCTGTCCGGCACGAGGGCGCCGATGGACATTGTCGAAATTCCGAGTCATTTATTCGAGCACTTTGCCTGGGACGCGGACGCTCTGAAACTTTTAGGGAGACATCATCTCACGAAGGAGCCGATACCGGACGGGATGATCGCCACGTTGCGCAAGTCAAGAGATATATTTAAATCGATGGAGACGCAGCAGCAGCTGGTTTTCGCGCTGGCGGATCTCGAATTGCACAATCAAACGTCCGAGCTTTCATCCAACGCGATCGCTGAGCTCGCCGCTTCGATACAGCGCGAGCACAGCACTTTCGGTCCAGTTCCAGGTACGAATTGGGAGCTCAGGTTTGGACATTTCGTCGGGTACGGAGCGACGTACTACTCGTATCTCTACGCCGACATCTTGGCGAAAGACATGTGGGAGCGTTACTTTGCGGGTGACAGCTTGGCTCCAGGCGCTGGAGAACATCTTCGCGACAAATTATTAAAGTATGGTGGATCAAGACATCCAGAAACATTAGTGAGAGGAGTGTTAGGACGAGATTCTTTAGTCGAAGTCGGGGGCGGCTTTCGGCCACGAATGGGCAATTAAACTACAACAAAAGAATTTCCTTCTTAGAAGATATAGTTAGTCTAATCAAATGTGATCTTTTTAGCCTTGACGGACATGTCAACCTCCTTGAAGTGCGCCCCGTACAGTTTGCTCTCCTTCTTCTTCACGTGCGTACCAAACTTTGTGAGATCGTCGGGGACCTCTGCGCCGGCTTTTCGCAACACGTTGACGAGTTCGCCGGCCCGCGCCTTGTCGTGCACCGTGAAGAAGGTGTGAGCCAAACCGGTCGCCCCCGCACGTCCGGTACGACCGATTCTGTGAACGTAATCTTCCGTCGTGAGCGGAAACGTGTAATTGATGACGTACTCAACCTCCTTGATATCGAGACCGCGCGCCGCGACGTCGGTGGCGATTAAGATTCTCGACGTGCCCTTTTTGAACGCATCGACCGACTTTTCGCGATCGAACTGGGACATATCGCCGTGAATGCACACCGCCGGCCACTCACGCGCGAGTCGCATATGGAGATTAGCGCATTCCTTCTTGTACAGGCAAAAGACGAGCGTTCTCGGAACGTCCTTGCCCTTGCCCAAATACTGCTTCATGACGCGCGCCAAATGTCTGTCCTTGTCTTGCGGCTCGACCACTTCGACGATCTGCGTGATGCTCTGAGACGCCTTCAAGCCCTCGGCGCCGATTCTCACCTTGACGGGTTCGTGCATGAACTCAGCCGCCAGACTTTGCACGCTCTGAGGCCACGTGGCCGAAAACATGACGGTTTGTCGATCGGCTCTCGTGGCGCCCGCGATGGCGCGAATTTCGGGTTCAAAGCCCAGGTCGAGCATTCGATCCGCCTCGTCGAGGACGAGCATGGTCACTCGATGAAGTTTGATGACGCCCTCTTCCATGAAGTCGCGAAGTCGACCAGGAGTCGCGACGATGACCGCGGCTCCGCCACCGGCTTTCATCGCCGCCTTTTGTTCGTGCTTGGGCGAACCGCCGTACACGCACACGCAACGAACTCCCGAAGCCTCGCCGGCGTCGTCGAAAACCCTCGCCGTCTGTTGTGCCAACTCACGCGTCGGTGCGAGAACCAAACAAATCGGTTCGCCCGGTTTACACGCCGGTTGAGATCGAATTTGCGTCAGCGCCGGCATGCCAAAGGCGAGCGTCTTTCCCGAACCCGTCGCCGCGATACCGACCATGTCGTGACCGCTCATGACGATGGGCCAAGATTGCGCTTGAATCGGTGAAGGCTTTTGAAACTGCGCGGTGACTCTCAACAACTCTTTGCAGAATCCAGCGTCCGCGAACGTCGACACGGGCGCTAAATCCGTCTCCAACCCGTCGACTTGCGTCACCGCCAACTTTTCTCTCGCCGCCGCCAAATCACTCGCCGACATCGCGCGCAAATGTTCCGGCGCGTCGTAAAACACTCTCTGAAACTTTGCCCCGCTCGACGCGATCGCGCGATCGCCCACGTTCGCCATCCCGAACGTTTTCCCATTCCCACCGCTCGCCGTTTCCTTTTTCACACTCTTGACCGCCCCTCCGTGCCCTCCATCTCGTCCACGCTCGCGCTCCTCCCGCGACCGCTTCTTCTCTTTCTTCTCCTTCTTCTCCTTCTTCTCCTTCTTCGCCTTCTTCTCACCCATGGCGTCCGTCCGCGCCGCGCGATGGCGACGACGCGCGCGACGCGCCGCCGCCGGCCCGACCGAGTCCGAGCGCGAATCAAGATGTTCGAGTTTCAAGTCACAGTCTACGACACTTTTACAATACAGTACGGGTTTAAAGACTAACAAGCGACTATGAATATGGCATGGCATGTCGTCGCCCATCATCCATGCATTCCATCCGCGCATCCATCTCGTCGTCGTCGCGGCACACGGCGTCGGTCGAGGACGGGACGGGCGTCGAGAGTAGAGGGCGGCGTTCACGACACGTCGTCGTCTTCTCTCGCGTCCGTCGCCGCGCGCGCGCGTCGCTTCGTTCCGTCGAATATCATTCATTCATTCATTCATTCATTCATTCGGAAAGCTGAACGAACGACCGACGATGACGGGCGACGAGGACGAGAACGACGCGTTCTTCTCGTCGAGGGATCGAGGAGGAATACCGACGCGCGATGAGGCGTCGACGAGCGCGAATGGGACGGAAACGGTGGATGGAAACGACGACGCGCTCGCGTACGCGTCCCGCGCGGTGGTTTTGAGACTGGCGACGCGCGAGGGACGAGCGGACGGCGCGGAGGACGTGCGACGAGCCGTGGAGCGATTGGGAGCGCTCGTGGACGCCCCGGGAGTGGATGTGAGGGATGTGAAGACGTTTAAACGGGTGCTGGTGCCGTGTTTGGAGGTGTTGAGGGCGTACGGAGACGGTTTCGGAGGGGAGGAAGACGCGCGCGGGAGCGCGGCGCCCAAGGACGCGGCGAGGACGAAACGCGCGTTGGAGAGCGTCGCGCGGACGATACAAAAGGTGATATCGGTGTGTGGGGACGCGTGTGATGAGTATTTGGTGTTTCGCACGTTTACGCATCTCTTGCGGTACGTGGTGTCGCCTCGACGCGGAGAGTACGAGACGACGTGCGCCGAGTTTTTATCGGCGACGAGAGCGCTCTTGAGGTCGACCCACGCGCACGCGGCGCTGAAGAGAAGGGACACGGCGTCCATGGTGGGGTATATGATTTCGGTTCTTTTGACGATCGCGAACGACGAAGCCACCGCGGGGTCTCTGGGAAGCAAACATTTGCGGTCGAGCGCGCTGCAAACGCTCGACGAATTGCTTCGGTGCGTCGCCGACGCCGACGCGCTCGCGTATTTCCTACCGGGCGTCGTGAGCGGATTGACGAACGTGCTCGCGGCTGCGAGCGGTGTTCGTCCGAACGTGGGCGCTGGTCCTAGTGGAACTGGTTCGGATGGGGTCGAATACGCACTCAGCGCCATGACGTCGCTCGTCACGTGCGTTCTCAACGACGGTTTGTATCCGTCCGCGAGACGGGACGCTCCACCGATCGATGGCGACGAGTGGCGAGCGGCTCTGGATAAAATTGTAAACGGTACCGCGAGTAACGACGGTGCGAATGAGACGCGGGATGCTGTTGAAAAATCGCAGTCCCCCGGGGACAAGGATGAAAGCGACAGGAAGGAAATCCCCGAGGTCGTCCGAGACGATGCGTGGTTGGAGTTTACGACTCCGCGCGTGACGACGGCTTTGGAGGGGACAATCCCGTACTTGGTCAAAAGTCATCGCGCGAGCGTGCGGAAGCAGATTGTGAAATCCGCCGGCAGTCTGATACGTGAATGTTCAAACGTTCTAGACTCGGGAACTCGTTCAATGTTGGGAGTCTTGTTGACGCTAGCGGGCGACAACTGGACGGATGTATCTTCTCTCGCGATCGATGAGTTGGAATCTCTCAGACGTCTCGGTCACCTGAACGAGTGTAGCCTGAACGCAATCATCGAAAATGATCTATCTTCCGTCGCGGAAAACCTTCGCCTATCAAACGATGAGGCTGCTCCGCAACTTCAGCGTCTACTGCTCGCACTTGAATTCTCAGGTGAAATATGCTTCAAAGATGCACTATTGTTCAGTCCGAGCGTGAGAGAATCGGTATGTTCCACGATCGCTCAATGTCTTCTGATTGAATCTCACGATTCAACCAGAAATCAGAGATATCGGTCCGCGCCGACGATAAGCTTGATTGACTTGGGAAAAGTCGGCGTGACGACGGCGAAAAAGTTACCTCGAAAGGTACAGCGGTTGCGTTACTTTCCCGAGTCGTCTGTGTATGAAACCTTTGCAAAAATACTGAGATTCATCGGGAAAGCGGCTTCGATGACGAACGAAGCATCTACGGAGTCTTACCTCGTTCCGATGGCTCAATTTTTCTTGAGCACCCTGCGAGACACCGACGAGTTCAGCGGTTTGGCTACGGCTGGAGCGTGGCAAAGAAATGCAACCGCTCACACCATCGCTCTCAACGAGCTCATCTTTGGTGCCATAAATGATTCAAGAGTGGACAAAAGCTTCCTACTTCGCCTCGCGGGTTTAGTCGTCGAAGAGTACGCGTGCAGCAGCGCTTGGGACATGGATACGAGGGACCCTGACACGGCTCTCTTCCTTCAGGTGTTGATGGAGGGGCTCGGTATCATCGGCGAAAGTCTCGGCGCTGATTACATTCGGAATAGCACTTTCTTAACCACTGTGCTCTGCCCATTGCTGGATAAGTTGGGTGATCCTTCAGTCGATGTCCGAGAAACAGCGGGTCTCGTTTTGAAAACAATCGCCGAGAGCGGCGAATACTCGGTGAACGGTGAGACTGATTCTCCGATCGGAGAACTCGTCATCGCCAATGCCGACTATGTTATCGACATGTTGTCTCGACAAATTCGCCATCTCGAGAAGCATTCCCGATCCCCACAACTCTTTGAGGCAATTTTAAGACGAACGGGAGCCGCGAAGCACATGGTGAAGCTACTCGCAGAACCCGTTCGTCTGGCACTGCGTACATTCTTAATCATGAATCGAGAGAAGAATCACATGCACACGGAAAACTTTCTACTCGTGGCAAAAGAGTACTGCTCAGCGGTATTGCTTGAGCTCCGAGGCATTCAGATGCAGTCAACAACTGTTGCGGATCGCGTGAAAAGTGCGCACCCGACGGAACCGGATAGCGACGACGAATTGACGGAAGTGTTTACTGAGAAATTGACCGAGATTCTACCCGAAGACGTCGAAACGACAAAGTCCAAATCTCTTGAACGGGTTCGTTCCATACAGTCAATGGTTGGTTGTGCAGTAGACGTTTTACGATCGATGAGTACGTTCTTAGAGACACCTCACGCTGGCGTTCGAACTTTGTCCGCCTCAGCTTGTGGGCTCGCCATAGAGTGTCTGAGCTCGGCGGAGTTGACGTTGACAAACGAAAAGTTCATCCTAAAAGTACTCGAGGCGTACGGTAGCAGAGGATCAATGCCCTTTGATATCGCTTCGCTGTACAAGGATACACGTGTTTTACCGCACATTCACACCCTTTGGCCTCATTTGGTACTATCTCTGAGCACTCGCTTTCAGATTTCCATCGAAGCTGAAGCGTTCGAGGCAAGCTTGAAACTTTTACTCACCGTGTCGCGGTGCAGCGGTGGTGAGTTCATCGCGAAACGCTTAAACTCCGACTTGTGGCCGATTTTAATGCGCGCTTTGACGCAAGGAGTCAGTCACATCGAGAAGAAGAATCGTCCGCTCGACTTGCTCACTGTGAAGGACTCCAATGACGTTGAATTCAGTTCTGATTGGGATATTTCTCTAGAATTGACGAACACCATTCGCATCATGATTTGTGAGACGCTAGAATCGATCGCTGACTCTGCCGATTCTCAGCGAGCGCTCCAAGACATTGTGGCATCAGCGGTGCCCATTGTCGGAAACCTCTCAACGCAAGGGACGACGGCATTGCGTCTCGCGGCGGAAAAAACCATGCTTGCCCTAGCAAAGGTCAACAGCGATGAGGTCTGGCTATATTCAGTCAAAATGCAGGCTCAAGCTCGCGTTCCAATGGAAGTGCCGACTCCTCGTTGGCGCACGAAGGAACCAAAGTACGCTGAACAGTTCAGTCTTCCTCCTCTCTCCGACATACTCCCCGAGTGTGGGGCTCCGCAAGAGGAAGATGCATCTGCCAGGATGGCGACAACTCTCTTGAATACTTTAGAAATCTTTTAGACATGTAATTAGGTACTACAACTCTAGTTTGGTTAGTCTGTACGAAGTGGCACCGTGGTAGCCGATTCGATTTATCTGAGCACCACCAACTTCATGGATTTATGTCATCGTCGGATTCAGGTTCTAAAGGGGCAGCGTGCTCACAGGTGGACGGGTATCGTATTCCTTGATGTCGTCCGTTGTCAAAATACACGTAAACCTGATCAATCGTTCCCGTCCATCTGAGAAAAAATTGGAGTGGCTGGGAACCGCCCAATACCCGCGACGCATCGTATGTGGCGTATTGCCCCGCGGCCGGGAGGGTACCATCTCGCGTGATTGGAGCGTTTTGGTATAGCCCATACATCTGTTGAATATCGCTCATGGTCTCTCCGTATCTAAGAACTTCCGTGTGTATGCTATCGCCGAGGGTGATCTTCTCGTGCAAGTTGCCCGAGACGTTATGAAACGGTTGAAAATTGAACTGTCCCATTACGTAGGGATCCGCTATGCCCCGTAGTTTGTCGTTGATGTATATTTTTGTGGTGTTCGAAGCACCGTCATACGTGCAAAGAATTTTAAAGCGCGCTCCATCACGTGCTACGAATCCTCTACCAGGCACCGTGACGTCGATGACTCTGAGCCCGCCGCCGACGCTGAGCGGCAAGTTGCTGAACGAATCGAAATACGTCTGCGCACCGAAACGGACTTCACCTGCATCTGTGACGATGACTACGAGAGAACCTCCGCATAAAGGCTGATATGGCGCACATCCCCCGATCGTGATGATTGTTTGAGCAATGGTACCAGTGCACGGAACGCACCACCACCAAGAAATAAATAAACACCAGGGATCACAAATCGGAAGCGAATTGTACGTGACGAGTACTTCTACGGAAATCCGGCGACCGACACGATTGTATAAACCTGTGCGCACGGAACATTTGCTCGTAAGTCTCAAATCCTGCAAGGCGCATCACGGGCGAAATAATTTAGAAAATAATTATCGCATTTAATTCGCACCTGGTAAATCGTAGGAGCAGGGAAGCGTTGAACACTGCTTGAATCGACGCATAAGCCCCTCAGTCAGCTCAAATGCGTGACCATGACGATACGTAAAGTCTGCTGTTCTGCAACGTGCTCCAAATCTAGGTAAGATCACGTCATCGACCTACGGAACGAAAACGAAAAATGTTGTGAAATAATTATTTTTTTAATTCGAAATAATTTATTTACCACGTAAAGCTCGCCATTCAGGGCGTGCTGTCCCGTACCCATGTCCTAATCGTATTCTCATGGATCACACTTCGTGCTCACAACGTATTTCATCGTACCGGTGAAACTATGCGTGCAAAATTATTTTCCCTGCCGAGCCTTGCGAAATACATCACAGCACGAATGTCGGGAAGGAATTCACTCACCGTGTTATCGGCCCTTCGGTAACCTCAGGGCCGTGGATTTGAGGTGCCGCTACGACCCCGCTCTGTGCACTGCAGAATGTACCGATGCATCGTTCATATACTGCGACGGTGAGATGATTTTCATCCTACACGTTAATAAAATTAATTAATTAATTGATAAGTTATTCGATGTGCCATAATCACCGCACCGTTGTATACGTCGAAAGTACGCTTGTCAGCACGTCGCCGTGGCGGGCGTCTTTCGACTGCCACGGATCGTAAAACTCGCTTTCCACGTCGTTCGTCGCTATTTGTCTTGAGGAGACCATGAGCATAATTATATCGTACAGTACCGCCGTTGCGTGGTTCATGGCTTCTTCACCAGTCATCATCAGTTCGCCCAGCGCGAGTAACCAAGCTTTATCATTCGGTGCAAACACGGTGGAGTCCCCTTCGCCGAATCCGTGCACGATTAGCTCGCGTTCTAAACCGAGAGTGCTCGTTATCTCCCTGAATACGCGCAGCGTCGTCGTACGCAGCACTCTGTCGTACAGACTCATTCTGAATTCATCCGTCGGCGGAATCAACGCTGAATCAATTATTCCAAATACTCCATTCGTTGATAGCACATCCCTTTCAATGAACTTCGCCGTATTTAATCGCCCTTGGAGTGTCACTCGTGACTGAAATAGCTTGAACTTTGTCGGTGAATGTCTGCGTGACAGCACGTTTATTGTCTTCGCTACGGACGTTCCCGTGAATCTATTTGCGTCCGACTTTGAAAGTATCGGATAATTGAGCCGTGTCGCGATTCGATGGACGTCAGGACCGAGGCCCACGCGAAAGTCAATTCTTTCCGGCGTTCCCTGTGCAGTGCGAGTACTCATGATGTGATAAGTCACGAATTGTTGCAGGAGGTTGGCTCGATGTGGCTGGAATAGATCTACTAGCGTCCATCCTACATAATTCAGCATGAGCCGTATGGCATAATCGGTCGGAGCGAATACGACGCTGTCAACGAAAATATTGCTCTCTGTGGGGGTATCCAGTTCAAGCAGGATTTCACTATTGACGGGTGCTCGGAGCATCTCTGTGAAGATTGAAAGCTCATTTCGCAATGAAAGCTGACGGAAAGCCGTCAGTGTTGGTGGAATGAGCACATCATCCGTGACGTGCACCACTCCAGTGCATGATAAAATATCAGAGACAACCACGACGGCTGCATTTTCAAATCGTCGACTTGCCACGCGCGGCGCGGTCACCTTGATGAAACGTGAACGGATAGCGGCGATATCTACGTCCAATCGCAAAGTGCCGACTTCAATTTGTCCCGGCAAAGTGCTCAAGATAGAAGATGCGCCCGTCGGTCTCAATAGTTCGTCCTGTGTGAAGCTCGTTGAAAGGTACGAAGCCAAACTGACTGGTGCCTGTGCGCCGAAAAGTTGAGTTTCACCGTAAAGCAGCACGCTGAGAAGAAAAAATTGATCAGCAAAGACTTCTTCTTTCGTCAGGTGCGTTTTGAGAAAGAACCGCATCCAAGCCTGATTGGACGGAATGAAATAACCTCGAAATCCATGATGACTCTCGTTGAAAGTACAGTCGCGCACACTCGAGGCTCCAGAATTTGGCAAATTGTATTCGTTCGTCTCAAACGTATTTCTCAAAGTTTCCGTGGCAAGAAAAGCTTCGGCGCTGATGCTTAACGCAGGTAAAGTCTGAGCTATGACCAGGACACTCGGGAAAACAAAAGTAGCGGTGAGCGGTATCAGCAGCTCGGAGATGAACGCACCACGCAGCTGAGGACAGAGTACCATATCGGTTGCAAAAACGTCTGCAAAAATTGTGGAAAAATCACTAAAAATCCTCATTTTACGAATATTTACGTTCTGTGTAATTTCAACTCTGACGGTATTCATAATCGTCGACGCCGTCTCGAGTTCATCGCCATCGCTTCGACTGCGCAAGTCGAGCGAACCGTAAATCACAGACGATTGCAAAACATCACACACGAAACGCGGATTCTCGGACATCTGTTCCAAAGTCAAATTGAATTTAGTAGACGCTCTCTCGAACGCGCCATCTGAGATGAGAACGAAGGTCTCCGCTGTCGAAGAAGATCCCAAGTTTCTGAGCGTAGCGTTACAGTGAGATTCCAACCCAATATCCACGAGTTGAGCAAAGAAGTGGAAGCTTCGTTCATTTGGAGAATCTTCATCAACGGCATTGACGTCTGTATCGGTAAAATTACTCACGACGTCGTGAAGTGCGGCTCCGCTCAAGTTGGAACACAGTCCGTCGTATGAGTGGACATCAATCACGAGAGACAGAATCAGAATTAGCAGCACACAGACTTGATCGAAGCGTGGCATGCGACGATAAGAGATGATTGACGTCAAGCAAAGGATACCATACGTTCATTGCATTCGGTAAACGGCGAGGACTGAGGAATTGCGCGACTGGGGAAGCGGGAAACGGTGGTTGTTTGTTGCTTATGATGTCTAGTTTGATGTGACAGGCTATGCAGAATAATAATAATCTACGACGCGAACAGCGTGTTCTTATGCGCTAAAGCGTATTCAACCGTACCTTGAACTAATCCCGCCATGGTGACGACACCACCGATGATTGAGCAGATTCCGATGACGAACGAGCTAAACGTTTTTCGTGTTTCTTTGAAATCGACGCGAATTGGAGCTATTTCATACGTGAAGTATACTCCCGGTTCTTGCCCATTCATGCCCATGACAGAGCGTTGAGTCGTAGTAAACGTCTCTGTGACGCTGTACTGATGAGTACTGATATTTTGAGTCGCTGCTAGGGGTTCGAACGACGTGGACACGACGTTCAGGAAGTATTGTTGAACCGCGTTCGGTGGGAGCGAGCGTTGCGTCCCATCCAGAGGGCTCACGAGACCGGGAAAACGTTCTCCAAAAGACAACCGGTGTATAGTATGCGATAAATTCAGCGATGTCTGCACGTTGACCCTGATCTGTTGCATCCCCATCATGAGCGACCGACCCGGAGAAATAGAAAATCGGCCCGGAACACGGTTCACCTCTAGATAACCTTTTACTTCGCATCCTTCCTCGGCTTCATTCATGAATGCCTTTTCAATACCTTCTGGAAATTCTTCGCGCAACAACTTCTGCACTCCAAGGACGCCTGCAAATGCCTCTGGGTGCCCCGCCTCCCGCGCGGCCACGCTATTTTCATTGCTAGTTTCGTTGAGTTCCTTGAGCGCTTGAGTCATCTCCTTGCGCTTATTCGGTTTCTCAGTAGTGATTTTCGTATCGATCACTTTACCGTGTTTATCCAATCGTCTCTTTTCGATGTGCCCATCGTGCACGTCGTAGTGTTCTTCGCCGGCTTTATCGGCGGTGTCGAGCGTGATGAGATTACAGGCCAAACTGTGAAAGGTGATGTCGATGTCGATCTTCAATCGCTCAGCGTTGGGAATGACTTCGTGAACACCCAGAGGATTCACTCGCAATTCACTCACCACTCGGCTCGTTCTGTAGGAGAAAAACTCCCCAAAGAATAACAACGCGCACAATAGCGCGCAGACCAGAGTCGTTATCTTTCCCGACGTCGACTCGCTGACGTAATCCTCTTTGAGCTTCGGATTCGCGTCCAACGCCTTGAACACCGACGTCACCGATCGCCGCGCGGGTGAGGATTCGGGAGCTCGCTGCGCGTCCACGTTTCGACGCGTTAACCCGCTTCGATCGCGATGATTCATCGCGACGTTCCGGTGTGACCGTTCGCGAGCGCGCCGACCGCGCCGAGCGCGACACGAACGCCGCGGGTTCCGACACGCGCACTCACCGCGTGTGGAGCTCGGATCCTCACCGAGGACGCGCGCGCGCGCGTTGTGACGTCGAACTGCAGAGATGGGCACCGGGTCGATTGATTGATTGTATTGTATCGTGTTGTTGACACTCTAAGGTTCGTTCGCTCTCGCTCCTCGCTCTCGCTCGCTCATACAAGTATCGACACCGACGAAGATTCACTCCATCAGCTGCACCGCGGCGATGGACGGTATCTTCTCTCGCAATTTTTGCGTCACCGCCACGCGCACCGTCATCACCTTGGCCGCCGGACCGGTGAGCTTCACCTTTACGATGGGTTCTTCGATATCGATGAGCTCTAATTCTCCCCCGCCCGTGCCCGCGAGGTACGGTCTGATTTCGTCTAAAGTCGTCTCGACGTTTTCCTCGGTCAGCTCCAATCCCTCGAGCTCGTCCTCGACCTGAATCACCTCCATGATGTCGGGAATCTTTTCGAGCAGACGCTTCTCGATCCCCATGCGCATGGTCACCGTGCTCGACGGACACGACCCGCACGCGCCCTTGAGCTTAAGTTTCACGCTTAAACCATCGATCTCGACGAGTTCGACGTCCCCACCGTCGGCGATGAGATACGGACGCACCTCGTCGAGGACGAGCTCGATGTTATCCGCGGTGAGCTCGAGCGTCTCCAGCGTCCCGTCCGAGGACGCCGCCACCGTTCGCGAGCGCGTTCGTCCACTCCCTCGCGCGTTCCACCGCATCGTCGTCGTCGTCGTCGATCCCGACGCTCGCGACGACGAGCACGCGCGCACGCCGCGCGTCGTCGTCGTCGTCGTCATCGAGGCACGCGCCGACGCGTGCATGATGTAGTCACCCTTCGAAACGCGCGCGCGCGCGCTCGTTCGTTCGCGCGTCGGCTCGTCGTCGCGCGCGCGATCACACGCCCGATTCACTCGCGCTCGCTCGCGTCCGCGCCCTCTCGCGCGCGCGTGTGTCGCCTCGCGGTCGTCGCGCGCGGAGGGTTCTCGGGGGGTGACATCTCCTTTTCAAGGTTCATGACCCGTCACGGAGTCCCCCTTCCTCTGAAAAGTGAACGAGTGCATGCATGCGTGCATGAGAGACGGGAGACGACGACTTGACGCGCGCGTGAGGCGGGAGACGTCGACGCGCGCGGGCGAGCGAGGAGCGATGACGGCGTCGTCGTCCGCGATGGCGCACGTGAACAGTGGATTATTGATGCTGGCGCACGGAGGGGGGCGAACGCTGCGCATGGGCGTGAGCGCCCGACGGCGGGCGACGGCGACGACGAGGGCGGTGACGGTGGCGTGCGGAGGATCGACCGCGGCGAGGAGAGGGTTGGTCGTGGCGTCGTCGTCGTCGTCGTCGTCGTCGTCGTCGTCGTCGTCGGGGTGGATGAACAGACGCGTGGGCTCGCCGCCGCCGCTCATTCGCGCCGACGCGCCGACGCTGCTGAGAAACGCGAGAGGGGTGTACGGAAGCGCGGCGGCGAGCGAATCGGTGGACACGAGCGAGACGGGATCAGAGACTCGTGATTTATCCAAGCTCTGGCTCTTGAACACGATGAGTCGTAAGAAGGAATTGTTCGTTCCGAGAGACCCGACGGGGAAGAGGGTGCAAATGTACGTGTGCGGAGTCACGGTGTACGATTATTCGCACATCGGTCACGCGCGCGTGTACGTCGCCTTTGACGTGTTGTATCGACAACTCATGCGTCTCGGGTACGATGTGACGTACTGTAGGAATTTTACCGACATTGATGATAAGATTATTAAGAGGTCGAACGAGAGCGGGGAGACGTGCGAGGCGCTCACAGATAAATTCATCGAGGCGTTCCACGAGGACATGACGGCGCTCGGATGCCTTCGTCCGACGGTGGAACCGCGCGCGACGGAGTGCGTGGATGATATCATCGCTTTCATCGAACGATTGATCGCCAAGGGGAACGCATATGAGGCGGACGGAGACGTGTATTTCGCCGTGGACACGCTTCCCGCGTACGGCGCGTTGTCGGGAAGAAACCAAGAGGACAACCGCGCGGGCGAACGCGTGGCTGTCGATGAGCGTAAAAAGAATCCCGCCGATTTCGCGCTGTGGAAGTCCGCGAAACCCGGAGAACCGACGTGGACGAGTCCTTGGGGCGAGGGTCGTCCGGGGTGGCACATCGAGTGCAGCGCCATGATTGAAAAAGTGTTGGGATCTAGAATCGATATTCACGGCGGTGGTCAGGATTTGGTGTTCCCGCACCACGAAAACGAACTCGCGCAGTCGTGCGCCGCATGCGACTGCGGCGCGCGCGCGGATGAAGATCCGTTTGTTCGATACTGGGTGCACAACGGCTTCGTGAAGGTTGACTCTGAAAAGATGTCCAAATCGCTCGGAAACTTTTTCACCATTCGAGAGGTGTTGGATAAATACCATCCGTTCGCGCTCCGCTTCATGCTTCTCGGTGCGCACTATCGCGCGCCGATCAACTACACGCAGCGTGCACTCGAGGAGGCGTCCGACAGAGTCTTCTACCTGTACCAGACGGTTCACGACGTGCGTGCCATCCTTCGGGACGCCGACGCGGAGGAACAGACGAACAAGAAACCCGTTCCTCTCGTCGCGGATGCGATGAAGCTCGCGGGTGAGGCTGAGAAACAAGTCGGCGAGGCGCTGAACGATGACTTGAACACGCCCGCCGTGATGGCGGCGCTCTCCGCGCCCCTGAAATCGATGAATGATTTCATGACCACCAAAGCCGGGAAGAAGGCCGTCGGTCGCGTCGGCGCGCTCAAAGCCTTGCTCCACACGGTGGAAGGCTTGATGGAGGCCGTGGGCATGCCGAAGGATGAGGAAAATGTCCTCCTGGGCGAGCTCCGCGGGCGCGCGCTGCGCCGAGCCGGCTTAACCGAGGACGAACTCCTCGCCAAAATCGAGCAACGCAAGGTTGCTCGCGAGGCCAAAGACTTCGCCGAGTCCGACCGCGTGCGCGACGAACTCTCCGCTCGCGGTATCGGCCTCATGGACGGCTCTGCGGTCCCCTGGCGTCCCGTCCCCGTCGTCGACGCGCCGTGATTCGTCCCATCGCGCGTCTCGCGCGCCGCACTCTCTCGCCATCCCTAGTCCATCCATTCCATCCATTCCCAAAGTACACCACTCGAGTCATTCATTCCCATCGCTCTCACCTCGGAAACGCGTCCTCGCTCGCCCTCTCGTGCGTCGCGAACGGTCGCTCGACTGTGATGTCTACACTTCTCAAATTCACCAGTCACGACTCCCCGATGAGTCCATAGTCACTCCCGAAACGACCGCCCACCGACGCGACGATTCGGTCGAGTCGGGAGGGTTTAGGTAGGGTTTAGGTAGGGTTTAGCGCGCTGGGCAGCCGCCACCCCGACGCGATGGTTGGGTCGTCGTCGTCGTCGTCCGCAGAGCGCGTGCGTCGCGAGAGGTCGCGTCGACGCGGACGCGGTCGGTGGGAGAGCACCGTCGTCCTTTTCGTCCCTTTCGTCCTCTTCGTCGTCGCTCGACGCGTCCGTCGTCATGGCGAAGAAGCGAAAGGCGGGCCGAGCGAATCCGGGGAGCGGCGGCAAGAGGAAATTTTTCGTCGGCGGTGGCGGTGGAGGGAGCGACGGTGGGTCGGGAGCGGTGAAGAGCGCGTTCGAGAGCGTGAGTCATCGACGGAAGTTTGACATCTTGGGACGCAAGGTGAAGGGGGCGCGAGGGAACGTGCTCAAGGCGCGCACCGAGGCCGTCGAAAAGAGACGGCGGACGCTCTTGCGGGAACACGAGGCGAGCGGAAAGGCGAACGCGTTCGTGGATCGACGGTTCGGTGAATACGACGATGGATTGAGCAAAGAAGAGAAGAGCATCGGGAGGTTGGCGAAAGCGCGTCTGCGTCAGTTGAAAAAGTCGAAGAATTTTTCCCTCGCCGAGGAGGGCGACGACGACGACGACGACAGCTTAAAGACGCTGACGCACCTCGGGCAGCCGCTCGCGGAGCGAGATATGACGGCGAAACCGACGCATGGGGAAGACGACGACGATGAAAACTTAGATAAGGAGATGACGCGGAGCTTACACTTCGGTGGTGGCGATTTTGAACCCACTCTGAAGCGCGGCGACGACGACGCCGCGCCCGAGCGAAGAAAGTCCAAAAAGGACGTCATGGACGAGCTCATAGCGAAGAGTAAATTCCACAAAGCGGAGAAGCAGAAACAACGCGAGGACGACGATAACACGCTCACGCAGCTCGACGCCGATTTTAAAGAGATTAGTCAGGGAGGCTTGTTGGCGGGAGCGCTTCGAAAAGCCGTCGGACACATGAAACCGACCAAGAAAGCCGCAGTCAAGGCGTCCGAGGAGAAGGATGAATACGACACGTGGGCACGAACGCTGGCGTACGAGAGACGAGGCCAAGCGGGGGACAGAGCAAAAACGCAGGAAGAGCTGGAGGCGCAAGAGAAGCTCGCGTTGGAGCAGGCTGAACGGAAGAGACTGAAGCGCATGCGCGGAGCGACGTCGGACGACGAGAGTTCCGACGACGACGGTCCGCAGGGCGGTTACGCCGCGCGAAGACGCAGAGCGAAAAAATCTGACCAAGACGACGAAGTGGAAGAGGCTTTACACGGTGACTCTAGCAAGTCTCGCGGCGGAGCTGAAGACTTGGAGGAAAATTTTACACTCGAGAGCGATGAGGACGAAGAAAGCGGAAGTAACGAGGAGGATTCATCCGAGGCAGACTCGTCTGAAGACGACGATGAGGAGTTGGATGACGCGGCGCGTCTCCGCAAGTCCCTGAAATCAGAGCTGAAACACGTCGATAAAGGGTTGGATCAAGGAAAGAATCGACTTCGAAAGTTGGGAATCCTCCAAGACGGTGTCGAGCCAGAAGACGACGACGAAGAGGACGATGACGATGAAGACGACGCGAGTGGTGACGAAGAGGAAGGCGATAGCAGTGATGAAGAAGATGACGACGACGAGGGCGACGAAGAAGAGGACGAGCGCGCCAAAGTTTTGCGAGAGATTGAAGAGGAGGAAGAGGACGACGTCCCCACCTCGAGCAAAGTGCGAGAGGCACAGCCTTCTCAGAAACTCGTTACGAGCGCTAAAGAGAAGCAAAAGGCTGCTCCGACGCGAACGGACATACCTTTCACGTTTCCGATGCCCGAAAGCGCGGATGATCTCGACTCGATGATTGGCAACCACAACGCCGAAGACGCGTCGACGATTATCACTAGAATTCGAGCTTGCAACGCACCGACATTGGCGGCGGAAAACAGAAAGCGAACACAGACATTATTTGGTTTGCTTTTGCAAAGATTCGAAATCTTAGCCGGGCAAAGTCCGTTACCCATGGACCATTTGGATGTTCTCTCTAGCCACATCGTGGATCTCAGCACCCGAGTGCCGTTTTTCACGGCCACCGCCGTCAAGGCCCGTGTCGAGAAAATGAGCGCTCGACTTCGTCAAGCTCTTCGTCAAGGTGAAACGGGATGGCCACCATCTCGAACTATTTTACTGTTGTCGCTGTTCGCCGCCATCTTCCCCACAACGGACAAATCGCATCCCGTCATGACGCCGGTGTCGCTCTACATAGGCAACTTACTCGCGCACTGCGCCATCAGATCAGTCAAAGACGCGTGCCTGGCGGTCATTCTCTCAACCATGGCTAGTGTGTACTCGACGCGCGCGGAAAGAATATTTCCCGAAGCGCTGGCACTGATGAACGCTCTGGTTCACACCGCCTCGAGATCATCGAAAGATTGGGCCGTCGGCTTGCCCACGCACCTCGCCGAACAAATCGGTGGTCCGTGGTTGAGTGCGGGGCTGGGAACGAAAGCTGAGCAAACTTCCTTGCCTCAGGCATTAGATGGAATTTTTGGGCAAACTCTTGAGGAGAAGAAGCTCTCGTCGACTGCGTTGAACGGCGCAGTCGCGTGCCTCCGTCAATTATCGCGTGCCGCCGTGAAAACGCCATCTGCGTCAGAATTACTCTCACCCATCCGTGGATCCATCGTGAACCTTCGAAAAGCTCTCAAGAAGACGAACAAGGAATTGGCCGAGTTGTGCGACGCGTTTGTTAAGGAATTGGACGACGGGCTCGCGGGTGCCGTCAAATCCCCTCTTGCCTATCACAAGAAGGTTGCTGAGGCGATCAAGACGTACAATCCGATGTACGAAGAGGACGGATACCAGAAAGGTCGTGACTACGATCCGAATCGCGAAAGAGCCGAGGCGAGAAAGCTCAAGAAGCAGCTTAAACAAGAAAGCAGAGGCGCCATGCGCGAATTGCGCAAGGACAATCGGTTCATGGCGGATGCTCGATCTAAAGAGCAAGCCGAAGCGGCTGATGAGCGCGGCGCGCGCCAGAAAGATCTCTTGTCCTTCTTGGAGAAACAAGAGGCTGATTTCAAGTCTGGTGGTCAAGGCGGACAGATCGTCAAGAACAAGCGACGCGTTTCGAAAGGATCCAGACGGGCGTTTTAGTAAACGCAGCAATCCTAGTTGTAACATAAATCTAATTTCTACGATAAATCACTAATCGGAGGCCTGTTGACGACATCGTTCGCTTTTTTCGCGGTCACCTTGAGGCTCTCGGGAAGGTGAGGAATGCGTGGAATTTGTGCGAGAAGTTCGGCGGTGCGACGGAATAAGCGCGCGATGTCTCCCTCGTCCAAAGTCGTGTCTCGGCGAATTTGATCCCACGACGTACCAGACGCCCAAGACTCGGCCAACGCCGCAATCTCATAACTTAAACTGACGGGCATATCGATTCTCGAAGACGACTGAAGATACAAGAGGTCACCCATGGTTGGTTCGAGATCCTCAAGAACTTGAACGAGCTCTTGCGAGGCACCGTAGAAGCACGTCGCTGGACGGTTATCCATGCATAGAGCGCCCGCGAAGCCGGCCAAAGTAGGCGCGTCAAGATCCGCAAGGGCTTCTGAAGACATCGTCATGCCGAGCCAAAGCTCGTTTTCGCCTCTCAAGTTTGCGCAAACTTCACCAAACTCGAGTAAATCGAGGGACTCCCGTTCGAGCGCCCCGCACTCGACGAGAATATCAACCACTCTCAGAAACTCGTCCCAACCGGCGGCGGAATACTCTTTAATCCTCTGCTCTATGTTATCTCGTCTCTCTTTGAGTTTTTTCAGCTTGGTTTCACGCTTCTTTTGCTGTTTCGCAGTTTTGCGCAACTCAGCGATATGCGAAAGCTGACTAATCTCCTCCCGAGTTTGTTGGATCTGCAACTTTTGCGCATCGATAAATTCTGCCGATTCAACCGCCTGATCAAGCATAGTAAAGTTGTTCGGATCAGTCGGAATGCGCTCCGCGACGGGCTTCGTCTTCTTCGATGTGTCTGCCTTCCACACACCGCCGCCGCTGGCTCGTATCCATCGCAGGCTGCTCGACGCGGGCGGCGATCCGACGAGCTCAAAGTCGGCCAAATGCAACGCATCGTCGCAAATGTACTTGACTCTATCCGAATAAAAACGGTACCAATACCCATCACTCCCAAGAGCCGTGAATTCACCCATGGGATACGGTTTGCCGACCGCGCTTGCCGTTGGCGCGATTTTAGCCGCCGGAACCGCTTCGACGACAGCCGCGGCGATGACGCCTCGAGGTAACCCAACGTTCTCATCAAAAGACTGCAAAAAATCGTCTTCAGAGGATCCATCGTCGAAATCGCTCATGAGGCGGTCAAAATCGACCGAAGCGTCGTTGCCGATATCTTGCAATCTCCACTCGCCGGCGAAATCCTCTCCCTCAACCTTCATGGAGTCGTCTTCAAATAACGCGATAGTGGCCGATTTACGCTCTTTTCGACGTCGAACGGCGTTATCCCCGATATCGATCGCAACTAGAACGGGACCCGGTCTCGTCTCGAGCTCGCATCGAAGAGTCTCGCGTATCTCGTCCGCTTGCGCTTCGGCGGCTTGTCGCACTAAAATTTTGAGTAATCGTTTTTCCTCCTTCAATCGCTCATCCAATTTCACGAAACGTCTCCATTCACCTGCTTCTTCATCGCTGTTCGTTTCTTCGATCTGAGCCGTCAGAGATTTGATCTGTTCGTTTGCGCGTTGGAGTTCGCGTTCGCGAACCGAGCGAGCCTTCCCCCCGAGATAGTTGCCGAAACTTCTCTCGACAATGCCTTTTACCTGCTCGAGAGACCGACCTTGTAACAAATTCAAAACCATGCCGTAGGATATAGAGAACTGCGACTTCAGATTTTCTGGTGGCGCTAACACGAGCTCGAAGGCTTCATCCGGTCCCTCGAAGGGTGACTGGCAGCAGACGACGTGACCCACGGTGTCGAATCCGCGTCGCCCCGCACGTCCAGCCATTTGCATAAATTCGTTGGACGTCAAAAGTCGAGGGCCCTGGTCGTCACGCTTCGACAGAGCGCTGAGAACGGAACATCTCGCCGGCATGTTCACTCCCGCGGCGAGCGTTTCGGTGGCAAAGACGACTTTGATCAAGCCGCGTTGAAACAACTTCTCAACCAAACCTTTCCACGCGGGAAGTAGGCCGGCGTGGTGAGATGCGATCCCTCGACGAAGAGGTTCGACCATATCCGATCGAATCGCCGCCTTGTTTTCTTGAGAAAACTCTTTTAGGGCGCCGTCGATTTCTTGTCGTTCCGCTCGAGTGACGAGATTTCCGCCAGCCTGTACGAGATAATTGACAGCCTGATCGCAGCCTTTACGACTAAAAATGAACCACACGGCGGGAATCATATCGCTAGCGATGAGTTGTTGCACCGTGGTTTCCACGTGCGGAACGAATCGTCTTCGAAGAACGCGCTCCGATTCTCGTCCGTTTTGTCCTCGTCCGTAGTCATCCTGTTGCCCCCAGTCATTGTTGTTTCGTTGCAAAAGACCTTCCCTGGTGAAAGGATACAAATCGTGATGCAATTTCGTGCCTTTAAAATTCATCAACGGGCCGATTCCGGGATACATTCGCGATGGTTTCATGCTGTACTGCCACGTAAGAGGCACCGGGCGATAGCTGGACACCACCGTCTCGCACCGTCCGTGCACTTCTTCAATCCATCCCGACAAGTCTTCCGGGTTACCCACCGTGGCGGAAAGACACAAGAGCTGTATGCGAGATGGACAATAAATGATGGTCTCTTCCCACACCGTCCCTCTCGATCGATCGGCGAGGTAGTGCACTTCATCGAGAACGATGATGCTCACGTCTGCCAACCTCTCGTCGTCTCTCCCTCCCGCGGCGCTCGAATACAGCATATTCCTCAAAATTTCCGTCGTCATGATCATCACGTCCGCGTCACCGTTGATGTCGACATCTCCCGTCTTTAAACCGCACCGTCTCTTTCCGAATATTTTCTGAAACTCTCGTAACTTTTGATTCGACAACGCCTTCAACGGCGTCGTGTAAATCGCCTTTTCGCCCCTCGCCAACGCCGTTAAAATCGCAGTCTCGCCCACCAACGTCTTCCCGCTCCCCGTGGGCGCGGACACGACGACGGACGATCCATGCACCAATAATTCGGTCGCCGCCACCTGAAACTCATCCAACCTGTACGGATAAAACTCTTCGATGTCTTGCACCGACACCGGCGCCGTCGCCGCCTTTTCCAGAAGCGCATCCAATCTCTCCGAGTCCGTCCCTCGCTCCACCGTCCCTCGCTCGTCGTCGTCCTCGTCCACGACGAACGACGATAACGATGCCGCCGCCGTCACCGTCGACTCGCGCGCGCGAGCGCGACGGTCCACGCGCGACGGTCCGCGCGCGACGCCCCTTTTATTTAAAACGTCGACGGTGTCGCGCCGCGCGCCTCGCGGTCCCGCGACCGCGCGCGCCATCCTCGGCGCGACGCGCATGGATCGAGACTCGAGACGCGCGACGCGGTTCGCGTCCGCCTCGACGACTCGAGACGATCGCGTCCCGCCGTCGGCGTCGGTCGCGGTGTGTCGTCGCGCGCGCGCGAGAGCGCGCGAGTGAATGATTGTTTGACTCGAGGGCCGGGGCCGCCGAAGACGAAGACGAACGCGCGTGTTCGCTCGATGGTTCGTTTGTTTGTCAGTTTGTTTTACACTCGCGGGCAGCGCGCTCCTATTGGATTACTAGTTGATTGATACTCGGACCGTCGTCGGCTCGGTGCGCGCGGTCCGGTCTGATGACGGTCGTCAGCTTTGTAATTTAATGATCAAGAGAAGAATGAGAAAACACAACGCGATGACCGCCGTCGCGATGCACGCCGAGCGACAATTCGACCCGCGGCGCATCATTTGTCTCACCGCCCTCGTCGCCGCCGTCAATCTCTCTCTCGTGTCCTCCACCTCGTCCTCCACGCCGTCCAACAATTTCGCGTGTAAATCCAATTCGTCGTTCACCGCGAGCGAGACGTCCCTCGTGCGAGAGGCGACGATGGATAATTCATCCAACGCGTCGTCTTGTTCGTCCATCGTCTCGCGTTGTCGACGCAACAGAATACGCGGATCCTCGACGTCGCCGTCTTCGTCGTCGTCTCGGCTCGCGCCGCCGCCGACGTCGCCGACGGCGTGATGCGATTCATCGTAACCCGCGCTGGTCGCGGCACCACGCGCGGTACGACCACCCCCCGTCCTCCTCCTCTCCGCGCACCGTCTCACCGCGTTTTCCGCCTCCGCCTCGAGCGCCTCCACCGCGTCTCGTCGTCGTTCTCGTTCGCTCGTCGTCGTCGTCGTCGTCGTCCCCCCGTTCTCCTCCCTCGAGTCCCCCTCGACGAGTCGAGATAACGCGCGCACTTTCACTCGCAACCCGTTCGCCCGTCGTCGCGCCTCCAGACTCTTTTTCGCCCGCGTCCCCTCGTCCGTCTCTTCGTCTCGAGAATCCAAGATTCGCCTCGCATCTCTCGCCAACGCGCGCGCGTCCTCGAGCGCGCGCGCGAAGGTCGAGGTCGAGGTCGAGATCGACGTCGACGTCGACGCCATCCCCTACTTTTCGACGCCTCGGAGGTTCAACGCGCGCGCGCGGTGAAGTGACGCGACGACCGACCGACGCGACGGCACTCCGAGGTCCACGCGCGACAAGGACGGACGGGAGACGAGGAGCGCGCGCGAACGAAAGATCGACGCCTCGATCGACGCCTCGATCGGTCTCCCGGTCTCTCGGTCTCTCGGTCTCTCGGTCGATCGTCGCGTCGACGAAGGCGTCGAGTCATCGATTGCGTCATTCATTGTGATTCATTGTGATTCGTTCGTTCGACGCGACGCGTGCACGATGGATCGAGACGGAACCGCGGGGCGGTGCTCGTCGTCGCGTCGTCGTCGTCGTTCGCGGGAGAGCGTCGGGAGGAGGATCGGGGACTTTGTCTCGGTCGGCGCGGCGACGACGCGCGCGTCATTCTTTTCCCTCGCGGCGGTATTCTTCGCTCTCTTCGCGACGCCGTGCGAGGGGTTGGTGACGACGGTGCGCGAGACGTTACGCACGGAAATACCGGCGACGGCGTCGGTGGACGTGGCGCGGTTTGGTTTTTTGAGCGGTGGTGAAGTTCGAGTGCGAACGCGCGACGTCGAACCGGCGAACGCAAACGTCTGGGCGCTGTCGTGCCCGCTCGGCGTCGCGGGGAGTCCGATAGAGGCCGCGGGTACGGGTGCGGTGGCGTGCGAAGACACGATCACGACGGTGTACGTCGGTCGGAAGGGGTGCGTGGCGATGCGAATGACGCCGGGGAGCGAGACGGCGCGCGTCGTCGGCGGGGCGCGCACGATGTTTTCGGTGTTGTCGTGCGACGAGAACGCCGTGGTAACGGTGGTGGCGACGGTGGTGCAAACGAATCCGGGAGGTGATCACGTGAGTTCCGAGTATCGATTCTCGGCGCGCGTGTTCATGGGATTCCTCATCGTGTGGATCATCGGCGCCGCCGCGACGTCGGCGTATCTGTGGAGGCACAGGGAGCGCGTGACGTGGCTCCACGGTTTGCTTTTGTTACAAATGCTGACTCGATTGGCGTGGTTGTTCGCCGCGAATCGGTTCTGGGTGAACGCGTCGAAGACGTCGGAGGGATTACCACTGGTAAACGAGCGATTCAACGCTCCGAACGGGTCCAACGTCGAGAGCGTATTATTCATCTTCTTCCTCTCGCTCAACCAGGCGACGTTTTTCTGCACGTGGTTGGTGATTTCGTCCGGCTGGCTCATCACGAAGCGAAGGATGGAGAGATGGGAGATGTTCGTCGCGAGCTCGATGTACGTTGGCTTGTTCTCTATGAACATCATGACTCGGTTTATGTCGCAGGGATTCATCATGATTGGTTTTTATCTCGCCTATCCGGGAGCGTTCGCCAATATCATCGCCAACGCGACGCACAATCTCAAGTCGTTGCGGCTTCAGGCGTTGATGGTTCAGCACGCGCAGAACACCGGAGAAGGCGCGATGGCGGGCGCGCTCGTGGCGGCCAAGGAGAGCATCTTTAGACGCACGCAAGCGCTCGTGTTTTGGTTCATCTCTGGGAAAATCATCACCTCGCTCGGCGAGGCGCTCTCGCCAAACCGCCGATGGTTGCGATACTTGTTGGGAGAGATTTTAGATTTCCTCATCATCCTCGGACTCATCCTGTTGCTTCGAGCTCGAACGGATTTAAATCCGTTCAACACGCACTTCTTGCGCGATTGGGAAGCCATGTTCGAGGGCACCACGAGTTCAATCGCCGGTAGAATCGCGTCCCTCGGGTTGAGCCAAGACGAAGTCCCGCGACCCGATTTTTACGTCGCGCACGTGCGCTCTCGCGCGCCGTCGAGAGCGTCGCGCGACGACGACGACAACGAAAACAAAGGTGACGCCGTCATCGACGTCCGCGAGGACGAAGGCGTCCCCACCGACGAAGGCGTCGGCTGCTTTCACCTCTTTCTCGTCGAGCACCCCCGCTCCTCGAACGTTGACTTTGAAAATTTGGCAATCGCGCAGCCGGACAGGGAGAGCCACGAGTGAGTCGTCACGCCGTCGGCAACAGCCGTAGATTCATCAGTAGTAGTTGTATTGGAGTTCATGTATTATTTTTTACAATGTCGTGTCGTCTCGGCGGCGGCTCGAAACGAAAAATTGGGAAACGGAATCGGTCGACGAACAGACTCTGAGAATGAATCGTTCGCTCGTCGACGTCACGTCATTTCCCCGCTCAAACCACCGCAAACGAACGCGCGCGCGTGGACGCACGCGTGAGGCACGGCGCCGCGAACGAAAAAATCTTCTTTTCCGCTCGCGACTTTACCGCGCTCACCCGCCGCCCCCGGGACGCGCGCGCGGACTCGGTCGATACCCTCGAGACTCCGACCCACCCATGAGTGGATTCCACTCCGGACGTCCCGAGCTCGATCCGGTCCCACCCCCCAATCTCTGACCTCTCCCTCGCGCGCCGACGCCCAATCGCGCCGCCTTGGCGTCGATCTCCGCCAGTCTTTTCGCCACCGCCGCCTCGTCGCGTTCGTCTCGATTCAATAGACGCGACGATACCGACGCCTCTCGAAGCGCCTCCTCGCGCCGTTCCAGCGCGCGCGCGCGCGCGTCTCTGTACCTATCGTTCGCGCCCATCGGCGACGCGTCGTCGCGCGCGCGCGTCGTCGTCGTCGTCATCATCATCCGCGCCACCACCGCGCCCACCGCGCACGTCACGAAAACCACCACCAAGGTTCGCGTCGACGCGCCCAGCGCGTCCGCGACGCGCTCGATCGCGCGCTCAATGACGCTCGTCGTCGTCAGAGCCGCCGCGTCCGTCTCCGTCGCCGTCTCCATCGCCGTCTCCGTCGTCCACGCGCGTCGCCACGTGGCGATTTCAAAGAATCGCCCCTCACTCTTTGACCGGTGCCGCCCCGTCGTGGACGCGCGTCGTCGTCTCGGCGGGGCGCGAACGACGAACGACGTCATGCCGCGTCTTTTCTCCGCGGCGTTCGTCGTCCTCGTCCTCGCGTCGGTCGCGAGACGGCCGCGAGCGTGCGCGCGGAGACTGGTGACCGGGGCGCGATTGACGATTCGGTTGGCGCGCTATTCCACCGTCTCCTGGGTCTTCAAGCTCGCGGGATTGACCGTGTACTCCATCGTGTTGTCACCGGCCTTCTTACGCGTCGCGTGGACGTACGCGACGGATGAAAACGTGACGCGAGGGGTGTGTTACGGCGGGTGCGGACGAAACTTTTTAGATTTATACTTTCCGCCGGGCGCGAGCGCGGCGAGGCGGGAGCGCCGACGACGCGTCACCGCGGATCAGGGGGAGAAGGATGGCGCTCGCGGTGCGAGGTCGAGCGATGAGGCGTCGACGAGCGGGGTGGAAAAGGACGGTGAGGGAAAGGAAGACGCCGACGCCGCCGACGAGAGACGACCGGTGGTGATTTTCGTCACCGGCGGCATGTGGATCATCGGATACAAGGCGTGGGGCGCGCTCTTGGCGCAACGTTTGGCGAGACGAGGCGTCATCGTGGCGTCGTTAGATTATAGAAATTTTCCGCAAGGTACCGTGGGGGACATGATCGCGGACGTCGGGAAGGGCGTGGGATGGGTGCTCGAGCGGTTGGACGCGCTGGGCGGCGATACTCGACGGGTCGTCGTCGTGGGTCAATCCGCGGGCGCACACATCGCGGCGACGTGTTTGCTTCGACAGATTGAGTGGGTGACGAGAGCGGATCGACTCGAGCGAGCGGTGCCGAACGCGTGGTCGCCCGCCGCCATTTCGAGATTTATCGGAATATCCGGCGTGTACGCGCCGGACGACGCCGCGCTCATCGAGCACTTCCATCGTCAGGGCCTGTACAAGAACGTCTTTTGGTCCATCATGGAGGCTGGTTTCACCGGCGCGCGCGCCGCCGAGGCCCTCCCTCGCGCGTCGCCCGTGTCCATCACGCGCGAACGCGACGTGCGACGAAACGTGCGCATCGTTCCGCCCGTCATGCTCTGTCACGGCGACGCCGACACATCGGCGCCTCCGGAACAATCGAAAATGTTTGCACACGCGTTGCGTTCCATCGGCATCTCCGTCGACGAGCGCTACTACCCGAACAAGACGCACACCGATCCCTTCGTCACCGATCCCATCCTCGGTCGCGACGTCCTCCTCGACGACATCACCGATTCCATCTTCGGTCGAAAGCTCCCCTCCTTCGTCGACGAGCGTCCGCTCGTTCCGAAACTCTTCGTCGACATCGCTCGTAAATTCGTTCCTTTTTAACGCTTAACTCGACGGACGACTTTTCCCCTCTCCTTCGCGCGACTCGACTCGACTCGACGCGACTCGACACATGGTTCGACCGACCGCTCGAGACGGCGTCGCGTGGGACACACTTCACGGCGCGATGGGGCCGCGCGCGCGTCGCTCGAGATCCGTCGATGACGACGACGACGACGGTCGCGCGATCGGTCGCGACGATGTCGACGAGGACGCGTTCCCGCGAGGCGGGGACGAGGACGATGCGTTTCCTCGCGGCGGCGGCGGCGGCGCGGGGACGGATGATGACGAGGCGACCGCGAGGGATGGTGGACGGGGAAAGCGTCGAGGAGGGGCGTCGAGGGGTGGTGACGATGATGATGATGATGATGATCCGTTCGCGGCGATCGCGCGCGCGGCCAGGGGGGCGAGCGCGCGCGCATCGGTCGGAGGGGCGAAATTTGTCGAGACGCTCAAGTACAAGGCGTTGCGACCGGGGGTGAAAATTCTGGGCGTCGTCTCCGAGGTAACGGCTCGAGGGTTGGTGATGAGTCTTCCGGATGGATTGCGCGGCACGGTGGCGCGCGGTGAGGTGAGCGATGCGCTCGGAAGACGGTCCGAGTCCGAGTCGGAGTCGGAGTCTTCGGACGACGAGTACGGCGGCGAGGACGAGGACGAGGACGATTCCGTGAGCATAGAGTCGCTCTACGCGCCCGGTGAAGTGCTCAGATGCGCGGTGCTGAGCCTGGAGAAGGGTAAGACGGGTGGTAAGCGCATCGAATTGTCTCTGCGCTTGGAGCGCGTGTGCGCGGGCATTCGCGCGGATAGTCTCACCGAGGGAGCGGTCGCGCCCGCGGTCGTGCAGAGCGTCGAAGATCACGGGTACATCTTGAGCTTTGGCATAGAGGGCACGAGCGGATTCTTGCCGAAGAAGAACGTCGCGAGCGACGTCAACGTGCGCAAAGGGAAAATTCTCGACGTCGTCATCGCGTCGGCGCCCAAAGGTAACAAGGGATACTTCACCGTCACGAGCGACCAGAAACGAATCTCGAGCACGGTGGCGCACGAAACGTCGGCGATGAACGTCTCCACGCTGCTTCCGGGAATGCTTGTGAATTCAAGGGTGAAACAAATCCTCTCGGACGGGTTGTCGGTGTCCTTTATGACGTACTTTTCCGGAACGGTGGACTGCTTTCACGTCAACGCCCCGAAAGGCGTGTCCTCGACGTTTAAAGTCGGACAACGCATGCGCGCACGAATCATCTTCGTCGATTCCGCCGCAAAGCGCATATGCTTGACGCTTTTACCTCATCTTCTCGACCATTCGGCTGTGAATTTGCCCAAGCTTGGCAAGACGTTTCAGACGGCGAAAATCGAAAGAGTGGACGCGGGACAAGGGGTGTCGCTCAACGTTCCGGACGATGATCGCAGCGTCGTGGGTTACGCGCACGTCTCGCAACTGTCAGACGAGCGCGTGGACAAGGTGGAGAAAAAGTTCAAGGTTGGACGAAGCGTAAACGTGCGCGTCATCGGTCATCGTCTGTTGGACGGCATAGTGAGCGTGAGTCTCAAATCCTCCGTCATGGCGCAACCCTTCTTTTCTCTCGATGAACTCACTCCAGGCATGCTCGTCAACGGTGAAGTGGTCGCCGTCGAGCACTACGGCGCCATCGTCAAGCTCGCCGAGGGCATCAAGGCGCTCTGTCCTCCCTTGCACGTCTCCGACATTGTCGGTCGAACGACGTCGTCCAAGGTGGTTCCCGGGGCCAAATTAAAGTTTAGGGTGCTCAACGTCGACAGAAATAGCCGTCGAGCGACGGTGTCTCACAAGCGAACGCTCATCAAGTCTGACCTCGCTGTCATCTCCACCATCGAAGACGCCATTCCGGGATCGGTGACTCACGGCGTGGTGACGGGCGTCAACGAATACGGCGTCTTTGTCTCGTTGTACGGAGATTTGAAAGGATTGGCCGGGACGAGCGATTTAGGTTTACTCAGAGATCAAAAGCCGACGGATGCCTTCGGCGTTGGTCAGGTTGTTCGCGTGACTGTGGTGTCCGTGGACGGAACCGGTCGATTACGACTGTCGCTCGCGTCCGACGCTCTCGACGGCGCCGGCGCGTCGGTGGCTGTCACGGCTTCGGCTTCGGACGTGATTCCGGGAACGATCGTGGAAAAAGCGGTCGTCATGCACGTCGTCGCGCACTCGGGCAACGTCGAGGTGGTGTTTAAGACTGAAAAGGGCAACGCTCCCGGAGTCGTGTCTCTTGCGCACTTGTCGGATCATCCGTTGACGGCGCAAGGTTTGAGCGCCGTGCTCAATCCCGGAGACGAGATCGGTCCGCTCGTGGTTCTCGAGAGTAAACCAACTCGAGCCGTCATGTCGCGCAAAATCTCTCTCGTCGAGAGCGCGCGACAGTCAAAGATTCCTTCGACCGCGGAATCGGCCACGCCGGGATCTGTGTTCCCGGGATACGTGGCGTCGGCCAACTCCGCCGGCGTCTTTGTTCGATTCCTGGATAGGCTCACCGGTCTGGCGCCGCCTTCGCAACTGACGGATGGGGCCACCGTCGACATACACGAAGCATACCCGGTCGGCAAGACGGTGAACGCGTTGGTGCTTTCCGTGGACACGTCAACTCCGACGCCTCGATTATCGCTCTCTCTCAAGTTGTCGGCGACGTCGTCCCCGCTGAGCGACGCGCCGCTCATTCGGTCGTTTTTCAGCGACTTGGACTTCTTAGACGAGCGAGACGTGGGCACCGAAGGCGTCGGTATCTGCCCGAAGACTGCTGGAAAGCTCAAACCCGGTTCTTGGTTGGACGTTTCCGTCAACGAGACCAAGGACTACGGAGTGCTCGTGGACATTCCATTTGACTCAAACGTCGTCGGTCTCGTCACGCCTCATCAGCTCCCTGAGGACGCGAACGTCGAATCTGGCGCTCAGGTGAGTGGATATGTCTTAGACGTGAGCAGAAGAGAGGGCGTCGTCGACTTCGGCATGCGTTCGGGTTTAGACGCGTTCAAGCGAAACAAGACGTCTTCGGCGAAAAGCCTGAAAAAGCTCAAGGTTGGCGATCGCCTCGACGCGGACGTCGAGCTCATCAAGGCTGAATATGTCGCCTTGTCCCTTCCGGAGCATCACGGTCTGATTGGTTTCGCGCCCGTGCATCACTTTAATTTGTCCTACGAGGACCCGTCCGAGCGTTTCAAGCCCACGCAGCGCGTCAAGGCTGTCGTCGCGCAACTTCCCGCCGGGGACGCCGGAAGGCTTTTGTTGACGGTGCCGGTGACGTCCACCAAATCCGGCGGACGAATAGCGGCCGGTACGGGGGTGAACGGCGTCGTCTCAGAGGTGCAACCTCTTCAAGCGTTGATCGCGCTTCCGAACAACGCCCGCGGTCGTCTTTACATCAGCGAGTTTAGTCCCGACGAAGACGCTCCGCTCGAATCCGTATCCGTGGGTTCAAAGGTTGAAGCTACCGTGCTCGGTCTGGCGGGCGATCGCGGAGGATTATTAGACTTGTCCATGCGTCGACGAGAGGCGTTCAGTCTCGATCAAGTGTCGGTCGGGGACGAGATCGACGCGTACGTCGTCGCCGTCGCGCACGACGGATTAAAAGTCACCGTCGCCCCGGGAATCACGACTTTTATCCCGACGATCGAGACGTCGAGCGAGGCGGCGGAACTCGAGCGGGCGCTCGACTCTCGGTTCTCCGTCGGCGTGCGCGTGCGCGCGTCGGTCGTCGGCGTCAAGACGAGCAAGAAACGCATCGATTTAAGTCTTCGCACGGATGACGGCGCCGGCTCGTCTCGCGTGTGCGTCGGCGCCAAGGTGCAAGGCATCGTCACTCGAGTCGCCAAAAACGTCGGTTTGATGGTGCAGCTCGGATCTCACTCCGTCGGTCGCGTGCACTTGACGGACATGGCGGATGAATTGAGAGACGATCCGTGTTCATCGTACGACGTCGGCCAAGCGATTCAAGTGCGCATCTTACACGTGTCGTCGAATGGAGAGGTTGATTTGTCTCTGCGCGAGTCTCGACTCGGTAACAAGCGCAAAAAAGCGATGGACCCCGAGATTGAAGACATCGCGACGCTCGTCCCGGGTGAACGCGTCAAGGGATACGTCAAGTCGACGTCGAAGAAGGGATGTTTTGTCTCTCTTTCGCGTCGCGTGGACGCCATGTGCAAGCTCTCAAATCTCGCGGATGGTTTTGTCGCCGACCCGGCTGGCGAGTTTCCGCCCGGAAAGTTGGTCGAAGGCCGAATCGTGAGCGCAGACGTCGCGAAGGGACGGGTTGAAATTTCATTCCGTGAAAACGACGCCACGCAGGGTAATGCGGACGTTTCCGGAGTGAGCGAAGGAGACATCGTGATGGGCACCGTTCGCCGGGTTCAACCTTACGGCGTCTTCATCGGTCTCGACGGAACGAAACTTTCGGGTCTCTGTCACATCTCGATGTTCGCGGATGCGCGCATCTCCGGCGACTTGGCAGCGCACGTGCAACCGGGAGAGAGAGTTCGTGCTAAGGTGCTCAAGGTGGACGAATCGACGAACAAAATTTCTCTCGGCGTCAAAGCGTCTCTTTTCGATGACGACGATGAAGATGCCGCCGTCGACGACGACGCCATGGATGTGGCGAAGGACAGAGATGACCCTCTCATGAACGACGACGAGGATGACGAGGATGACGAGGATGACGAGGATGACGAGGATGACGAGGATGACGAGGATGACGAGGATGACGAGGATGACGAGGATGACG
>MDTE01081723.1_pt1 | contig 37843 bp, 34 predicted proteins | sample 811231 | NCBI WGS metagenome assembly MDTE01 (sample SAMN05326651, study PRJNA326480) | marine metagenome | isolation source: seawater | place: Indian Ocean: Red Sea | collected 2010 | reverse complement strand
TTTAAATATCGTTCACCATTAAAACAATTCATCAAAATACTTATAAGAGGTTCGTTATTCATTTTGTTCATACCATCTTATTACTTTGTGAAGGGAATCCTGAAAATTATATTTTGGCTTCCATTTTAAAATTTTTTTAGCTTTATTTATATTTGCATATTGTTCCATATTTTCACCAAGCCTGTAGTCTATTCCTCCTAAAATAGGTTTTCCTTTACCAATTATTTCATTTACATTTTTAATTATATTTTTTATTGATCTGGGTTCGCCGCTAGCTATATTTATTATCTCTCCATAAGCTTTTTTATTATTTAATGATTTTATTAAAGCTCTGTTAAAGTCTTTTATATACAAATAATCCTTTATTTGTTCACCTTTTGAAACTTTAAACTCTCTATTATTTATACAATTATCTATTAAATAAGGAAGAAACCTATCCTTTTTTTGTCTCTCGCCAAAAACTAGAAAAGGTCTCAAAATAATAGTATTTAAAATCCCTTCCTCAAAACATTGCTTTAAATAATGTGTAATTGTTAATTTGCTTAAGCCATAGGGAGAGAATGGGTTCTCTCTTGCGGATTCTTTAATAGGAGATTTATTTTTTCCATACTCGTCACTGGATCCAATTTGTACAAAACACCTTGGTTTAATTCTTATCGCAAAATTAGTTAATGAAAAAAGTGATTGTACATGGTTACTAAAAACCACTTCACCACCTTTTGAAAAACTTTTATGATTTACATAACCTGAACAATTAATTATATAATCAACATCATTTAAAATTCGAAAATCTTTCTCTTTTAATGGTTGATTGAGATCATGAAAAATATAATGAACATTTTTAATTTTTCTCTTGAGCTTCGTTTCGTTTTTTGAGATACTAATTACTTTATTACCCTTAGAGCATAATTCTAATATAAGATTTTCTCCAATGAATCCAGAACCTCCAGCAACAAGTATTTTTGAATTTTTTACCATTTTTTTTCACCAGATTTAATTAATTCCTCTAAATTGTCCTTATCTCTTTTTGTATCTATGCAATGCCAAAATCCTTCGTGTAGAAATGCGATAAGTTCATTGGATTTAGCTACTTTTTCTAGCGGATCTTTTTCTAAAATAGATGAGTCATCTTTAATATAATTTAAGAATTCAGGTTCAATTACAAAAAAACCCCCATTTATCCATCCTTCTTGAATATTTGGTTTCTCTTTAAATTCAATAACTTCATTATTTTTGTTAATGGTTAATTCTCCGAATCTTGCAGGTGGTCTTACACCAGTAACTGTAACCATCTTTTTGTGAAGTTTATGGTAATTCACAACATCATTAATGTTCAAATCAGTAACTGCATCTCCATATGTAAGTAGGAATGTTTCATTGCCAATATATTTTTTTAACCTTTTAAGCCTTCCACCTGTCATTGTATTGATACCTGTATCTATAAGATTTATATTCCAATCCTTATTTGACTGGTTAAAAGGTATTATTTTTTTATTATTTAAATTAATTTTAAAATCTGAGTTTAATATTTCATAATTATAAAAATATTCTTTTATAACTTTTGATTTGTAACCTAATGCAAGATAAAAATCTTTATATCCAGATTTTGAATATATTTCCATAATATGCTCAATAATTGGTTTCCCATTAATAGGAATCATAGGCTTTGGAATTAGAGAAGTATATTCAGAAATTCTTGTCCCAAATCCACCTGCAAGAATTATTACTTTCATATTATTTTGATAAAAAGTTTAAAAAAGATAGTGGTTGACGTTCTACTTCATGAGGGTCATGATTGATATCAGATATATTAAGTATATAGCTTGTGGAAGATGATAAACCTTTAAATCCAAACCAGATCATTGGGGGGACTGTGATTCTTGAATAGTTTTTTTCTCCAATAGTAGTGTTTATTAAAATATCTTTTTGATCATCGTAGAAATTAAATTGAACATTGCCTACTGGCACAATAAGATTCATAGTCATTTTTAAATGCCTTTTCCATGCTTTGATTTTTTGTGTTTTAATTGTAGAAAAATAAGCTTCTCCAAAGCCATTAAATTCTTTTTCAGAAGATTTAAGAGCATGAAGTACATCCCCTTCCTCTAAATTGAATTTTTTAAGGGGTTTAATAATTATTTCAGTTTTTTTTATACTCATCAGATATTTATAAGTCTTTTATAGATTTGTATTCTTTTATTTGGGAGCAACATTTATCAAATGGACTAATTTTTTCATAATAATAATTGTAATACCAATCAAACGTAAGTTCCATAGTTTTTTCAAAATCAAGTGTTGGTTCCCATTTAAGTAAAGATAGTGCTTTATCACAATTGAGTTTAAGAAGTTTTGCTTCAACAATTTTTGATTCACTTTTATTAATTTCCCAAGAAGAATTCTTCCAACTCTTAGATAACTTTTTAACTATATCTATAACTTTGTGATTGGAGTTACTTAATGGTCCAAAATTAAAAGATTGACCTGATAGCTTACTATTAATACTTAACTTTTCTGCTAAAGATATGTATCCGCTAAGAGGTTCTAGAACATGTTGAAAGGGTCTAGTTGAATTGGGGGATTGTATTTGGGCAGGTAAGTTTTCTATCCATGACTTAATACAATCCGGTACTATTCTATTTTCTGCCCAATCTCCGCCACCTATTACATTCCCGGCTCTTGCGGAAGCAATTCTTACTTTAGACATATTATTATTTGAAAAAAAAGATTTATGGTATGAATTAAATGCCAATTCTGCCGATCCTTTTGAAGCACTATATGGATCACTGCCTCCAAGTCTGTCAGTTTCTCTATAACCCCATTCCCACTCTTGATTTTCGTAGCATTTGTCGCTAGTAATGATAATCCCAACACATTTTTTATTTAAGAATCTCAAGGACTCTAAAATATTTACAGTCCCTAAAACATTAGTCTGCCACGTTTCTAATGGATGAAGATACGAGTATTTAACAATTGGTTGAGCTGCTAGATGAAAAATATAGTCGGGTTGAATATCAATTACCAAATTTTTAACTTTTTTAAAATCTCTAATATCTATTTTATTATTTTCGATTATTTTATTTATTCTTGCTTCTTCATAAAGAGATGGATGGGTTGGAGGTTCTAAAGCTAATCCATATAACTTAGCACCTAGTAGATTTAACCATATACTTAACCATGAACCTTTAAAACCAGTATTGCCTGTAATGAGAACTTTTTTATTAAGAAAAAATTGATTTTGATACATTTTTGCTTAATAAAGTCTTTTAATTAGTAGAGCTATTATACATTAAGTCATTTTGAAAGAAAAATTTTGCTAAATAAAATTGAAATCAAAAAATTGTATTTATTATAAGAGTTATTTTAAAAGTAATAATTTATTTTTCTATTCTTGCAATGATAAAAAACGAATCTTCTTTTCAAGCATTTCTCGATTATTTTTAATTTATTATCAATCAAATTTTTAGATTCATATTGAGCATCTTTATCATAATAAGAAAGATGATTGTAACCTGTGAAACCATAACACATTACTGGTTTTTTCATAAATAAAGCCTCTTCTAAGGTTGTTGATGAAAAAGAAATAATGCAATCAGAATTATTTATTTCTTTATATATTGACTCTTTATTGCCAATTGAAATAAGGTCACTTTTAGTTCCAAATGCGTTATTGAGAATTTTTTGATTTATTTCATTTTTAACATCTCTAATTCGCAAAATTATTTTTAATTTTTGTTTATGTTTCTTTAATTTTGAATAAATATATTCAACATTAGAAATAAATTCTGAGGAAGATTCTACATAATATCTTCTTGCTCCAAGTGGTTTAATAGTGCCTATAACCAAGATTGTTAATTTTTGCTTTTTTATATTTTTGATTAAAGGTTCATTTTCTTGCCAATCATTTTTTATAATGCGATTAATCTTATGATATTTAAATTTCATAGAATCTAAAAACTCATCACAATATAAAGATTGACTTAAGAGACTTATCCTCTTATCCATTGTGTAAGCTAATCCTGTAGCTAGAGATTTTGCAGCATATTTATCTGATATCTTTTTTTTCTGTATAGTATGTGATCCATGGCTTATAAGTAATACTTTGCTATTAGCATCGCTAAGTACCCTAGATAATGTGAACAAATCTGGAAATCTTACAGAATGAAAGTAAGCATTTTTTATATTTGATTTTTTAAATAATTCCTTTAAATCTTCTTTAAAACTATTAGCGTGCATTAGATAAAAATATACTTGTTTTAATAAATAATTTGAGAATTTAAAATTCAATTCTGAAAAGCTCAAATTATCTATATACTTATTAAAGTTTGTGAAACTATCAATATTATTTCTGGATAAAAGAAATATACCAACTTCCTTAAAATCTTTAAAAGAAATTAAAGCTAGAAATTGTATTAGTATCAAACGTATTATTTTTGGAAAAGATTTTGTATTTGAATAATAAATAACAAAGTTATTTTTACCTATAAATTTTTTCTTAAGATCCTCTATAAAATATGCTTTTTTGTCAGAAAAAAAATTGAATTCTAGTTTATTTTTTTTAAAGATTCTTCCCATTAATTTTTTTTGTAGATTCATTAAAAATTTATTACGAAAATTTAGGTCGGGAGAGCTAAAATAATTAAAAAATTCAGAATCATTCTTATTGCTATCAGAGTACAATTTATCTATAGCTAAAATTAACTCTTCTTTTGAATAAAATGATTTATTTTTTCTTCTAATTATTAATATATACTTTTTATAATTAGGAATCACACTATACATGTAAAAAAAACGTGATAATTTTATTTCTAGAAATGGCTCAAGTAGCTCTTCTACATTTTGAAAATTTTCGAAAAAATAAAAATTCTTGATAATTTTTATTATTTCAGATTTTGAATTATTAGTTTTTAGTAATAAATTTTCTGACTCTTGGCAGGTTTTTTTTGCAAATGGGAATATATGATTCAAACCTTTCTTTTCATTTTTTGTGAGAATAAATTCGTTTAAAGTAAAAACATTTTTATTTTTATAAAAATTTTTAAAAGAACTTCTATTTTCAATTATCACATATAGAACATTTTTATGTTTTTGTCTTTTCAAGATATCATTTTCATTCATTACAATATTTTGTTTATATTTGGATATTATATCAATAATAGAAAAATAACTTTTTAATCAATTATTTATGATTAATAAAATTTTTAATTGTATTAGTATTCATAATGGCGGGGGAATAATATATTTATTAATGATGCATTCCAAGTTAGATAAAAAAGGTAATTTAATACTTCTTGATGAAAGGGCTAGGCATATAATTAAGCCATTTCTTCATGCAAAGATAAAATTTTATAAAAAAAACTTATTTAGGAATTTTTATATTTTAAGAGAGAGACTTATTTGCTATTTAGAATTTAGGAATTATTTAAAAAATTCTAAAAAAAAAGAATTTATACAAGAATTTTACCTAAATGGAATTCCTCCTCTATTCAGATTTCCAGTTAAAAGCAATAGGGTTTTTGTTCTTTTCCAAAATAAAAACTTGTTTTCTATTTTAAATTTTTTTAGTAAAAAACTTTTTTTTCAACTTAATTTCTTTATCTATCATTTTTTGCATTCATTTTTAATAAATTTATTTTTAAAAAATACCGATACAATAATCGTCCAAACAAATTCTATGAAAAAGATAATTTCAGCCACAAAACCAAATAATAAAATCCTTATAAGTGATAGATTTTGGAAAAATATTGACCTACACTTTTATGAAAAAAGTATTTTTGGTAAATTTAATAATTTAGATATTAATTTATTAGAAAAAATAAGATTAATTTCAAATGATAATAGATTATTTTTTTACCCTGCCTCTTTCTATCCTCATAAAAATCATAAAGTCTTATTCAAATCTTTTCAAAAATTATCTATTAACTCCGTAAATAATATAAAACTTTTAGTTACAGTAGATCCTTCTAGTGTGCCTATTGAGTATAGGCAAAATGATAAAATTATTTTTATTGGAAATCAATCAATAAATACAATACATAAAATTTATATTTTTTCAGATTTTTTAATTTTTCCATCTATAAATGAATCCTTAGGTTTACCACTAATTGAGGCCTCACTTTATAGTTTAAAAATAATTGCATCTGATTTAGATTATGTATATGATGTCTGTAATCCAATGTATACTTTTAATCCATATTCTGTAGAAGATATTTATCAAAAAATTTTAAAGGCAATAAAGTCAACTATATAATGAATAGATATATTTATCCTATTATAAATTTTAAAAAAGTAAATTTTTAAAAATGAGACTATTTATTTTAGGATCTAATGGATTATTAGGTAATACGATTGCTAAATATTTCTTAAATAAACCAAATTATATTACTTTTGCGGGTGTTAGAAATAATACTAATATTTCTTTATTTAAGAGAAATTATTTTGAAAATTTTGTAATAATTAAAGATGTTTTAGATACCTTAGAGCTTGAAAAAAAAATAAAAGTTTTGAAACCTAATGTTCTAATTAATTGTACAGGTATAAATAATAAAAAAACTTATAATAATCTCGCAGAAAAATACATAAAAATAAATTCTCTATTTCCTCATAAGCTTTCAGAAATATGTTTTCTTAATGATGTTAGATTAATTCAATTCAGTACTGATTGCGTTTTTTCAGGACAGAAAGGCTTTTATAATGAAAGTGATAATCCTGATCCAATAGATTTATATGGGAGAAGTAAGTTGTTAGGAGAAGTTAAAAATAAAAATACTATTACAATAAGAAAATCTGCAATTGGGCACGAATTATGCTCAAGATTTGGTTTGCTAGAATGGTTTTTGAATCAAGAAAAAAAGGTTAAAGGTTATAAAAATGTAATATTCTCAGGTTTGACCGTTCTCGAACTTGCGAAAATAATAGATACACATATAATCCCTAGAAATGAATTAAATGGTATATTTCATATTGCAGGGGAACCTATTTCTAAACTTGATTTATTAAAAATTATTGCTTATGAATATAAAAAAACAATTAACATCATACCAGATGCATATAAGACTATCGACCGTTCTTTAAATGGTTCTTATTTCAATAAACTAACAGGTTATAAATCTAAGAAATGGTCCTTATTAATAAAAGATATGCATGAATTTAATTTGCAGAACAAATGAATTTATTAAATAAAAAATTTTTAATTACTGGTGGTACAGGTTCCTTTGGAAGTACTGTATGCAATTTTCTATTAAAAAAAAATGTTCAAGAAATTCGTATTTTTAGTAGAGATGAAAATAAGCAAGATTTAATGCGAAAGCAAATAAAAGATGAAAGAGTTAATTTTGTGATTGGAGATATAAGAGATTATGAGGCGTTATCTGATTGTTGTAATGATGTTGACTATGTATTTCATGCAGCAGCTTTAAAGCAGGTACCTTCTTGCGAATTTTATCCATTAGAGGCCATAAAAACTAATGTTATTGGTACTGATAACCTTTTAAGGGCAGCAAATAAAAATCATATCAAGAAGGTTGTTCTCTTAAGTACGGATAAAGCAGTTTATCCAATTAATACAATGGGAATGTCTAAAGCAATGATGGAAAAATTAATGCTTGCTAAATCCATTTCAAATAAAGAAAATAGTGTTTTTTGCGCTACTAGATATGGAAATGTTATGTGTTCTAGAGGTTCTGTAATTCCATTGTTTATAAGTCAAATTAAAAGTAATAGCAGCATTACTATTACTGATCCAAAAATGACAAGGTTTCTAATGACTTTAGACCAATCTGTCGATTTAGTAATGCACGCTTTTGAGAAAGGTTTAGATGGAGATATTTTTGTACAAAAATCACCTGCTTGCACCCTAATTGATTTAGCTGAAGCATTAAAAGAAATTTTTGAATATAAAAAAAATAATATCATTATAGGTACCAGACACGGCGAAAAACTTTATGAATCTCTTTTGTCAAGAGAGGAGATGGCAAGAGTAGAAGATAATGGAAAGTTCTTTCGATTACCTCCTGATAATCGAGGTTTAAATTATGATAGTTATTTCGAAAAAGGTAAAGAAATTAACGAAGAATTTAAAGAATATACATCGCATAATACTCATAGATTAAATGTAAAAGAAATAAAAGAAATTCTATTAAATTTAGACTTTATAAAAAATTCATTAATTTATTAAATTAAATGCAGAATAAAAATAATTTTATATACACAGGGTTAGAAGAATTAAAAATACTAGAATGTATGAAAAACTATAATAATTCAATCGTAGACGATTCTATCAAATATTGTAGAGGAATAAATAGTATTATAGATTTTGGGGCAGGTATAGGCACAATGTCTATCCTTTTCAGAAAAAAAATAAATATGAATCCTTTATGTATAGAAATTGATGAAAATAATATTAAAGAATTAAAGAAAAGAAAACTTGATTATACTAAAAGTCTCTCAACAATTTCTGAACCTGTCGATTTGGTTTTTTCGTCAAATGTTTTAGAACATATTAAAGATGATTATGAAGTATTAAAAGTAATCAAAGAAAAACTAAAAAATAATGGCCTCTTATTTCTTTATCTTCCTGCCAATATGATTTTATGGACAAAATTGGATGAAATGGTTGGTCACTATAGAAGGTATGAAATGAAAAAAATTAAATCATTATGTAAAAAAGCTGGATTTAATATAGTTAAAATTCATTATGCTGATTTCCTTGGGTTCTTTACAACCTTAATTTGGAAGCTTTTTAATATTTTTGTGAAAAAATCATTACCCTCAAAATCAGCTCTTATTTTTTACGATAAATATATATTTCCTTTATCTAGATTAATGGATAAAGTTGGATTTAGATTTTTAATCGGAAAAAATATTATTATTGTTGCTAAAAAATAAACAAATGTTTTGTAGATTTACAATTTTATTACCAGCAGCATGAAAAATATTTTTTTACATTATATTAATCTGGTTAATATTGTTTTTTAATGATAAGAATATCAATAATAATACCCGCATTTAATGAAGAAAATACAATTATTGCGTTACTAAATAAGGTTGATAAAGTTAATATTGAAGGTGTTCAAAAAGAAATAATAGTAATTGATGATGCCTCTAAAGATAACACATTAAATTTGTTAAAAAATAATAATAAACTTTATAATAAATTAATAGAGTTTAAACAAAATAAGGGCAAAGGCGCGGCTGTAAAAAGCGGTCTTGAAAAAGCTACTGGTGACTATATTCTCTTTCAAGATGCAGACCTTGAATATGATCCTAACGACTATATAAAACTTTTAGAACCTGTTATTAGATTTAATGCTGATATTGTTATTGGTAGCCGACTTTCTGCTTCTCAATTAACCAGGGTTTATTATTTTTGGCATAAATTTGGAAACAAATTTATAACTTTCGTTTTTAATATTTTAAATAATACAACCTTTACAGATATTTATAGTTGTTATTTGTTATTTAAAAGAGAGTTGATAAAACCAGAAAATTTAGTAACGAATGGCTGGGAGCAGCAGGCTGAGATTTTGTCTTTAATAGTTAATAAAGGTGATGCTTTTTATGAGGTTCCAATAAATTATTACGGTAGAACGTATGATGAAGGAAAAAAAATAAGAGCTTATAATGCTATTGCTGTATTATTTACAATATTCAAGAAAAAATTTTTTCCTTAATTAAATTATCATAATGAAACCAGATAAAATAATTCCAGTAACAAAAGAAGAGAGGGAGTCATGGCCATCTGAACCCTTAGTTAAATTACAGAATCCCTTTATTGATCCAAGAGGATCAATACAACCCTTAGTTGATTTAATGATGAGAAGTGCCGTAATGATTGAGTCAAAAGCAGGCTCCATCAGGGCGAATCATTTTCATAAAACTGATTGGCATTACTGTTATGTTATTTCTGGCCAAATACAATATTTTTATAAAAATGTAAACTCTAACAAGATGCCTGAAATGATAACTGTAAAAAAAGGCAATATGGTTTTTACACCCCCATTAGTAGAACATTGTATGAAATTCCCTGAGGATACTATATTTTTGACTCTTTCAAGGAATCCTAGAGATCAAGAAACCTATGAGGCTGATGTAGTAAGAGTTAATTTAATTGATCCTAGTGATTCAATCTCGTGGAAGCCAAATGAAGAATGATAATTATAGAAGGCGTTCATTATGCAGGTTATGTAAATCTTCTAAGATTGTTTCAGTGTTGAAACTTGCATCTACTCCCCCTGCTAATGCCTTTGTTTCAAAAGATAAATGTAAAATTGAACAAAAGAAATATCCCTTGCAATTATTTTTTTGTGAATCATGCAATCATGTTCAATTAACTGATATTGTTGATCCCGCAGAACTTTTTAATAATTATGTCTATGTTTCAGGAACTTCTTCAGTATTCGTAAATCATTTTAGAAATTATGCGCAAGATATAGTTGCCCAATATAGACCATCAAAAAAAAATTATGTTTTAGATATAGGTTCAAATGATGGGACCTTGCTGAAATTTTATAAAGAATTAGGTTATTCTGTACTTGGAATTGATCCTGCTAAAGAAATTGCAAAAAAAGCAAATCTTGATGGAATTGAGACGATTAATGATTTCTTTAATATGGAAACGTCCAAAAAAATTAAAGAGAAATACTTAAATGCTTCTTTAATTACTGCTAACAATGTTTTCGCTCATTGTGATGATTTATCGGGAATTACTGATGCAGTATCTAATCTACTTTCAATCGATGGAATATTCGTATTTGAAGTTTCATATTTAGTCGATGTGTATCAAAAAACACTTTTTGATACAATTTATCACGAACATTTGTCTTATCATTCAGTTATACCTCTAATTGGATTTTTTGAAAGAAAAAATATGACCTTAATAGATATTGTCAGAATTAATACTCATGGGGGCTCAATAAGATGTGTCGTAAAAAATGGATTAGATAAAACAAAAATAAAATCTTCAGTAAATAAATTAGTCGATTTGGAAAATTCATTATCATTCAATAAGAGTGATACATTTAAAGATTTTTCAAATCAAATAAAGTTAAGAAAGCAAGAACTTAAATCATTACTTAAAAAATTAAAATCTGATAAAAAAAAGATTGCGGGATTTGGAGCTCCTGCAAAAGCAACCACTCTTATGTACGAATTTGGCCTTGACAATGATATTCTAGATTTCATAGTTGATGATAGCCCATTAAAACAAGGCCTTTATAGCCCAGGGCTTCATATACCAGTATTTTCATCTTCATACATAGAAATTTTTAAACCTGATTATTTATTAATTCTTGCTTGGAATTTTTCAGAGTCAATAATCAAAAATAATAAAAAGTTTCTTGAATCTGGTGGAAAATTCATTATCCCATTACCTACATTAGAGGTTATTTAGTTTGAGCAATTTTTTGTTAAAAAATGATATTAAACAAATAGTTGAGAATCTTAGAGATATATCCAATTATTTTTCAGATAAGACAATTCTTTTGACTGGAGGTCGTGGTTTTTTAGGTAGATATTTTATGGAAATATTTAATGAAATTAATAAAAATGTCCTTGAAAAAAAACTTAATCTTGTTGTTCTAGATAATTTAATAACTTCAGGAAGAGAGGGTTCAGATATCCCAAATTACGAAAATATTGAATTTATAAATCACAATGTAATTAAAGAATTTAATTATGATAAGAAAATTGACTATATAGTACATGCAGCTGGCATTGCCAGTCCTTATTACTATCGTGCTTATCCATTGGAGACACTTGGAGTGGCTATAGATGGGACAAAAAATATGCTTAAATTAGCAGAACTAAATTCTGCTAAACTCGTATTCTTTTCTTCCTCTGAAATTTATGGTGACCCAGATATCAAAAATATACCAACCAAAGAAAGCTATAGAGGAAATGTTTCATGTACTGGCCCTAGAGCTTGTTATGACGAAAGTAAAAGAGTAGGGGAAACTTTATGTAATGTTTACCATAATATCAAAGGTGTTCATACTAATACAATTAGGCCTTTTAATGTTTTTGGCCCTGGAATGCAAGAGACAGATTATAGAGTTTTACCAAATTTTGCTAGTCGAATAAAAGGCAATATCCCGCTGGAAATATATGGTACGGGTAATCAAACAAGGACTTTCTGCTACGTCACTGATGCTATGGAAGGGTTCATTCGAGTAATAATGAATGGAGTTTCAGGGGAGGCTTATAATATTGGGAATCCTGATCCTGAGATTTCTGTTATTGAGTTAATAAAAAAAATCGAGTTAATTTTAGGTAAAGAAGTCAAATATAACATTGTTGATTATCCAGACAGTTATCCTGCTGACGAACCTAATAGAAGATGTCCAGATATAAGAAAGGCAAAAATTCAAATTAAATATAATCCTAAAGTTCTAATAGATGATGGTTTAAAAAGATTTATAGATTGGTCAGATAAAGAATATTGTGGAATTCAATAAATCAAAAAAAAAACTTTAGATTAGGTCTAATTGGCGTAGGAAAGTGGGGGTCAAATTATATAAAAACTATAGAGGATGTTGATTGTGCAGAACTCAAAATAGTTGCATGTAAAAGCTTAAGTAAAAAAAGATTTTTATCAGATAAATATTTACTCACAGATAATTGGAAAGATGTAACTAGCTCTGAAGAAGTTGATGGTATTATAATCGCGACACCCCCAAAAATGCATTATGAAATTGCAAAATCATCAATTAAATCAAAAAAACCAGTAATTATAGAGAAGCCCGTTACTCTAAATTCCAAGGATGCAAAATCTTTATTATCTTTGGCTTTGAAAAATAAAGTGAACGTTAGAGTAAATCATGTTTATTTATATCATCCAATTTATCGTGCCTTAAAAAAAATTATAATTCATAGAAATGATTTGAAGTCAGTATTTTCAGAAGCTGGAAATTTTGGCCCTTTTAGAACAGATATTACTCCATTATGGGATTGGGCTCCTCATGATATAGCAATGTGTTTAGACTTGTTAGGAGAAATGCCATCAAAAGTTAATGCAAAATATACTAAGAAAATATTTGAGAAGGGATTTAAGAAGTCTAATGTAAATATTACACTTGAATTTAAGAATATTATATCTGAAATTAATATTGGAAATTTGATGGAATATAAAAAACGATTTTTAAAATTAAATTATCAAAATGAATCTTACATCTTTGATCCAATAACTTATGATTTGCCTCAAGAAGAAAAAAATAAATTCATAAAAGAAATAAATAATAAAAATTATTATGAAAAATATAAATACACCGATAAACCACTAAATATTTTACTTAATGATTTTATTTATGATTTGTTTAATGATAGGTTTGACGTTAGTGATCTAAAACTTGCAGTCAAAGTTGTAATTATTATTGAATTAGTAGAAAAAATTTTGTCCAAAAAATTTAAAGTATAATTTTCAATAATTTATGAATTTTAATTATATTTTCAAAACTTCTAAAAATATTAAATATATTTGAATTATATTATTATTGTAAGATTAGAGTTAATTAATAATATTATGTTTTTTATATTATTTATACTAATTTGTAAAATTAGAATTAAATTCATAGAAATTAAATACTAATGAGAAATAAAGATATTAAGAATATATGTTGTATAGGTGCTGGTTATGTAGGTGGACCTACTATGGCTGTTTTTGCTGAGCATTGTAAAGAAGTAAATATTACTGTTGCAGATATAAATGAATCTAGAATTAATTCATGGAATGAAACTGATACCTCTAATTTGCCCATATATGAACCAGGTTTAGATGAAATAATTTTAAAATGTCGTAATAAAAATCTTTTCTTTACAACAAATATTAAGGAATCTATTCAAAACGCTGATATGATATTTCTTTCGGTAAATACTCCTACGAAGTCAAAAGGTGTTGGGGCAGGAAAAGCTAGTGATTTGAAATGGGTTGAAATATCCGCAAGACAAATTGCAGAGTTTTCTAGAGGTCATACAATTGTCGTCGAAAAAAGTACTCTACCCGTTCGCACTGCAAAAACTATAGAAAAAATTTTAGTTAATTCACAAAATAAAAAATCAGATAGTCAAAATAAAACTTTTTCTGTATTATCAAATCCTGAATTCTTATCAGAAGGAACTGCAATAAATGATCTTCAATTCCCAGATAGGGTTCTAATTGGAGGGGATGATGAATTAGCTATAAACTTACTTGCTGATTTATATAGTAATTGGGTGCCTGAAGAAAAAATTATTAGGACTAATATATGGAGTTCTGAACTATCAAAATTGACCGCTAATGCATTTTTAGCTCAAAGAATTTCATCTATTAATTCAATTTCTGCTCTTTGTGAGGTTACCGAGGCTGATGTAAAGCAGGTAGCTAAAGCGATCGGTATGGATACTAGAATTGGAACTAAATTTTTATCCCCCGGACCAGGATTTGGAGGTAGTTGTTTTCAAAAAGATATTCTTAATCTGGTTTATCTTTGTGAATACTACAACCTTCCTGAAGTAGCTGATTACTGGCACCAAGTAGTTAAGTTAAATAATTGGCAGAAAGACAGAATTTCTAAGTTAATAGTTAACAGTCTGTTTGGTACAGTTGCAGAAAAGAAATTAGCAGTATTAGGATTTGCATTCAAAGCTAACACTAATGACACTAGGAATTCGCCTTGCATAAAAATCTGCAAAGATTTAATAGAAGAAGGAGCGTTTCTTTCTATTTATGACCCAAAAGTTGTTAAGGATCAAATTGAGAGGGATCTAAGTATTTCGAATGCAGAAGAATTTTTAGATAATGGTAAATTCAGAAGAGTTGATAGTATTGAATCCGCTATTGATGGTTCTTATGCAGCAATTATCCTCACAGAATGGGAAGAATTTAAACAAGCAAAATGGGATTTATTATTTAAAAATATGAAAAGACCAGCTTGGATATTTGATACAAGATCAATTATTGATGTTCGAATGGCTGAGGAGATTGGTTTTAATGTTTGGCAAATTGGGAATTCTTCAAGGAATTTTAGTTAAATTATTTTAAATGCATTTTTAGAATTATCCTGATTTAAAAATGAAAATAAAAGAAAAAAAAACTTTATTTTTTTTATTCGGTATAGTTAATGTTTTTCTTACAAACTTAATCATTCAGATATTATTAATATTTCTGAAAACTTTTTATGCTACTTTTATTGGTCAATTATTTAATTTTATTTTTGGATTCTATTTTTATGGCAAGAATGTATTTAACGTAAATTCTTTAAATAAATCCCATTTAAAAAAGTATTTTTTATTAAATATTTTTATTTGGAATCTAAATTGGATTATGATTTCTTACTTAAGTTCATTTGGTTTCTCAAAAAATATTATTGCATTTATTTTGATAGCTCCGCTAGCATCACTTTCTTATATTATTCAAAAATATATTGTATTTAGGAGTTGGAAATAATTATAGTCTTAAACTATAGAAATACTAAATTTAATTAATCGAAATATTTTTTATTACTACTTTCTTATGCAATATTTATAACTATGTTCTATTTGTCTAAAAAAGTTTCTGCTCGCTTTAAAGGATTTTATTATATGACAATCAAAAAAGTTAATATTAGCGTTATAGTTTATATCTGATATTACTTGATTTATATCATATTTTTTTAAACAGATATCATTTGCATCTATTCCCAGATCTTTATTTCTTAACCTACAAGTTTTGATATTATCAAAATCAATATAGTTTTTCGGATAGTAAAGTCTTGTATTTCGGTCTTCTATCATTATATTCCCATTTAAATTTGGATCAATTATGGAAGAAAGACTAAAACCATATGCTGTTTTATACATAGTATTTTTATAGTTAATAAAGGAATTTATATTTGTGTAAATAGACAAAAATGTTAATAAAACTATTAGGCTTACTTGAAATATTAATGAAATAAAAAACAGATATTTGATCTTAAAATTAAATAGTACTGATTTAATTTGTTCAGATTGAAAAATTATTAATATAAGCGGGGCTGTATAGAAATCTGCTCTTCTCTGACAAAAAGTTAAAAGTAATATTATTTGTACTATTGTCACAAAGAAAACTGTATCTATTTTAAGAAATAATTTTTTTGATTTTTTTAAAACTAATGTAATTAAAATGATTAATATAGTAGGACCAAGAGAGCTAGCTAGATAAGTTGATTTGATTGGAATGAATATATTTAGAATATAAGAATCATTCCTAGCATAATTAAAAATATTATTTGAAAAATCGTTTATTAGTTGGTTATCTTTATTAAAGAAATTTGTGAATAAAGGGTAAATAAAATTTCCAGTTATTATAAATTTACTTATTAGTAGTATCGTTAATATTATTGTAGTTAAGATAATTTCCTGGCTTACTAAGATTTTCTTGGATTCTTGAAAAAAGCCCTTTAAACTAAATTTTTTATTTGATAAATAATATAAATAGGCCAAGACCATTGGAAAAATTATAATTAATGACGATATCTTAAATGTAATACAAGATATAGCTGACATTAATAATAGTTTTAGATCTTGGGAATCTTTATTTTGATTCCATATTAAAAATATTGCAATTAATGATGATTCTCCCAGAAAAAAAGGTTTCCCAATTGTACTCCACTGGATAAATGTAGGTACACTTAGAAATGCAAGTATCAAAAAATTATTTCTAATTTTATTTGTAAGAAATAATATTAAAAATGGCAGGTTTATTATTTGAAAAGTTCTTATTAACCAAATCATTCTTTCTTGAATAAATGCAAGATTTGCATACTCGCTTATACCTAAAAGTCCTTGAGTTAGCCCACCGTCAATAAAAAATTTACCTCTTATATAGTATTGATATGGATAACCGACATGATAATCAGATGCATCTGGGTGGTTTATTGGACCAATAGATGATATAAAAATTGAAATAAAGATAAAAAGAATAAAATAAAGTATTTTTTTTTCTTTATCATTATGAAGATTAAAATTTATAAATTGTTTAAACTCAGATAATATAAAATTTTTTAAGTTTAAAATTTTATTTTTAGATTTCTTATCGATTAAAAATATAAAAGTAAATAAAAAAAACGATATAAATAATATTGGGAAATTACTTTTGCCTAAGTAAATAAGAATAAGTGATACAAATCCAAGGAATAAGTTTGCAAATATAAAAGATGAAAAAATGATAGTGTATGAATTATCCTTTTTTAATTGAATTTTCTGGGGATATAAAAATATTAATGAAGAAAAAAATAAAAAAATATAAGAAAGCATAAAATTTATTTTTTATCTTTTTTATTCGATAATTGAATTAGGAAATAATTCAACTTTCCAATTAGTTTTGATTTGGAAAATTCTCTCTCGGCATATTTTTTCCCATTTATACCCATTTTTAATAATTGCCTTTCATCAAAAGTAGTTATTTTTTTTATATTTTCAGATAAACATATGTAATCGCCTGATTTGCAAACTAATCCAGATTTAGATTTTTTTATAATTTCTGCTCCTTCTCCGCAAAGCATTCCAATTATTGGCTTCCCAGATGATAAATAAAACTGCAATTTTCCCGGAATTGTTTTATTGAAAGCCTCTTTATTAAGAAGAGAAACTAGTAGAGCATCTGCGTGCAAGAAAAAAGAGGGCATCCTTTTAAGCTCATATTGTTTATATAGTTCAAAGTATTTATCAATTTCTAAAGCTTTTAATTTTTTTTCTAACCATTTTTTTTCACTTCCATCACCTATTAAGATTATTCTAAATTCTTTAAAATTTTGTTTAATCAAATGTTTTACTGCTAGTAGGATACTTTTAAAATCCTGAGCTTTTCCAATATTTCCAGCAAACATTATTGTGAAAATATTCTTTTTCTTTATTTCTTTTGCGGGTTGATACTTTTTCAGAAAAAATTCGGAATCGCTCCAGACTGGTAAAAAGTAAGCATTCTTCGAAACTGCAGGATAAGTTTTTATTCTTTCTAACATGCTCTCAGATTGCGCGAGGATAATATCGCAATACTTATATATCCAATTTACAAATATCTTAAATAAATTAATTTCCCAATCTTTTTTTAAAATATTAAGTGCTATTAAAGTGTCAGGCCATAAATCTAATACCCAAAATACTTGAGGACACTTTTTGATAATTGAGAAGAAAGCCGAGGTGACTCCTATTGTGATTGGCGATAATTGAAAAGTTAAGATAACATCAAAGTCTTTATTAATTAATTTAAAATATCCAGTAAAAATTGAATTCACCAAGAAGCTCAAATAATTTAAAAACAAATTAAATTTAGTTTTGCCTCGAGTAATAATAGGAATTCTTATGATTTCTGAGTTTTTATATTTTTTATATTTATGCTTGTGTTTTTTGAAATCTTTAAATAATGACCCACTTGGATAATTTGGGTAACCCGTCAGTATAGTTACCTTATGACCTAAATTTGATAATTCTTCAGAGATTTCATTAATCCTAAAATTTTCTGGCCAAAAATATTGTGTAATTATTAATATTTTAAGCTTTGTTATGTTCTTAATTGCCATACATTTCTTTTTACATAATCTGTATAACTAATAATTATTCTTAAAATTTTTTCAGAAACATTATCAATATTATAGTCATTTACTCGATTTAAATTCTTATAATTGTTTTCTTTCTGATACAAAAGTATTTCAAGAGATTGAATTATCCTTTCACTATTTACACCTGTCATTATTACGCTTGCTTCTTCCATAGCTTCTGGCCTTTCATGAGACTCTCTAATATTTAAGGCGTGAAAACCTAATATTGAAGACTCTTCGCTTATAGTCCCACTATCTGATAGAACAACCTTTGAATTTATTTGTAGATTTAAATAATCAGAAAAACTTAAAGGGTTTATTAATTTTATTTTTTTATTTAATAAAAAAGAAGATGAATCAATTTTCTTTCTTGTTCTTGGATGTGTTGAGAAAATAATAGGAATCTCGTATTTTTCTACTATTAAATTAAAAATTTTAATAATTTTTTCAAAATTAATAGAATCAATATTTTCTTCTCTATGGATACTTGCTAAAAAATATTCATTTTTATTAATTTTTAGACTGTTTAAAATTGTAGATTTATAAATATTTTGTTTATAGAAGTTTATAACCTCAAACATGGGGCTCCCTACCTTTATTATAGTGTCTTTTTTAATACCTTCATGAATCAAATATTCTCTAGCGATTGAACTGTATGTAATGTTTATGTCGGCAATGTGATCAATTATTTTTCTATTAGTTTCTTCAGGAACTCTTGTATCAAAACATCTATTGCCTGCTTCAAAATGAAAGGTAGGAATTTTTCTTTTTTTTGCGGCTAGAAGAGATATGCAACTATTAGTATCTCCAAGTACTAAAACAGCTTCGGGCTTTATTTTCTCTAGTAACTCATCTATTGAAATTAAAATTTTTCCTATTGTTTGATTTGCATTTTTATCAGAAGCATCTAAATAAAAGTCTGGTTTTTTTATCTCTAGATCTTTAAAAAAGATTTCATTTAATTCATAATCATAATTTTGTCCAGTATGAACAAGTATGTGATCTGTATATTTTTGTAATTTTGAGATTATTCTTGATAATCTTATGATTTCTGGCCTAGTACCAACAATAGTCATTACTTTTAATTTACTCATATTTTTCCTCTCAATTAATTCCTGTTTTGAATTATTAATCCTACCTAATTATGCATTATTAAAGCATCTATTAGGAACTTTTAATAATTAAGCTATTTACATTAATTAAGAATTTTTAAATTTTATTATTTATAAGTTATGTAAGTATTAAATAATTTTTCTGTTAGTGGTTCATGGAAATAATTATTTATATTATTTTTTGATAAATTTTTAAATCCCTTTATTATTTGAGCTAATTTCTCGACACTTATCTGATGTTTATTCTTTATCTCATATAGAGTTTTGCCATTATAATTTTCCTTAACAGAATTAATAAGTTGCTCGCATAGGTCCTCAATATAAACCAATTCTAATTTTTTACTTTTATCAAAAACTTTAATCTCTAAATTATTTATAACGTTATAGCAAAAAGTAGCTATTACTGAATTATAGTTTGGCTTACAACCTTTTCCAAATATTCCTGGTAATCTTAAAATAACTACTTTATTTGAGAATTCTTTCTCAAGATTAAGACATATTTTTTCAGCTTCTCTTTTACTTTTCCCATAATCATTTTCTAAATTTACTTGAGTAGAAGATGCATAAAATAATTTTATTTTTTTATTTTTACTAGCTATTTCACATACTTTTTTTGTTAATTTCACATTAGATGAATAAAAATCGCTCTTTTTAGTAGATTTATTTACACCTGCAAAATGAAAAATTATATCTATTTTTGAAATTATTTTTTCTATTTCACTTAGGCTTGTATTTCTATTTAGATCAAAAACACTAAAATTTGTTTTTGATTTTATCCATTCAGAAAGATTATTTCCTATAAAACCATTTGATCCAGTAATTAAAATATTTAAATTATTCATATTGATCTTTTTAATTTATCCATTAAAAAATTATTTATTTTGCTTGTTAATTTGTAATTCATGAAAATTAGTTGCATAATTTTTATCTAATAAAACTCCTAATGCGATAATAAATAATTCAGCTATAAAAAGATAAGCTAAGTTTGTGTATTTAAAGAATATTGCTAAAAAAACAATAGAAAAAAGATAAATTAATGTAACTACAGAGTGATCTATTCCTGATGAAACTAATCTTTGATAAAGGTGTAATTTATGGGAGGTGAATATATTTTGTTTATTTATTAATCTTCTGATTATACAAACTGATGAATCCAATAGTAGTGGAGAGGCTAATAAAATTATTTTTATCATATCAATGTAGCTATCAGAACTATATATAAGACTTGTTAAATAACTACCAAGAAATAAACTTCCTGCATCACCCATGAAAACTTTTGATGGAAACCAATTAAAATATAAGAAACCGAATAAACTTCCTATAATAGGAATTAGATTTAATGAATCACTATTTAAAGTTGCAAATATAACTATCATAGAACTACAAATTAAACCATCAATACCATCCATAAAGTTTATTGAATTAATAGTGAATGCTCCAAAAAATATTAAAATAATAAATAATAGACCATTTGTATCTGATAATTCGTTAATTAAATATGAACCGTTAATTTTTAAATAAAATATTATAAAAATTATTGTAAATATCTGAAAAATTAATCTAAATACTCTTGAAATATTATATTTGTCATCAATGATTCCAATTAATGCTAATGGTAAAGATAGTATAGGCAAATAGAAACCTTGAAAAATAGCTATAAATGAATAAGTCATAATAAATGTTATTCCTCCACTTGAGGGTTTTATTTTTTCATGCATTCCTCTTTTACTTGGATTAGCTGGTATAAATTTTCTTAAAAATGGAATTATCTTTTTAAGAAAAAAATATGTAAAAATTAATGGTAAGGAAAAGTTTAAAAAATCATATACAAATTTTGACATTTTAATTATTGAATTGAATCTATGACTTTTTTATAAATGTGTAATCAATAATTTTACTATTAGGTGAGTAGTCACATACAATTTTTTTCAATATAATTAAAATATTTTCAAGATCATTTTTTTTCATTAGTTTCTCAAGATTAATTATCTCTTTATTTAATTCTTGATATTTTATAAATGGTTCCTTAGATTTAAATATTTTTGGATGTTTTGTTTTAATGGGATTTTTTGATAAAAGTAATTCTTCATATAGTTTTTCTCCAGGTCTTAATCCAGTAATTTTAATTTCAATATCGCCTTTGGAACCTGAAATATTTTTTACTGATAATCCATATAGCTCGATCATTCTTACTGCAAGATCATAGATTTTAACTGGCTTACCCATATCTAAAACAAAAACATCACCACCTTTAGTCATCGCACCAGCCTGTATAACTAATTGAGAAGCCTCAGTTATCGTCATAAAGTATCTTGTGATTTCTCTATCAGTAAGTGTAATTGGACCTCCTTTTTTTATTTGCTCTCTAAACTTTGGTATTACTGAACCAGAAGAATCTAAAACATTACCAAATCTCACTATTGCAAATTTTGTTTTTTGGGATTCTTTGTTTAAGAAATTATCATTTAATGCTTGCAAACAAAGCTCAGCTAATCGTTTTGTAGTCCCCATGATATTAGTTGGCCTTACAGCTTTATCTGTGGATATAAATACAAAATTAGATACTTCATTTTTTATGGCTAATTTAGCTAATTCAAATGTGCCAATAAAATTATTTTTTAATCCTTCTATTAAATTATGCTCAACAATTGGCACATGCTTGTAAGCAGCAGCATGGTAAATTGTAGCTGGTTTAAATATAGATAATATTTCATTCATCCTTTTAATATCTTGAATAGAAGCAATTATGGATATTATTTCAATACTTGAATTTTTTAAATTCTCTAATTCTGATTGTATTGAGTAAAGGGCATATTCGCTAATTTCAACCAAAATAAGTTTTTTTGGCTCAAGGTTAAGTATTTGACGGCATAATTCACTCCCTATAGAACCACCAGCACCAGTTACGAGAATAGTTTTGTCAAATATGTTTTTACGCATTAGTAACTTAAATGGCTTTACTTCAATTCTCCCTAGTAAATCATCGATATTCAGATCAAGCATTTCTGTAATTAAACTTTTGCCACTTGCAAGATTAGAAATATCTGGAATAGTTCTGACAACAATTTTAAATTGTAAAAGATTTCTTATTATGGAGTTTCTTTCTTTTCTTGATATTGAAGGTAGTGCTAACAAAATAAGAGAAATTCCCTTTCTATCTATTAATTTTTTTAATTTATGAGTGCCATAAATTCTTTTACCATCAATCAGAAATCCTTGTTTGCGAATATCATCATCTAGAAAGCCTTTAACTGAAATTTCTTTATTTTCTTGAATTGCTTTAACAACTTGTATTCCCGCTTCACCAGCTCCATAAACTAAAGCGTTTATTACATCTTTTTTCTTATCTTCAATATAATTAAAATTGAATAATAAAAATCTAACTATTAATCTCCAAGATATTATCAAAAATAATAAACATAATGGCTGAATCAATCCTATTGTTCTAGGTACTCCATTTATTCCAAAAAGTGTAAATATTATTCCATACAAAATTCCATAAATGGAAATAGCTTTAGTAACTATCAATAATGAATGAAGCCCAGAGTATCTGAAGATGTTTTTGTATAAACCGAAAATACAGAAAATAGGAAGGGATAATATTATTGCCAGAAATAAGGTAAAAGAACCTCTCTCACTTAAAGAAATAAGATTACCAAGTCTTAAATAAAAAGAAAACCATACAGAGAATACGCAGCAACTAACATCTATTGAAATAGCAATAAACGTCTTTATAGTCCTAGGAAGATTTAATAAAATATTAATTGATTTTGATATTTTACTTACCATTTAAATTAATTTCATGAAATTAGTTTTTAGTTAAATATTAATTAAATAATTAGATTTATTATATTAGATAAATATATAATAAACTTCATATTTGAAGTTAAGAAGATTAAATTTTAAAATAGTTATTTATTTTTTTGGCAAATTATAAATTTATAATATCTTTGCAAAATTTCTACTTTATAATGTAAATTAGAAAATATTTATAAGTAATCTTTGGATACAGTTTTAATCACTGGAGGATGTGGATATATAGGAAGTCATACATGTGTTTCCTTAATAGAAAACAAATATAATCTACTTATAATAGATTCTCACATAAATAGTTTTGAAAATAGCTTTGATAATATAAAAAAAGTTATTGAGAAAAAAGGATTTAAATATAGTAGACAAATTCAATATATTAAAGGAGATATAAGAAATAAAGTATGGTTGGATGAAATATTTAATGACTTTAAAAAGTCTCAAAAGCCTATAAAATTTGTAATACATTTTGCTGGTTTAAAGTCTATTTTTTCTTCAATTAAGTTTCCCCTTGAATATTGGGAATCAAATATTCTTAGTACATTGACTTTACTTGCTGTCATGAAAAAATATAAATGTTTTTCTTTGATTTTTAGTAGTAGTGCAACGGTTTATAAGCCTCAAGGATCAAAACATTTAAAAGAAACGGATGAACTTAGACCCTCAACTCCTTATGGTAAAACAAAATTATGTATTGAGGAAGTTTTGAAAGACTTGTATGAGAGTAATAAAGAATGGAGGATAGCTAATTTACGATATTTTAATCCAGTTGGCTCTCATAAATCAGGATTATTAGAAGAAAATCCTAAGGGTAAAGAGTCAAATCTCTTCCCAGCAATTTTAAGAGTCATAAGGGGAGATGAAAGAAAATTATTAGTTTTCGGCAAAGATTGGCCAACACATGATGGAACTTGTATTAGAGATTTTATTCATGTAATGGATCTAGCTGAAGCACATATAGCTACTTTGGACTTTTTAATAAAAAATAAACCGCAATATATATCTATTAATATTGGTACAGGTAAGGGGAATAGTGTTCTAAAAGTAATTAAGACTTTCCAAGAAATTGAAGGAATTGATTTTGCTTATGACTTTGTAGGCAGAAGGATAGGTGATCAGCCTTTTGTGGTAGCAGAAAATAAACTTGCCTTGAAATTATTAAAATGGAAGCCTAGAAGGACTCTTTTTGATATGTGTAGTGATTCAGTAAATAAAAAAAATTTTTAATTTATTAATATATTTTTATAAGGTAACCAGCAAGAGGAATGCACTGCATATTTAAGCCAAAATATAAGGGTTACAAAAGAAGAAATAATTATAATATTAATCAAGGAATTATTTTTTATTTTGAAGATTCTCGAATCTGGAATATATGAAGTAATTAAGATACTTGCAGGAAAACAATATAGTAATAATCTATAAGCAATTACAGATTTTAAAAAAACTAGGGGCAATATAACTATTTCAAAAATAGAAAGATAATTTATTATTTCTTTCATATTTTTATTGAAAGGAAAATTTTGATTATTTTTAAGATAAATAATTGCGGGAATAAAATTTATAATCCAGATAAAAATAGATGCTATAGATATAACTCCTGCTCCGTAAGGATCCATTAAATAAAAATAAGATTTAGCTAGGTAACTAGGTAGGTTATATAAAATAATTGAAAAAATAATTATTAAGAAGAGAATATTTTTTTTAGATATTTTTTCCCTTAATAAATTAATTAATAAAGGAGTGAACAATATCCCATTAAATATTATTGAATATTGATGAATAAATAATGAAAAAGCAGTAGCTATAAAATGTAAAAAATATTTTTTTTTGGAAATAAAAATTATAGAAATCATTACTATTGAAATACATGCCGCTTGCCTAATAGGACCCATACCGACAACAATCATATAATAAGGATATGAAATCAATAATGATAGGTATGTTCTCTTTAAATTCCAGCAGAAGTAAAATAATGGAATTACAAAAATAGTTGCATAAATTAAATTGAGGATATAAATATTTTTAGATATTATTGATAGAAAAACATGGCCTAGTTCTTGGATTACAAAATAATGATTTGGGAAATTTTCATATTGAGAATAACCAGTAAGGTTATACTTTAAAATTTCTAAAATATTTAAAGATAAATATTTATCGATTAACGTAACATAAGACTCCCAATCACAGCCAATCTTGTATCTTAGTCCAATAAAAAATATGAAAAATAAAGCAATAATAGAATAAAAAAATTTACTTTTTATAAGGTGAACTAATCTTTTAGTATTTTCTAAAAAGGTAAATATCGAAAGAAAAATTAGAGGTATTAAATAATAAGTCACTATATTTTTAATTGTTTAAAAATTCATAATAAATTTTGATAATTTGACTATTTATTTTTTTTATTGTAAATCTTTTAGTTATTGTCCTTCTTGCTATTTTTCCATAATTTATTGCGAGATTCGGATTCTCTAAATATTTTTTTATAGCAATTTTTAATTCTTTATCATTTCTAGACTCTACTAAAAGTCCAGAATATTCGTGCTTAACGATATCATTACAACCAGGCACATCAGTTGTAATAATAGGTAGAGACATAGAAGCTGCTTCTAAAAGAGATTTTGATAAACCTTCTCTCCATGAAGGAAGAACTACCATATCCATTTTTTTGTAAATGTCAGTCATATCATTTCTTTTACCTAAAAATATAATATTAGGATTTTTAATAAGATTTTTGTAGGTTGAATTATTTATATGACTTTTATTTTGCTTATCAATTTCCCCAGCAATGTTGAGTTTGAATTTAAAATTTTCTTTCCATAATTCTTGACATGCTTTTATGAGTTCAATAACCCCTTTTTCTTGAATAATTCTCGCTGGAAACAATATATTAATATCTTTGCTTAACTTTTGGTAAGATTTTCTTTTAAAGTGATTTTCGTCAACCCCTGAGCCTTCTATCGTAATTGAAAGTTTTTCTGAAGTTATTCCTTTATTTATAAATGTATTTTTATCTGAATTATTATGAAAAATGTTTAGTGTGTTATTTTCATAATTAGAAAAGGCATATTTATATATTGGTTTAAGAACACTATTTAAAAAATTTATCTTTTTTCTTGAGCTATAAAAAGAAGGCCCTAAGCCTGTTATGTGATTAATTATATTTTTTACTCCTAGTAATCTTGCAATAAATCCACCATAAATACATGGTTTAATAGTGAAGTGATGTACAAGATCTGGCCTATACTTTAAATAGGCCAGAAAAATATTAAATAGGGAAATTAATTCTATAAAAGGATTTTCTGAACCTCTAACCAAAAATAATTTCTCTTGTTTTACAAAGTATTTAGAAATTTTTAAATAATACTCGTCAAAAGGTGATAATAAAATTAAGTTATAACCTATATCATTTAAATCATTTAATAATTCTTTTCGAAAATTATATAAATACCAAGTACAATTTGCAACTATTAAAACCTTTTTATTTTTATTATTTTTATTTTGCATCATAAATTTATGTTATTTTTATAAAAATTTTCTTTAAAAAAATTTTTAGTCCGATTCATTCTTCAGTTTAAATCATCAAATTTAACGAATATTTAGAAATTCCTTCTAGTTTAATATTTAGAATCTTACTATACAAGAAATTTAATGTTTTACTTGAATTTTTATTAGGTATATAATGCTCTGTAACTTAATCTCATTTTTTCTCTTGTATAAAAGCTTCTTACTCTTTTTATACCTAATTTAGATTTTTCTACGAGTTTAGATCTATTATTTGCAATGTATGAAATGCATGAAGCTAAAGCTTCTGGATTTTCAGTTTCAACAATCCAGCCAGAATTTCCTATTAAATTTTTTGCATTCCCCACGTTTGTACTTAAGCTTGGAACTCCAGAAGCCATTGCCTCTAATAAAGTAACTGGGGAACATTCAGATTTTGAAGATAAAATATTTAAGTCAAATGCATTTAATAATTCATGAACATTTAAACTTTTACCATAAAGTATTACATTATCTTCAAGGTTATACTTTTTTATTTTATTGAAAAGATTGACATTACACTTTGATAGACCGTTACCAATTAGTATACATTTGAAAAATATTTTACTTTTTTTTAAAATTATTAATGATTTTAAAAGTGTTTCATGATCTTTTATAGGATGATATCTTGAAATATTTCCAATTAAAAAACAATTTTTTTTTATTTTAAGTTTTTTTCTTAGATTAATTCTTAGTTCTTTTTTTGGTTTAAATTTTTCTAATGAAATACCATTTTCAATTATAAAAGATAAATTTTTATTGTATCCATTTAGGATATGACTTTGTTTGGAAGAATAGGAGCAATATACAATCTTGTTTGGAATAAGATAACTTAGTAAAGATAAAATTTTCATTTCAATAAACACAAAAATATTGGAATATTCAAATTCATGATGGATACTCCAAAATATTTGTTTAACCCCTGATAGTTTGGAAGCAATACCTCCAATTAAATTAGAGTGGTATAACCATGTATGTACAATTTCAGGATTGTATTTCTTTATGATTTGAATTAATCTAAAAATCTTAAAAATGATAAATATATTTTTTTTCATATTTAGATTAATTAATTTAAAACCTTTGTTTTTTAATTTATTTCCAAAATAACCTTCGGAAATAAGGGTTACTATTAAAATCTTTTTTCTATTTTCTAATATATTAAAAAAAATTTGCTCTGCGCCTCCTAATTCTAAACTGTTGATTATGTATAAAATTTTTAGATTGTTTTTTAATTTATTCTGGAAAATATTTATCATTTAAATTTTTTTTAAACCGCCATTACTAAGTTCATATACTTTTTCGCAAATGTTTAGAACTTCTTTTTTATGTGAAATTATAATAATTATCATAGATCCTTTGATTTGATTTATAGAAGATAGTAATTCTTTTTCCGAATATAGATCTAATCCTGTTGTAGGTTCATCTAACAATAATATTTCTGGATCGGCATAAAGAGCTCTTGCTAATGCAAGTTTTTGCCTTTCCCCTCCAGAAAATCTTATTCCTCGATCAAATATTGATTCTTCTATTCCATTTGGGAGCTTATTAACAAAGTCCCAAGCATTTGATTTTAATAGACATTCTTTCATTTTTTTCTTATTAATTTTTCTTCCCAACGATATATTTGAACATATAGTGTCATTCTTAAAAAAGTTTTGTTGCATTACTATACCTATTTTTTCCCTCCAAGAATTTATATTTATGCGGTTAATATTTATATCCGATAAATAGATATTACCTTCGTTTGGTTTTATAATTCCAGTTAATAAATCAAGCAAAGTGCTTTTCCCAATTCCAGATTTTCCTGTAATCGCTATTAATTCATTTTTTTTAATAGATAGATTTATATCTTTTAGTATTGTACTTGATTTTGGATAATTAAAACTTACTGAATCAAAAATTATATTCCCATCGAATTTAAATTTTCTATTATTTATGAAAATATCCTCTTCAAATTTTTTTGCAATTTCAATTTTTTCGAGATGTTTTTTTGGCCATGATGACATAGCTACAGAATCCAGTAGCCTACTCTGGGCATTATAAATTTTTGGAGTCATCCTAATAAATAAAGAAAGTGAAAGAATTAAATTTGAGGTATTTGAACCGCTTAATATAATAAAAATTATTAACAAACAGATAAAAATAATAGTTAATAGTTCGGTAATAAATTTTGATTTGTAACTTGCAACTCTCGCCTTTTCATATGAATTTGTAAATTTCAAAAAAATCTCTTTAGATTCTTTTTTGGCAATTTGGTCTCGGCTAATAGATCTAAGATATTTTAAATTATTAAATATTGCAGAAGTCCAAGATCCAATATTTGATGTTATTGAGGATAGATTTTTGCCATAAAAATCAGCTTTTTCTGAATAATATATATATATTCTGTAAGCGAAAATTCCATAAACTAATAATATTAAAAAAGTATTTGGTACAAATATTAGACATGCTATTAAATAAGTTACTGCTATAAATGTATATGTTATGGCAGATATAAAGTATAAATAACCTTCAGAAATATTCTGCCCCTCCGAAATTATTGCCTTAGAAATATCTCCTTGACTTATTTGTAAGTAATATTCCCATTTTATATTCAAAGTTAAATCAGTAATTTCCTCCCTAACAAATCTTTCTATTTGACACTTTGCTATTATGATATTTTTGTTAGATATAAAATAAGATATAGCTGATAACAGTGCTGACATAAAAAAAATTATTATGCAGATTTCTTTTCTTAATCCAAATTTATTAAATCCTTCTATTACAATAATTGAGTTTTTATAACCAAGGTTTGTTATTAAATTAGCGAGCAAATATATAGAAAATGTTTCTAATAATGCTCCAATAATTCCAAATAATAAGGCTAATTTGCTTTCTTTTCGAGAGACTTTTAGGTATCTACTGTAGTCTTTCCAGATTTTTTTAATCACTTTTTATAAATGCAATATATTTTTACCATTTAATTGATTTGTAAGATCAAAAATTATTGTGTTTTGATAAGAAATTTTATTAAGGTATTTAACTGTAATACTTTTGAATTCGTTGTGATAAAGAGCAAAAATTATTAAAGCATATTTACTTTTATGAGGTATTGATTTCAAAGAAAGCAAGCCTGTCTTTTTTCTTACCTCCTCTTTATCTACTCTTGGGTCAACTATATCAATATAAAAACCTAAATTTTTTATCTTTTCAATTAAATTAATTAATTGAGAATTTCTTATATCAGAGCAATTGGATTTATAAGCCAGTCCTAAGAGTAAGATTTTTTTATTTTTAATTTTTTCTTTTCTCGACTCCAATTTACATTTTATCTGTTCGAATAAATATAAATACATGTAATCATTAGTAGTTCTTCCTGCAGAAATAAGTTTTGTATTAAAGCCAATTTGTTTAGCCTTATAAGTTAAATAATATGGATCTACTCCAATACAGTGACCTCCTACTAATCCCGGACGATATTTGTGAAAATTCCATTTCGTATGAGCAGCTTTTAAAACTTCATTTGTGTCTATTTTTAGTTCTCTGAAAAAAATAGATAATTCATTTACCAGTGCGATATTAATGTCTCTTTGAGTATTCTCAATAATTTTTGCTGCCTCAGCTACTTTTATACTGCTAGATCTAAAAGTACCTGCTTCAATAAATGACCCGTAAAATTTATCTATAAAAGTTGCAATTTTTTTATTACACCCACTTGTTACTTTAACTATTGAATTAACAGTGTGTTTTTTATCGCCTGGATTGATTCTTTCTGGACTATAGCCACAATAAAAAGAATCTTTATATTTTTCTGAATTATATACCTTACCTGAATTAACCTTAATTATTGGGACACAAATATCTTCTGTAACTCCAGGATAAACTGTACTTTCGTAAATTATTATTTTGTTTTTTTTATCTGACTTTATTGATTCTCCTACTGTCATTGAGGCTCTTTTAATAAAAGATAAATCAGGTTCTTTTTTATCATTTAAAGGTGTCGGTACAGTTATTAAATAAATATCTATATTTTTAAGATATTTCTTTTTATTAGTAATTTTCAGATTATTTATGCCATTCAAATAACTTTCTTTGAAAATTTTATTTCTATCAAGGCCCTTATTTAATTCTTCAACCCTTTGAATATTAGCATCAAAACCTACTATATCTCTTTTAAGACTTTTTTTAGTTAAGAAGCATCTTTTTTTTTTAGCTAAGGCTATTGCTAAAGGTAAACCAACATAACCAAGGCCAATTATAGCTACTCTGCAATTATTGATATCTGGAAGATTTGATTTACTCAATAAACTAGATTAATTGTATTTATAATACTGCATATACCATTCAATAAATTTCTTAATTCCGCTATTTATTGAAGTATTCGGCTTAAAATCAATCCAATCTGAAAGCATCCTTGTGCTTGCATATGTTTCTTCAACGTCACCAGGCTGCATATCTTCAAAAATAATCTTAGCCTTTTTTTCGAGATTATTCTCTATCGCAACTATATAATCTTTTAGGTTTGTTGGTTGCGAATTTCCTATATTAAAAATTTTATAGGGAACAAAGGTCTTTTTAGAATCTGAATCATTTTTATCTTTTAAGTTATTTTTTATTGGAGGTTTTTTTAATAAACGCAATATTGCCTCAACTATGTCATCAATATAAGTAAAGTCCCTAACCATTTTCCCATGATTGAAAACTCTTATAGGCTTATCTTTAATAATAAGATCAGTAAATTTAAATAAAGCCATGTCAGGCCGCCCCCAGGGGCCATATACCGTAAAAAATCTTAAGCCTATTGTTGGCAAATTAAACAAATGACTATAAGTATGAGCTATAAGTTCATTTGATTTTTTTGTGGCCGCATATAAACTTATTGGATGGTCTACATTATCAGATTCTTCAAAAGGCAATTTTTTGTTGCTGCCATAAACTGAACTACTACTAGCATAAATAAAGTGCTCGATTTTATTTATCCGACACTGTTCAATAATATTACAAAACCCCACAAGATTTGATTCCACATATGCAGAGGGATTTTCAATAGAGTACCTAACACCAGCTTGAGCAGCTAAATGAACAACAATTGAGATTTCTTCTTTTTTTTGTTTTGATTTTATTTGGAATGCTTCTTTTAATACTTTGTTATCTCCTAAATCCCCTCTTATAAATATAAAATCACCTTCATTTAGCAATGATTCTTTTTCTAGTTCATTTAATCTATCTTTTTTTAACTTTTGATCGTAATAATTGTTCAAATTATCAAAACCAACTACATCAAAACCTTTCACTATTAAAAGCTTGCAAAGATGAAATCCAATGAAACCTGCGGCACCAGTAACTAAAATACTCATTTATTTTGAAAGTCTTTTTTTGTTTTTATGTGATTGTGGATATATCATTAGAAGAATTCTCTTTATTTTTTATTTCAAACATTATATTCCTTGTTCCTGCAAATAAAAGACAAAATAAGATACTTATTTTACCATCATAATAAGTTATGTCAGTAAGTTGAGAAATTAAAAAAATACCAAATGATAATATCCAAGGAAGATAAAAGTTATTTTTATTAAACGAATTATATATTTTTTTAAAAACATTAAAACAAATTATGGAAACACTTAAAGTGCTTAAGATGGAAAGTGGTATCCCAAAATTGTAGGCTAATTCTAATATCATGTTATGTGTATGGTTTGATTGCATATGTTTAAATGGTATTGCTATAAAACCTTGATCATTAAACATATAAGAGAAAGTAGAAGCCCCCCAACCAGTAAATGGACGTTCAGATATTAGAGAAATCGCACTTTTCCAAATTATTATTCTTGGCGAACTAAAAGTTAGGTCTATTTCAGAATATTTTGTTAATGTTGCTGGATCTAGATTAATTAATGAACTAAATTCGATAGAGTTTGGATTTAAAAAAATAATAATGAATAATGTAAAAGAAAAAATACAAGTAAAATAAATAACTTTTTTAAAATTTATTAAACATATAAAAGTTATTATTATTCCCAGTAAAGCGTTTCTTGAACCTGTAAGAAATGAAAAATATAAAATTAAGAGATTAATAACACAAAGAATAATTTTATTTGGGAAAAATAGTGATTCCTTTTTCAATAAAGAAATTGAAAAGGGTAAACATAAAGTTAGCCAGGTTCCTAAATAATTAGGATTATTGAATAGGCCTGTGATTCTAAAAATTTGCTCATTATTTAGTTTGTAATTAAACCAGATTATAGTTCCGTATAAAGTCTCAAAAGGTCCATATACTTTAAAAAATTTCTGAAGTATACAACTAAAAATAACAGGTAAAGTACCAGCAATTAAATATTTCTGGAATATAATCCTTTGCTTTTCATCAACTAAATATATTTGAAATCCTAAATATGCAAAAAAGATAGGAATCCAGTTAAATAGGTTTAACCAAATTAAATTTTTATCATAATCAACCAGTTCACTAGGGGGATTCCAAACTGTAATATTAATTGTATTAAAGATAATAATTAATATGCAAAAATAAAAAATATAATTCCAATTATCTTTTAAAGATTTCTTAGGTTTATATAGATAAGAAATAAATAATGCACACAACAGAAATAGGCCTCCTACGGGTAAAGCCGAAGGGAGAAAAAATACACCTAATAAAAATAATCTTTGACCTAAATCTATACTTTTTTTAATTTCAAAAAAAGAACTTATAGCTTCAACCATTTAAATTTTTATTTAAACGCTCCCTTCAGGATTCGAACCTGAGGCCCACTGCTTAGAAGGCAGTTGCTCTATCCAGCTGAGCTAAGGGAGCAATTCTTACTTATTATATCTGAACATTAGAACACAAAAGATAAATAACTTTAATTAAAAATCTTTTTAAATAAAGTAATATTTTATTTATTATGGATAATTAAATAGAATAAAAAAAATTTTGGCTAAACGACTTTCTAGTGCAAATAAGGATCAAATCTTAAGGAAATTTCAAAACGGTGAAAACCTTGAAGAATTAGCTGAGCAATTTGGATGTACAAAATTAACTATTTCAAGAAATCTAAAGCAGAAATTGGGAGATGATCAATATAATTTAATAATTAAAAGTAATAAATTACGTTTTGGTAATATAAAAGATTCAAATAAGCATAATCTAAAAGTAAGTGGTGACAAAAAATATGATTCTTCAACTTCTCATACTAAACAAAATACAGATTTTCACTCAGAAATTGAGTTTGACAATTTAATAAATAGTGAGGCTTTCTTAGAAATAGCACCCTTGGAATATCAAATTGACGAATCATCAAGAAAAGATCTTTCATCAATTCCGATAGATGAGGTAGATTTTCCTGAAATAGTTTTTATGATTGTTGATAAGAAAATTGAGTTAGAAACAAAGCTACTTAGAGAATACCCTGAATGGCAGTTTCTGCCTGAGGCTGATCTTAATCAAAAGACTATAGAGTTATATTCTGAATTAAAAGATGCAAAAAGAGATTGTAAAAAAGAACAAAAAGTAATTAAGGTTGTTAACACACAAGTATTTAGAATAGTTGCCCCAATTTTAATATCTCGTGGGATTTCAAGATTAGTTTGCTCTGATAAACTAATCGCATTATAAAAATTTAGTCTTTTTTTCTAATAAAAATAGATATAAGGCTTCCAGTGACAGAACCTGCTATAAAACTTGATCCGATAATAAAACTAATAGGTAAGTCTATTGTTTCTTGTGATAAGAAATTAACCTTACTTTTTTTATCGCTATTGTAAACTCCAGTAATTAAAATTAAAAGTAAAGTTGAATTCAAAATTAGTGAAAAAACTAATTTGTGAAAAAATTCCGCCATATTTGTAATTATAGTTGATTTTGAATTTTTAATGCAAATTATAAATCATATTTTTTTTAAGATTATTCTTTTTTGCTAGATACTTTGATGCGGCTGAGAGACTTAAGCCAGCGTCTATGAGTTCATTAAGTTCCTTTTTTAAAAGGAATTTATCAAATTTTAGTTTTTCTTTTTTATCAATACCTTTGATTACAACAGTTATTTCACCTAAAATTTTTCTATTTTCAAATAAATTTAAAATCATATTTATATTATCTCCAATTTGCTCTTCATATTTTTTAGTTAATTCTCTAAAGACTCGTACTTCTCTATCGCCACCACAATATTTCTTTAAATCCATCATTAGTTTCATAACTCGGTTAGGTGACTCAAATAGAATTACGGTTTTCTCATGATTACTTATTTCAAATAATACTTTTTCCCTTTCTATTCTTTTTCTTGGTAAAAAACCTTTGAAAATAAAACTAGATGAAGGCAAACCACTAGCTACCAAAGCAGTTGTAGCAGCACATGGTCCTGGGATGCAAATAACATCCATATTGTTGTTTCTTACTTCTCTGACAAGATTTTCTCCAGGGTCACAAATACTTGGCATTCCTGCATCGCTTACTAATGCTATTGACTTGCCCAATTTAAGTTTGTTAATGATTATTGGAATTTTACTTGAGGCATTATGTTCATTAAAGCTTAATGTGTAGTTTTTGATTTCAAATTTATTCATAAGCTTTTTGGTTTGTCTTGTATCTTCACAAGCAATTAAGGAAACGTTTTTCAAAATTTGTAAAGCCCTCAAAGAAATATCATTCAAATTTCCTATTGGTGTCCCGACTAAATACAAAACACTATTTTCAGGTTCTTGTTTTCTATGAGATAATGGTGAATCAATATTCATTTTGTGGCTAAAATACCAATTGACTTATTTACAGATAATCTTATCGATGATCTGAGAAAATTCAGCTGGGAAGCTTCAGAAGTCTTACTTTATTATGCCAAATCAATAAAAAACTCTGTCAAAAAGAAGAATCTTATAAAATCAAAAGAGGATGAAGATCCAGTAACGTTAGCAGATTTAAAAGTAAATGATTTAATTATTCAGAGAATAAATGATAAGTACAAAAATACCGATTGGGGGATTCTGAGTGAGGAGAATGTAAAGTTGAACTCTCAAAATCAGATTTGCAACGCTTCTCCAAATTGGCTATGGGTTCTAGATCCGCTTGATGGAACTAAAGATTTTATACAAGGTACAGGTAATTATGCAATGCACTTAGCCTTAAACTTTAAAAAAAAGCCATTTTTAGGAGTTGTCTTAATTCCAGAAAAAGATGAATTATGGATAGCAGATGGTAAAAAGGTTTGGTGCGAGAAAAGTAATGGTTCAAAAACAAAAATTAATATGCAAAAAAATAAAGAGTTAGAGGAAATGACCCTCGTAACAAGTAAAAACCATAGAAATAAGAATTTAGAAAATCTAATTGAGAAAATAAATTTTAAGAATGTTATCACTATGGGAAGCATTGGATGCAAAATAGCATCAATTCTTAGAGGTGAAAGTGATCTTTATTTGTCCTTGAGCTTACCAGGGCAAAGTTCACCAAAAGACTGGGACTTTGCAGCGCCAGAAGCAATTCTTAAAGGAGCAGGAGGGGCTTTAACAAGTCTAAATAATGAGGAACTAATTTATTCTAAGAAAAACTATGAACAAGGAGGCATAATTGTTGCCTCTAATAATGCCAAGACTCATGAGAGTAAATGTAAAAGGATAAAGGAAATTATTAGGGAGTTTGATCTTTACCCTTAATTTATTAAGTAAGTGGTGCTACTGGTGTAGGAGTAGGTTCTGGATAGGACATCCCTCCATTTTGTGATACTCCCCTTAATGTAAGATTTATCCTACCTCTGCTGTCGATTTCTCGAACTCTAACAGTAACCTCATCACCTTGCCTTACAACATCTTCTACACGTTCAACCCTGGCCTCTGATAATTGGGAAATATGCACCATACCCTCTTTGCCTGGAAGAATTTCTACAAAAGCTCCTATAGGGATGATTCTTGTCACTATACCTGAGAAAATTTCACCTTCGTGCACTTTTCTCGTCAATCCTTCTATGATTTTCTGAGCTTCCTCTGCTGCAGCCCCATCATGAGAAGCTATTGTAACTATGCCTCCATCTTCTATATCAATTTTCGTATTAGTTCTCTCTGTTATTCCTTTAATGGTTCTTCCTCCAGGTCCAATCACTGTTCCAATAAGTTCTGGATCAATCCTGAAGCTTAAAAGTCTTGGAGCATGCGGAGATAATGACTCTTGAGGTTTGTCTATTGCTTCTTGCATTTTTTCTAAGATATGCAATCTAGCAGGACGGGCTTTCTTAATGGCATCAGAAATTACTGATACAGGCAATCCTGTAATTTTCATATCCATTTGTAATGCAGTTATACCTTTTTCAGTACCAGCAACTTTGAAGTCCATGTCACCAAGAAAATCTTCAATTCCTTGAATATCTGTCAAAATCCTGACTTCTGTACCTTCTCTGATTAAACCCATTGCAGTTCCACTTACAGGTGCCTTGAGTGGCACTCCAGCATCTAATAATGATAATGTGCTGCCGCATACTGACCCCATTGAAGTGGATCCATTCGAACTTAAAACCTCACTCACAACTCGTAATACATATGGGAAAGTTTCTTTGCCAGGAAGAACAGGTATTATCGCCCTTTCCGCTAATGCACCATGTCCTATTTCTCTTCTGCCTGGAGTTCTCATTGGCCTTGTTTCTCCCACTGAATAAGGAGGGAAGTTATAGTGATGCAAATAAGTTTTTTCAGTACTGGGATTGAGATCATCCATTTCCTGCGCATCACTCGGAGTTCCCAATGTAGTTGTAGATAATACCTGCGTTAAACCTCTTTGAAAAAGTGCAGAGCCATGTACTCTTTTTGGAAGAATACCGGCGGAAGCACTTATCTTTCTAACTTCATCGAGATCTCTTCCATCAACTCTTTTACCATCATTAATGATTTGGGATCTCATTAATTTTT
>MDTE01157856.1_pt1 | contig 37879 bp, 41 predicted proteins | sample 811231 | NCBI WGS metagenome assembly MDTE01 (sample SAMN05326651, study PRJNA326480) | marine metagenome | isolation source: seawater | place: Indian Ocean: Red Sea | collected 2010 | reverse complement strand
TAATTAAGGGTTTATGGTGGGCGTGATAAGAATTGAACTTATGGCCTCTTCGATGTCAACGAAGCGTTCTACCACTGAACTACACGCCCAAATTATATTTTTTTTTATAAAATTTTACTGTTTTATTTATACCATCTAAAATATCAACTTTTGGCTTCCAATTAAAAGTTTTTTTAACCTTATTTGTATTGGGGTATAGCGATAAAATTTCTTCTTTTCTCATTTTAAGACCGCCAAAAATTGGCTCTCCACTCTTTATTATTTTATGAATTTTTTCTATGATGAACCTAACTCGAACTGGTCTTCCGCTACCTACATTAAAAATTCCTGATATATGTTTTTTTCTTCTTAAAATTTTTACTATCAAGTTAACAAAGTCATTTACATATAAAAAATCTCTTTTTTGTTTACCATCAGTGCACTTAAATTTTTTATCTTTTAAACAAGAAGTTATAGTTATAGGTATTAACCTATCCTCTTTTTGAAATGGTCCAAAAACTTGATAAAGCCTGAGTATTATATATTTAAAATTATTCTGTTTCATTAGAATCTTAGAGGTAGAATATTTTGCTCTTGCATAATCAGATAATGGTTTACATTTTATCTTTTCTTTTTGCGGTGAGCTGTTTTTTCCATACTCTAAACTTGATCCCGCTTGAATAAAGAGTTTGACTTCACTTTTTTTTAATATTCTAAATAACTTTCTTAATGCGAAAAAATGAATATCATAAGTTTCTTTCTTATTTTTATGATTTATATTTCCAGAAAAATTAATGATGCAATCATAACTTGTTTTCAATTTGGACTTTAATTCTTTTTCTTTGCTAATGTCACAAAATAGATATTTGGCATTTTTAATTTTAACAGTAGTTTTTCTTTTTTTACAAAGTAATGTTAAATCATAATTTAAATTAACGAGCGCTAAAGCTAAGTTATGACCTAAAAATCCGTTTCCTCCAATTATGAGTATTTTTTTAATCAAAAAGTTTCTTAAATTTATTTTTTTTTAAAATATGATCTAATTTTTTTTTATCTCTAATATTATCCATACATTGCCAAAAACCTCTGTGTTTGTATGCAGTTAATTGTTTCATTTTTGTTGTTTTTTCTAATGGCTCTCTTTCTAAAAATGTTTTATCATTTTTAACAAATCTTAAAAACTTTGGACTCATTACAAAAAAACCTCCATTTATCCAACCTTCATCCAAATTAGATTTTTCTTTAAAATAAGTTACTAAAGATCCTCTTAATTTTAAATAACCAAATCTTGCGGGAGGTCTTACTGCAGTTACAGTAACTAATTTCTTTTTTTTTTGATGAAATTTTAAAAGTTTTTTTAAATTAATATCAGAAATACCATCTCCATAAGTCATCATAAATGTTTTGTTCCCTAAAAATTTTTTTAATCTTTTCAGGCGGCCGCCTGTCATTGTATTTTTTCCAGTATTTATCAAATTTATTTTCCAATCTTTTTTAATTTTTAAGCTTTTAAAATACTTTTTAACTACTTCTCCTTTATAGCCAAGTGCGATATAGAAATCATTAAATCCGAATTTTGAAAAGTGGTTCATTATTCTTAAAATTATTGGTTTTCCATTTACTTTAATCATTGGCTTAGGAATAGTTTTAGTATACTCAGAAATTCTTGTCCCTAGGCCGCCTGCTAAAATAACTACTTTCATATAATCAAAACTTTAACACTTTATTAATTTGGTTAATTGTAAATTTATCTATATCTTTTGCTTTTTTTGAAAATTCTTTATACCATTCAACTGTAAACTTAATGTTATCATTAAAATTCAATTTTGATTTCCAATTTAGGAGTTTTTTTGCTTTTTTACTATTAAGATTTAAAAGTGAATTTTCAAAAAATCCTTTTCTGTTTTTTTTAATTTTCCATCTAGCGTTGGGGTAATATTTTTTAATCAAATTTAATATTTCAATCACTTTATAGTTTTTTGTTTCTGGTCCAAAATTAAATGCTTCACCATGCAATCTTTTATTTTTTCTTAGGCTTACGGCCAAGGAAACATATCCGATAATTACATCTATAACATTCTGCCAAGGCCTAGTGGCATTTGGGCTTCTAATTATAACTTCTTTTTTATAAATCCATTTTTTAAAACAATCAGGTATCAGTCTATCAGTAGACCAGTCTCCTCCTCCTATTACATTTCCAGCTCGGGCTACTCCTATAATTTTGTTATTATTAGATGAATTCAAAAAAGATTTAATATACGAATTAATGGCTATATCAGCTCCTGATTTTGAGGCGCCATAAGGGTCCACTCCGCCTAATTTATCGAGCTCTTTATAACCTTTTTTTGTTTCAATATTTTTATAAGTTTTATCACTTGTTATAATTACTGAAATTGATTTTTTTCTCTGAGATTTTAGACATTCTAAAATATTAATTGTGCCCATTAAATTTGTTGTCCAAGTTTCAAGGGGTTTTTTGTAAGACTCGCTTACAATTGACTGTGCAGCTAAATGAAAAGTATAATCAGGATTAAAGTTTAAAAAAATTTTTTTCAATTTTTTTAGATTTCTTATATCGATTTTTTTGTGATTAATTTTTTTTTTTAATTTTAATGAATTAAATAACGATGGTTGAGTTGGAATATTTTTTGATATACCTAAAATATTTGCTCCATTATTTAGTAAAAAAAGAGTAAGCCAAGAACCTTTAAATCCAGTATGACCCGTAATTAATATCCTCTTATTCTTAAAATATTTTTTAAAATTTTTCACTTTAAATAGTAAATTTAAATAACCTATATAGGTATGGATTTATTTTGTATCGAAGAAAACCTAAGAAAAATAATTTTTTTTCAACCTTAAAGACATCTTTTAGTCGATTGGTCATAAGATTATATACCAAAACTACTCTATTATTTTTTCCATCACCATTATATGAATGCCAAGTTTCTCTCTCAATTCTTGAAAAGAAAACAGCACGATTAAGTTTCCATGGAATAGTTTTTTTTGATTTTCCGCTTTTAGAGCTAAAAAAATTTGTTCCAGAGTTTTGACTCGGACTTAGATAAATAACACCACTTAATAGTTTGTTAGGAGTATCATCATGTATTGGAAAAGAGCAATCAGCTCCTGTTTCTATTATATGAAATTCTGAATAATCATATAACTTCACTTTATCTTTATTTAATTCCTTAAGTATATTTAAAGCCTTAGAGTGATATTTTTTGTTTAAATTTATTAAAAAATCTGAATTTATACATTCCGAATTTATAACTTTATTATTTACAATTGAATTATGATAAACTTTTATATCTTTGTTTCCTATTTTTTCTAAATGAACTTTAGAAACTTTCTTAAAGTCTTCAGCTGCTAAAAAGTTATCAATTATCTTTATTTTCATCATCTCTCAAAAACATAGTTGAATATTTCAGAAAATTTTTTATCATTTTCGTAAATCTGTGCATGTTTTTTATGCTTAAATTTAAGGTTTATCTTATTCATAATATCAATTACGTTTTTATACTGTGACTCATATTTTTTATTTAGCTCAATGGAAATACTTTTCAAGTTTTGATTGTTTAAACTTTTAATTCCACCAGCAAGAATTTTGTCCTCTATTCCATCTACATCAATCTTTATATAATTTGGCTTTTCTAATATATTACTTTGTACTAAATAATCGATACTCATGCCAAAAATCTTATATTTTTGTCGTGGTTTAAATTCTTTACCCTCATAATCAGTTGGTTTCCCAAATGTATTCATAGACCAACCTTCTTTAAATTCTTGTTCATTCATTTTTGAAAATTGAAAGTTTTCTTTGCTTAATGGAAATTGTGCGATAGAAATTTTATCTGACAAATCATTAATTGAAATATTTCTGCTTAGAATTCTCAAATTACTTGTAGATGGTTCGAAACTATAAATTTTAATGTTTTTGTGAGTGCTTGCAGCGTATATTGAATATAAACCTATATTAGATCCAATATCCCAAAAAATAATTTGTTCATTATCTATATTTTTAAAATTATCTATCCATTCTATTGTTTCTGGCTCTTTATCAAATAAAGTATTTACTCTCCATTTTGTAACTGCGTTAGGTATAAAAAAATTAATTTTTTTATTTTTAATATTTCGAGTTTCATAAAAATCTTTATTAAAAAAATCGTTAAAATAGATTAAAAAACTTTTTTTAAATAATTTTTCCAAAAATAAATCAAAAATTTTAAGTAATCGATAAAATATATATGATATTTTTTCCATTTTAAAAAAGGACTTTACTTATAGTCTCTTTAATTTTTTTATTATTTTTCATCTCGGTAATCCTTGATTTACCAATACTTGTTAGTTTTATAATTCTGGGAAACTTGCCGATTTTTTTTTTATCTAAAAAAATATTTTTAAAAATTTCATTTTTTAATTTATTTGATTTTTGATTTGATTTAAAAAGTGACAAATTTGTTGGTAAGTTATAATGTTTTAAAATATGTTCTAATTTTCTAAATTTAATGCTTTTACCCTCTTTATAAAAAATTTCACATAACATTCCCATTCCTACTGCTTCTCCATGTCGAATGATATCGACATTTTTTCCTTTTAATGACATTTCAATCGCATGAGCAAATGTATGTCCAAAGTTTAAATTTAGCCTTTTTGACTGCTCATAAACATCATCTTTGAAAAATTTTATTTTTGTCATCAATGTAAGTCTAATTATTTTAGACAAATAGCTATAATCTCTGTTTAAACATTTCTCTTTGTTGATGATCAGCATTTTTAAAATTTTCTTATTATTAATAAAGCCACATTTTATAATTTCAGGAATACCAGAAATAAATTCGCGGTTTGGAATTAATTCAATAACATTTTTGGAAATAAAGACATTTTGAGAATGAAAGTAATTTCCCACAGAGTTAATTATATTTTTGTAATTTATACCGGTTTTCCCTCCTAAGCAGCTGTCAACTATTGCGGTCATAGTTGTGGGAATATGAAAATATATCATTCCTCTTAGGTACAACGAGCTTGCTAAAGCAGCAACATCGCCTACTACTCCACCGCCACAAGACAATAAAACTGATTTTTTTGAAAATTTCTTTACTATTAGCTTATCAATTATCTTAAACAATAATTTTTGATTTTTATTAAATTTTGATCCATTAACCCTCATCATGGTTACTTGCAGTCCACACTTTTTAAGGTCTTTAAAAAGATATTTTGTAAAATTTTCATTTAATTTTTTATCAATTATTAAAAGCATTTTTTTGTCACAATAAAGTTTTGATAGAGCTTTAAATATATCGGGGCTTTCCTTATTGTGACAGAAAGTTGCTTTATATTTCAATTTGTTAATTGAGTAATTTATAATCATATTTAATTTTTATAAATTTTATAGTATTTATCTCTAATCATAATCTTTCTAGCATCATGTAAATTTTTTAATATATCAATAGAAAAGCTATTTCCTTTTAAAGAAAATGTTTTTATTTTTAATCCTATATCGATTGCCCTTAAAAGCTCAATGTCCTCTAAATTTTCAAGTTTGCTTTTATGACAATAACCAGCAAAACTTTTTAAAGCTGTCGGTTTAAAAGAAATTACAGAGAGATGCTTAAAAATTTTGTTTGTTTTACTTACAAAATGGTAAGGTGTATCAGACCTTGTTAAGTATAACACCTCTTTGAATTTGTTAAAAACTAGTCTTACTAAATTTGGATCTTTAGTAAATTTTATAGGTAAATTTGGTAGGATAATATCATATTTTTTATTTTTTCTATGATACTTAATCACGTGATCAATATTCAATGGATCAATAAGAGGTTCATCTCCCTGGATATCTACAACTTGATCAAATTTTTTTTTAAGTTTTTTGTATGCCTCATAAATTCTATCACCTCCTTGTTTATGATCTTTGGAAGTTAGAATCACTTTTGCATTGTATTGTTTTGCAACCTGAAACACTTCTTTTGTGTCACAACAAATAAATACATCGTCCAAATTCTTAGCCATTTTAGTTCTACGATACGTATGAATAATCATAGGTAAATTGCCAATCATTTTTAAAGATTTGCCTGGAAGTCTTCGGGAATTAAATCTTGTGGGTATCAACCCAACTGCTTTACGCATTAGACCAGCCTCCGTCTATAGATATATTTTCTCCGTTAAGGTACCGACTTTTATCTGACAGAACAAAACTCACTAGCTCTGCAACTTCTTTTGGATCTGCCCACCTTTTTTGAGGTATTCTAGATAAAGTCCATTTGTATAATTTTTTTTTATTTTTTTTAAAGCTTTCATAATAAGAAGTTTTCGTAAAACCGGGACTTATTGTATTAGCTCTTACACCAATTTCGCTCATTTCAGCCGCATAAGATTTTGTCAATGCTGTGAGAGCTCCTTTGCTAGAGGCATAACCTGAGAGTTCGTTAAATCCCAATTGTCCAACAATCGAACTTATATTAATAATAGATCCTTTGATTTTATTTTTTTTTACAAAATTTGAAAAAACTTGCATTATGTAGAAAATGTTAAAGAAATTTATTTCAAAAACATTTTGGAGTTCCTTCTTTTTTATTTTTGTAAATTTTTTTCGAAATCTTATTCCAGCATTATTCACAAGACAATTTATTGGTTTTCCCATTTTTTTGGAATCGTGAAAAATTTTTAAAATTAACTTTTGATTTCGAACATCCCCATTGTAAATTTTTATGTTTGAGATATTGGAAAATTTTTTATTATCTTTTTTGTTTTTTATTAGTGCGAATACAAATCCTTGATTTTGGGAGAGATTAAAAACACAACTTTCGCCGATGCCTTTACCAGCTCCGGTAAGTAAAATATTTTTATTTTTCAACATCATATAAATCTTTATTGTTCAATTATTGAACAGTATAGAAAAAAAAATAGAATTTCAATAGCTATTAAAATTGTATGTATTTTTCAAATTTTTTCTTTTCAAAATTCACCAAAAAAGTCTTATTAAAAGTCTTTAGTGTGTAATGGTAAATATTATTATTAATCTGTTTAATATTAATTTGTGTCCATATTTCATTTAAAAAAATATCTGTTTCGTTATCTGGGAAGTGTATAATTTCAGTTCCTTCCTCGAGAGCCTGCACACACACTCCAGTAGCTGAACCAAAGAAGATTGATTTGTTATTGGATGTTTTGGTAAATTTATTTTTATTTTTTATAATTAATTTTTCTAATTTTTCTTTTAGCCTGTGGTGAATAACACTTTTTTTATTCAGAGGATGAATTCTAACTCTTAATTTACCAATTTTGATTTCATTAGTGAGCAGTAAATTTTCAAATCGAGCATAATAATTATTATTTTTTTTAAGGTTGTAAGGTAAAAAAATATAATTATTGAATTCTTTTTGTTTTTTTTTTGAGAATCTTAAAGACGGTATCACTTTAATTTTATTTTTTTTCCAACCTAAGAATTTTTTAAGGACTTTTTTTTGTTGTGGACTTGATAGTAGCATAATATCTAGTGAAAAATCTCTAAAAATAAGATCTGTTTGCAAGGGCCATGGAGCGCAATGTAAATAACCTAAAACTTTTATATTTTTATCTTTCTTTTTGATAACATCCATAAGTGAGTTTTGCCAGGGAATACACTCATAATTAAATAATACTTTTTTAATTTTTTTATTATCAAAAAATTCTGTAAATAAACTATTTATCTTTTTAGTATAATCATAATCTGCCCAACAATAATGAGAAAATTTGAGTAAACTAAAACTTTTGCTTTTCATTAATATTAATAATCTCTTGATTGCATAAACTAAACTTAAACTAGATTTATTTTTTTTGGATACTATAATTAAATTATCATCAATTTTTTTTGGAACAAAATTATCTAAAGATATTAAAAACCAAGTATATCTTTTGTCTTTACTATTTAGCCCAAAATAATTGTCAAAAAATATATTTTGTTTATTAAAATTATCTTCTGTAGAATATGAAATAATTATTTTATGTTGTGTTTTTTTATGAAAGTTTTCGTCAAAAAAAATACCTAGATCATGGTGTTTACCAGTAGATAAAATATTTTTTAATAAATATATATAATCAGCTTTCTTTCCTAAAAATTGATTTAGTTTCATATTTCCTGGATTTTTTGCCCATGTTGTCAAAAAACAAAGTGGGCTAGATCCTATATCAATTCCTCTTCTTTTTGACTTACTAAGATAAGTAAAACTTTTTTTTAAAAGTCCCTTCTGAATTTTTTTTATATGCATTGATTTATAAAGATTTAAGAAGTTGTATTACTTTTTTCATCTGACTTACTGATCCCAGGGAAAACCTTAAATAATTTTCAAATCCTTTTACTCCAGGTCCTTTTCTTGTCAAAATTTTATTTTTTTTTAAAATCTTTTCAAATTTAAGTTTATTTTTTTTCAAATCAATATGAAAAAAATTTCCGTGAGTATTAAGATAATTATATTTCATTTTCGTTAATTCATTTATCAGATATTTTTTTGATTTATTCACTTGGCTAATATGAAATTTTGAAATTGATTTATTTTTAATTACTTGTTCAATTGCCAAACATGAGATCGAATTAATTTCATACATAGGTCTATATTTGAATAAATTTTTGGAAATTTTTTCTCCTGTTATGATGTAACCTGCTCTTAAACCTGCTAATCCAGAAGCCTTCGAGAAAGTTCTTAAAATTATGAGATTTTTATATCTTTTAAGATAATTAATACATGTAAATTTATAAAAACCATAATAAGCCTCATCTATAACGATTGGAATTTCTCGCTTATTCGTTTCTGCAATAATTTTTTTTAATAAATGATGATCGATTATTGTACCTGTAGGACTATTAGGATTTGCTAAAACAACCAAAGAAATACTTTTTGAAAATTTTTTTAATGATTTAAAAAATAATTCTGAATCAATATTTAATTTTTTATCATAATTAATTTTTATGTTTTTTAGTCCAAACAATTTTGAATATACTTCAACCATACCAAATGTTGGGTTAAGAGTGATAATATTATCACCTTCCTTACAAAAATACTCGAAACACATCCTTAAACCAAAATCTGAACCTGAAGTTAAGCAAATATTTTTACTGGCTACCTTAAGACTTTTTGATAATAGTTGATTTATCCTTCCTATATTAGGATATGAAGAGATTTCAAATGAACTTAATTTTTTCTTTAGAGTACTTAAAAAAATTTTATCAAAATTTATTACTCTTTCATTTTTATCTAATCTAAGAAAATTAGATCTATTAAAGTTTAAAGTTTTTTCTCTTTTAAGATTTTTTAGCCAATATTTTCTCATTAAAATTTAAATTTTCTTCAGCCATTCTTTTGCATGCTTATTTCCAATTAAGCTTCCCTCGACATCACATTTTTTACAAGGATTGAAATCTCTATTAGAATTTAAAAGTTGTTTACGAGCTCTTTCATATTTTTTGTTTTTCCAAATATCAATAATTTTTTCTTTATTTACGTTACCAATAACATATTCTTTTCCCCAATCATGCGAACACATTTGAACATCACCATTGTAATCTATAAAAAATGTATAAGCAGGATAATTACACTTTTGCGCTAGAGATTGTTTGAGCGGTTCTATAGAAAACTCCGCATTTTTTAAATTTCCACTTCTATTGCTTAAATTTAAACCAAAGTTTTCATTTTGAGGTCGATACCTGTTTCTAATTACATATTGGTCTTTCCTTAACTTTAAATCTTTACAAAGTTTATAAAAGTTCTCTTCTTCTTTTGGACCGTCATAAACACTTATAAGTAATGTGGAAAGACCACTTTCAAATAATTTTTTTGTTCTCTCAAAATTTAAAACATCTCCATTAGTAATTAATTCTATTTGAGCTTCAGGTAAAAGTTTTCTAGCTTCAGTTAATGACTCATAGATTTTTTTATCCAATAGAGGTTCAACATAACCAGAATAAATAACCATTCCTTTAAATTTTAATTCTGCTAATTCAGTAAAAATTTTAGTGTGTAATGATTTTGATATAAATTCATTAATATCTAAATAATTTGGATCACTTCTAGGGCAGAACGAACATTTTCTATTACACATACCAGAGTTACTTATTTCTACCACTGACATGAGAGGATATTCAGTTCCTGGTACATACTGAAGACGATCTCTGGTTATTTTTTCTTTCCTAGGAATATTTTTATCTATAATCATTTTTAATTAAGTAATTTATTTATTGCTACAATAATTTTAATTTCAAGTAAATTTTTTAATATCAGTTTCATAATGATTTTAAGTTTTCTTTAAAAAAATTTTCCCATATTTTTAAGTTATCTTTTGCATCTAAGAAAAACATTTTTTTGAATTCTCTTTTAAACAAATTAATATCCTCAGAATTCCACCAATTTTGAGGATTGTCCCAAATATTATTTAAATGATCTGACATTTTTTTTGGATCGGTAAATAAAATTTTTTTTTCTCTCATTTCCTCTAATAAGGCAGCTGTGTCAGTGCTTAAATTCATAAAAGCATTGTTATAATAAACTACATTTGGAATATCATAATACATACTTTCTAAAAAAGTTGTTTGGGGAACTGTATTAATTACAACTTTTGATGATTTAAAACTTTTGTATAGTTTTTTGTTTGTATCGATCAGATTTAATCCTATTTCAGATTTAATCATTTTATTTATATCCCAATAGTTATGAGGATCATTATGTGGTGGGGGTCTTAAAATTGTATTTTCTTTTATTATATTGTTTAAACCTGAGTATATCTTTTTCCATTCTTTAAAATTATCCAACGTATCTGCGGCTACTGGACAACTACTTATTCTATAAGGAAAAATTGGTTCAACATTTAAAATAAATAGCAATTTTTTTTTACTTTTATTATTTATAACCTCTTTTTTTTTTAAAAAAATATTGGGGGGTAAACCTTGTGTTTTTTTTGTGTTAAAATTTTTCCACTTTATATATTTATTAGAGGAAAAATTATAATAGTCAAAGTTAATAAATTCGTCCAAAATAAACCCATGATCCGAGAAAATTATTTCTTTTTTTTCTAGAAGTTGTTCTGCAGTCCATATTTTAAACAAATCATTTTCCACAAAGCCTAATGCTGAAAATATAATTTTTGGATTATAGTTTATTTTTTTTACTGCTTTAATAATTTCAGAATATCTTTCAAGATACGATTGTGGTAATAATTTAATTAATAATTGTTCAAAAAAACTTTCAAAAGTATTTGACTTATCTTTTGAATCTCTTGCTGCAGGTCTATTAACATTAATCTTTTTTTTATTGTAAGAATAATCAAAAAATTGTGCGCCAAAAATTGGAAATTTATTTAGCCTTAAATTTAATTTAAAATTTGAAATACCGCCAAAATAACTTCGATGAAAAATGATGTTTTGCTTTTTAAATAATGAACATATTAATTTGTCATAATATCCTAGCACTCTTATTCCTAGACTCTCAGAGGATGCACTTTTATATTTTGCTGTTCTTTTAATGGAAGGTTTTATCTCACAAAGTTTTATTCCTTTATAAGTTAATATTTCTTTAAAAATAAAGTGATTCCAGTATTGATTAAATTGATTATTAATAAAATCACTCATATCTAAATGAAGATGATCAACTAAATCACCTTCAAAAACTTTAATATTCAAATTTTCTCTCTTTTCTAAGATTTGTCTTATTTCTTCCCATCGGCTCCAGACAATAGTTAAAGCATTAGCCAAATATGGGCCCACTATCAAATTCCAATATTTAGTAGGCTTGTTTATATCATGGTAATTATTTAAGAAGTTGGTGATAGTTTCAATAAGCCTATAATAGTAATCTTTCAAATATTTGCCATCATTTTCAAACTTTTTATAATTATCCCAATGATGACTGGCAAAATAATATTCTACGTTTTCTAAGTTTATAGACGCAGAGCACCAACGGCCTAACAATATATTTTTTTTGTTTTTCTCTATTAAATCTGAATGGCCAGTTATAACAAGATTTTCATTCATAAAAAAAATCTTCTAAAGAATTAAAAACTCTATTTAAATCTTTTTTTGTTATACCAGGAAAAATAGGTAAAGAAATAGCAGAGGAATAATATTCCTCTGTGTTAGGAAAGTTTGAATTTTTAAAACCCATTTTTTTATAAAAAGAATGTCTGTAAATAGGTATGTAATGTACGTTTACTTTTATATTAGATTTCAAAAAGTGTTTATATAAATCTCTTTGAGTTTTGTTCGTTTTTTTTTTATCAATTCTAATTACGTATAAATGAAAAGTACAAATGCTTTTTTTTTCTACTTTAGGCAAAATTAAAGGAAAATTTTTGAGTCTTTTATTATAAATTTTAGATATTTTATTTCTTTCATTGACAAATCTTTTTAATTGACGAAGTTGGCTTATTCCTAAAGCTGCTTCAACATCGTTCATTCTGTAATTGAAACCTAAGTCTTGTTGATCAAAATACCAAGGCTCTAAAAAATTTTTAAGTTTATTGTCCTTATTGTAATTTATACCGTGAGTTCTTAACATCCTCATTTGATCGGCATAATATTTATCATTCGTTGTTGCTATTCCGCCTTCAGCAGTTGTTATCATTTTAACAGGATGGAAACTAAAGACTGTGATATCAGAAAACTTACAATCACCTACTTTATTGTGTTTGGTTTTTGCGCCTAGCGCATGCGAAGCATCTTCGATAATTTTGAATTTGTATTTTTTAGATAAGTTTTTGATTTTTAAACTATCTACGGGATTTCCAGCAAAATGAACCAAAACAAGAGCCTTTGGTAAAGTTTTGCTCTTTTTTGACTTTTTTAATTTTTGTTCAAGTTTGCTGAAGCTTATATTGTAAGTATTAAGGTCGATATCAATAAAATCAACTTTGGCACCGCAATAAATACCACAATTCGAAGATGCTATAAAAGAATTTGGAGATGTCCATAACCAATCACCTTTTTTCATTCCCAAGGCTAAACAAGCCAAATGTAATGAGCTTGTAGCAGAGTTGGCAGCAACCGCGTATTTTGAATTGACTATTTTTGAAATTTTGTTTTCGAATTCACTTACGTTTTTTCCTTGGGTTAAATAATCTGAATTTAAAACTTTAGTAACATTTTTTATGTCGTCGCTTGAAATAAGTTGTCTAGAGTAAGGTAAAGTTTTTTCTTTATTCATTTTCAATAATGGTTTCATTGTTAATATTTTTTTTTAATTTGAGAATTTTATTAGCTTTTTTAATTACTTTATTATTGTGTGAAATAAATATTAATGTAGTTCTTCCAGCAAGTTTATTTAATGAATCGAGGATCTTGTCCTGATTTTTTTCATCAAGTGCGCTGGTAAATTCATCACAAATTAAAATTTCCGGGTTTAAGTATAAACTTCTAGCTATAGCGAATCTTTGAATTTGGCCTCCAGATAAATTACTTCCTCTCTCGCTAATTTGAAACTCAACACCCTCTTTTTTGCTTAAAACAAACTCATTTAAACCAGATAAACTAATGGAGTCGCTTAAAAGTTTTTTATCAATTTTATTCGATTTTTTTCCATAAGTTATATTTTCAAGAATAGAAGCGTTATACAAAACAACTGTTTGTGGAATGTATCCAATATTTCTTTGCCAGTTTTTTATTTTTATCTCATTTTTTAACTCTTTGTTGTCAACTAGTATTTGCCCACTTGATGGTGAAATTAATCCGCTTATAAGGTCAATTAACGTTGTTTTGCCTATGCCACTTTCACCTACTAAGCATATGCAATCATTTTTTTTTATTTCAAAACTTAAATCTTTAATAGTGAAGTAATTTGAATTAGGATATTTGTAGCTCACATTTCTGAATTTTATCGATTTTTCGAATGGTATTTTTTTAAATTCATTATCATCATCAACCTTTTTTAAATTAGTTAAATCGTTGTAAACTGTCATTATCGAGGCATTCGTTGAGTAAATTGACTGGCTTAAATTAATAATCCTATTAATGCCTGGTATTATTCTAAAAGAAGCTGCTCCAAAAAGACCTAGGCTTGGCAAAAGTTCTGTAGTTTCAATATTGCTTATCTTGATAAGAAAGAAAACTGTAATTACTAAAGCTAAAACTCCAAAAAGTTCAAATAAATTTCTTGGTATTTCTGAAAAAAATAAAGAGTATCTCGTATATTTGCTAAAATTTTTTATGTTGAAATTATAATCATCTAAAACTTTATTTTGTGAATTACTTATTTTCAAATATTTAATTGTTTCGAATGATTGTTGTAGTATCTGAATTAATTTTCCAGAAAAATTTAATTTTTTTAAGCTCCAAGATTTATAAGAATTTTTTGTTAAAATTAAAAAAGTTAACCCCAAAAAACTAAACATTAAAAATATTATAATTGTTATTCGGGGATAAAAATAAAACAAGACTAAAGAAATCACTAATAAAATAAATAATTCAATTAACAATTTGAAAAATAAATCGACAGCTTGTATAAAGATTCGAATTTCATTGTATGAATTTCTTAAAAGTAATGATGGTTTATTTTTTAAAAAGAACTCATAATTTTCATATATATAGTTTTTAAATACTTGAGTACTAAATCCATTATTTATTTTAAAAATAAAGCCGCTCTTCCACCAAGAAAAAAATAATAATAATAAACTTTTTATTAAAAAAATTAAAAATAAAGCAATTAAAGCAATTAAAATAGTATCACTTTGTTCAAAATCAAAAAAAGGGATTTTTTCAAAAAAAATTAATGAACTTTGATTTTTTGAAATCAAACCTAAAATAGGAAATATTAAAGCAATACTTAAACCTTCTATTAAACTTGATAAAATTAAAATAATATTAAATTTAATGACACCAATTTTATCAAATTTAAAAGTTAATTTAAATATTTTTTGAAATAGACCGAACACTACTTAGTTTAACCTTTTAAATCCAATTTGGGCTTCAGGCCCTTTGAGTAAATGTTTAATTTTCTTTGAGTCGAGTTTGTTTATTTGGTAAAAAATTTTATCTAAATTTTTTAAATATTTGTCTATAATTTTTTTGGAATGGTAAATACAAACAAAGATCAAATTACTAGCGAGAAAACCTTTTTTTAGCATTTCTTGTGACAAATAAGTCTTATATAGGTTTGAATTACTAGATAAAAAGTCAAAACCGCAAATTGAATTTAAACCGAAAACTTTTATTGGTACGCCGTGTCTGTAAGAAATTTTTTTCCAACCTTCTTTGATGTATTTACCCATTTTTGAGGTGTATAACCATGACTTTTTTTTCTCCATAACTTCTAAAGTTTTTAAACCAGCTGTTGGCCCAATTCGTTCAGTCCAAAATGTACTGCTCATAAAAGTACGATCAGCAAATTTCATATATTTTTTTTTTCCTATAACAGCATTTATTGCATACCCATTCCCTAATGCTTTGCCGAAAATCGCAAGATCAGGGTAAATTTTATATTTCATGTGTAATCCCCCAAAATTTTCTCTAAACCCTGAGGTACATTCATCAAAAATCAATAAAATATTTTTTTTCTTTGTTAATAATCTGATCTTTTTAAGAAAATTATTTTTTGGGGGAATATTTCTTTCAACCTCCATCTTGATTGCGCAGATTTTGTTATCCTTTTTGATTAAATTTTTAATTGTTTCGAAGTCATTGTATTCAAAAGGAATAGTGCTTCCTTTTAAATTTTTTGGAACACCAAGAGGGTTAATGCCTGGAATATGCATCTTATCAAGCCCCTTTTTATTTGAAAGATTTGTTGCTAAATACCAGTCATGCCATCCGTGATAGCCGCAAATTAAAATTTTTTCTTTTCCAGTTGACGCTCTAGCTATTCTGATAGCAGCAGCATTAGCTTCACCGCCAGATCTAAAAAGTTTACACATTTGGGCCCAAGGATGAATTTTAATCAGCTTTTTACTTAAACCAACTTCCTCTGGGCAATTTAGGGTAGATAAATTTCCTTTTTTTGCTGATGAGATAACAGCTTTATCTACTTCTTTGTTAGAATATCCTAAAGTGTTTGTTCCTACTCCCATCAAAGACATATCAATATATTTTCTGCCGTTTAAATCCCATACATAACATTTGTTAGCCTTAGAGTAATACGCCGGCCATTGCTTAGGAAGAAATCTTTCAGGTCTTTTAGATAAAAGCATATTGCCTCCTGGAATAAGGTTCTTTGCTTGACTCCAAAGTTTTTGACCTTTTGATGATTTTTGTAAAACTTTTCTTGTGCCTGACATTATATAAAAAATTTTTTAGATTTTCTCAATTTGTTTTCTAATTTCTTTTATTGTTAAATATTTATTATCTCTAGAATTATATGAAAAATTTTTTTTCATTTTTTTTCCTTTGAATTTTTTTATATAAAAATCTCTCAACTTATTTTTTTCATTTGGAAAAATGATAAAGAATTTTTTGAATTCTAGGGCATTATGACTATCAGATCTAGTTATAAGCTCTTCGTCAATTTTTTCACCAGGACGTTTACCGATTATATTTATTTTTGCTGATGGCGCTATTGCTTTTGCTAAATCTGTGATTCTATAAGATGGAATTTTGGGAACAAAAATCTCACCTCCTTTGCATATTTTTATACAATCTAGTACGAAGTTTACACCCTCAGATAAAGTTAGATTAAATCTAGTCATATTATTATCAGTAATATTTAAAATATTTTTTTTTTTCATTTTTAAAAAAAGTGGTATTACAGATCCCCTTGAGTTCATTACATTTCCGTATCTTACGACTGAAAAATCTATACTACCTAATCCTGCATAATTATTTGCTGCTATAAAAAGCTTATCACTACAAAGTTTTGTAGCGCCATATAAATTTATTGGGGATGCAGCTTTATCTGTTGAAAGAGCTATAACTTTTTTTACCTTACAAGTGATAGCTGCCTCTATAATATTAGATGCACCAAGAATATTTGTTTTAATAAATTCCATAGGATTATACTCAGCAGCTGGAACTTGTTTAAGAGCTGCTGCGTGAATGATAATATCCACTCCTTGAGAAGCTCTAATAAGTCTCTCCTTATCTCTTACGTCGCCGATGAAGTATCTGATCGCATCGAATTTCTTTCCTTTATAATTTTCAGACATTTCTGATTGCTTGAGTTCATCTCTGCTGAAAATTATTAATTTTTTAATTTTAGGATATTTTTTTAGCACAGTTTTCACAAACTCTTTACCGAAGCTACCAGTTCCTCCTGTTACTAAGATTTTTTTGTTATTTAACATTTTTTAATTAATTCAAAATTTTTTATTTTTAATTTTTTTTAAATCTGCTTTTTGGTTTTGTAATTCACTTTTTAATTTGTCGTATTCTTCCATTTGCCGCTTCATAAAATTTATCGTTAATTTTGTTTTTTCTGTAATGCCTTTTGGTGTAAGGACGTAAACATAATTTAGTTTTTTTGGATTTTTTTTGAAGTTTTGTATTTTTATCAAACCCTTTTCTCTCAATGCTTTGAGGCAATAGTTAAGTTTTCCTAAACTTAGATTCAGCCCCTTTGCAAGCTCTCTCTGTGTAGACTCTGGTTTTTCTACAATTTTTCTTAAAATTTGAAATAGCTCTGGTTTATCTGTCATTTCGTTCAAGTATTGAACATATTAATGTTCAAATATTGAACAGTAAAGCAAAATCTTATATAAATGATAAGTAAAAAAGACCAAAAAACATGAAAAATTTAAAAACTATAGTTTTTTTTGGTGGTGCAGAACTATTATGTTCCTTAATTGATGAAATTAAGAAAAAAGACAAAAAATTAAACATCATTGTGTTCACCTCTAAAAGACATTTTCAAGAAAGAATTAATTTAAATGATTCTTTAGGAAACTATTTAAAGAAAAATAAATTGAATTTTTATATTAGAAAAAAAATTTCTGTATCTGAGATAAAAAATAAAATTGATATAAAAAAATCGTTATTTATATCCGTTGGAGCTGCATGGATATTTAAAAAGGATCTAATAAATTTACTTAAAGGTAGAATTTATAATATTCACGGATCTAAATTACCTAAGGATAGAGGAGGCGGAGGCTTTTCATGGCAAATTCTTCAAAATAATAAATTTGGTTTTACTTCTATCCATGATTTGAATTTAGGAATAGATAAAGGAGATATAATTTATCAAAAAAAATTTAATATAGAAAATTGTGATAGTCCTGATGAAGTTTATCAACTTTACAAAAAAAATACAGGAGTTTTATTTGTAAAATTTATGAAGAAATTTTTTAAAAATAAAAAATTTAAAAGAAAAAAGCAAAATGAAGATGAATCCACATATTGGCCAAGATTAAATACTCAAATACATGGATGGATTAATTGGGATTGGCACGGTAGCGAGATACAAAAATTTTTAAAAGCTTTTGATAATCCATATTTAGGTGCACATACATCTGTGGGGAAAAAAATTGTATATTTAAAAGACTCAAGTTTTTTTAAAAATAAAAAATTTCATCCTTTTCAAGCTGGTATCATTTTTAGGAAAAGAAAAGGTAAATTATTTGTAAGTGTTAGAGGAGGATATTTAGTTATAAGTAAGATTTTAGATCAAAATAATAAGAAAATTTCGAAAAAGTTTATCAAGCTTGGAGACAGATTTTTTACTCCCAAAGTAAAATTAGAACAAGCTTTAAAAAAAAGAGTATATTTTCACTTAAATTAAATTATATGAATAAAAAGTATTGTAGCGAATGCGTGATGCCAGACACTTCTGAAACACTTACTTTTGATAAGAAAAATGTTTGCTCAGTTTGTAATCAAATTGATTTTAAAGACAAAATAGACTGGGATGAGAGAAATAACCAATTAGATATTTTGATCAAAAAATATAAGGGAAAAAATAATTACGATTGCATAGTTCCTTTTTCTGGAGGGAAAGACTCTACTTTTGCCCTTTGGTATTTAGTAAAAATTAAAAAACTAAAGCCACTAGTTGTAAGATTTGATCATAATTTTTTGAGATCTACAGTTATAGAAAATACCGAGAAAACAATATCGCAACTTGGAGTAGATTTTTATAATTATAAACCTAATTTTGATATTGTTAAAAAGGTTATGTTAGAAAGTTTAATTAGAAGAGCAGATTTTTGTTGGCATTGTCATACAGGTATCTCGTCACTGCCAATAAGAGTAGGAATCGAAAAAAAAATACCATTAATTTTCTATGGTGAGCCAGCTGCTGAGTATAATTCATTTTATGATTATTCAGAGCCGGAGGAGCTCGATGAGGAAAAATTTAATAAAGTAGTAAATTTAGGTATCAATGCTGAAGATATGCTCGGAATGTTAAAGGAGAGATATCCAGATGAGCAAATTACAGAAAATGATTTAAGACCCTATTTGTTTCCTAGTAAGAGAGAACTTATAAAGAATAACATAAAAGCTAGTTATTTAGGCAACTATTTGAAATGGGATGTGAAAGAACAAGTAAAAATAATTAAAAAAGAATTAGGTTGGAAGGGAGAAATAGTTGAGGGAATTCCACAAGAATACGATTATGAGAAAATTGAGTGTATAATGCAAGGGTCTAGAGATTTTATAAAATTTTTAAAAAGAGGTTTCGGTAGAACAGCGCATTTAACTTCAATAGATATAAGAAATAATAGAATGAGTAGAGATAAAGCGATTGACTTGACCAAAATGTACGATGGAAAAAAACCTAAATCACTTGAGATTTTATTAAAAATTTTAAAGATAAGTGAGGACCAGTTTTATGACATAGTAACAAAACACGTAGTACACCCTCATCAAACTATGTCAAAAGAAGAATTTAAAAATTCTAGTTCAAATATTTTCCCCAAAGATTTTGAGGAATGGAAGTCAAAATTTAAATGAATATTTCAATACTAAATTATAATGCATGTAATCTAGCCTCTGTTTATAATGCATTTTATAATTTAGGAGCAGAAGTAAAGATAATAAATAAAAAAGAGGAATTTAAAAAAGTAGATAAATTAGTTATTCCTGGAGTTGGAGCAGCTAAATCTGCGATTGACTATTTGCATAAAACAGACTTATTTAATTCCGTCTCAGAATTTCTCAAATCAGGAAACCCTATTTTAGGCATATGTTTGGGTTTTCAAATCTTTTCTGAAAACCTATTTGAAAATGGTTTTTCAAGTGGTTTTGGACACTTAAAAGGAAGTGTAGTTGAATTTAAAGAATCTAAAGGCAAAACAAAATTTCACATTGGTTGGAATAATATTGATATTAATCAAGATCTCAAAATTTTTTTTAATATTCAAAATCGATTAAATTTTTATTTTTGTCACTCTTTTTTTTTAAAATTAGATAACACTGAAAATCTTGCTCATGGAACAAGTAACTTTCAAGAGAATTTTACTTCCATTGTTTTAAAGGATAATTTTTTAGGTACTCAATTTCATCCAGAAAAAAGTCAAAAAAACGGTGAAAAAATTTTAAAAAAATTTATATACTGGCAACCATGAAATCTTTGATTAGAATAATACCATCCTTACTAATTTCAAAAGGAAGATTAGTGAAAGGAAAAAAATTCGAAAATCATAGAGATGTTGGAAAACCTCATACGACTGCTATAGCTTTAAGTTCACAAATCGCTGATGAAATGTTAGTTTGTGATTTAGATGCTTATATTGATAAAAATATAGAACCTGACTATAGCACTTTACTAAAAATATCTAAAGCAACTATGACGCCACTAACCTTTGGTGGAGGGATCAATTCTTTAGATAGAGCTAAAAAAGCTTTTGATAATGGAGCAGATAAAATCTACCTTAACTCCGTTCTTTTTAAAGATATTAATTTAGTTGAAAAAATTGCAAATATCTATGGATCCCAATCAATTATGTTGGGTGTCAATTTAGTCAAAAAAAAAGGTAAAATAAATATACTTGATAAGCCAGAGATAAATCTAATGAAATGGTTCAATTTTTTACAAGAGTTGAAGATTGGCGAAATTAAAATCACTTTTGTTGATCTAGAGGGCTCTCAAAATGGTATGGATATTGAAACGAGTAAAAAACTTATTAAACATAGTAAATTACCTCTTATTTTTGAAGGTGGAATAGGTAATCTAGAACATATAATTCTGGCATTAAAAAATGATATAAGAACGATTTCCCTCGGGACCATGATTTATTTTTTAGATTATAATATTATAAAGATAAAACAGTATATTCATAATAATAACTTCGAGGTTCGTCTTAAATAATCAGAATGAATAAATTAGGAAAAGTAAATAAACCTTTCTTTGTAGCTGAGATTTCAGCTAACCATAATGGATATTTTAATAATGCAAAAAAATTGATTAAACATGCAAAAAAATATGGAGCAAATGCTGTAAAACTTCAAACATACACAGCATCATCTATGACTTTGAATTCAAGAAAGAAATATTTTCTTGTAAAAAAGGGATTATGGAAAAACTACGACTTGTGGAGTTTATATAAAAAAGCTCACACTCCCTACAGTTGGCATAAAAGACTTTTTGAATATGGTAAAAAAATTGGAATTACCGTATTTAGCACACCGTTTGATGAAAAAGCTGTCGATTTTTTAGAAAAATTTGATTGTCCTTTTTACAAAGTTGCATCTTTTGAAATGAAAGATTTACCTTTAATAAAAAAAATAATATCGACTGGAAAGCATATTGTAATATCAACTGGAATGGCATCATTAAAAGAAATTCAAAACACTTATAATGCTGCTAGGTATTTTGGAGCGAAAAAAATTTCTCTTCTGTACTGTGTGAGTAATTATCCATCTAAAATTTCAGACTTTAATATGAATAATATTAAAATTATGAAAAAAAAATTCAACTGTGAAATAGGATTTTCTGATCACTCTCAAGACTTTAGAGTTGTGACTTCAGCAATTAAAGCTGGTGCAACTATTGTAGAAAAACACATATCATTAAAAAACGTAAAAGCTCTAGATAGTAACTTTTCTATATCTGAAAAAGATATTGGAAATTACAAGAAATCTTTAAGCAAAAAATCTATTGATAGTATTTCTCATAAATTTTACAAAAAGATACTTGGTAAAAAAACTTTTCATAGAAATTTTTCTGAAAATGAAAGCAAGTCTTATCAGAGATCGATTTTCTCAATAAAAAAGATTAATAAAGGTGACATTTTTACTAATCAGAATATCAAAAAAGTTAGGCCAGGCTATGGTATATCGCCTATCTATTTTGATAAAATTTTGGGTTTAAAAAGTCCAGAAACAATAAAAATACATGAACCTCTTAAAAAAAAATTATTAAGTAAATTAAATATTAAGAAAGTAAATTTTAATTAAAATTTAACCACTTAGCTGGATTAGTTAAAAAGATTTTTTCACTTTTTTTCATTAAAGGAAATTTGATAATTTGTTTTTTTTTTAAATTGCTTAATTTATCAATTTGTTTAAGTGTCATGTGCCCGAGAATTACGTTATTTATAAAGTTATTGGAAAACGCATAAGAGATTAAATATGTTTCTTTTTTAATTTGATTATAAGAAAATTTTTTATCAAAATTTTTCCAATAATGAGTGAACCTTTTAAATTTTTTTGGTAATTTTTTATACCGCACTAAAAGTAAACCTTGTAAAAAAATAGATCGGGCCTGGACTAAAATTTTTTTCTTTTTTAATAAATTAAAATCTTTTAGATTAATTCTATCATCAACAACATTAAAAGGTATTTGTAAGATGTCTGGCTTATATTTGTAAATATTTTTTTTATACGTCGGGAAGTCATATATTGAATATCCAAAGAATTTACAATAATTTTTTTTTTTGAGTTCGATTAAAAAATTATAAATTTTTTTAAATGTTTTAGTATTAATAATTTTTTCATCATGAAGTAAAATAGAATTAATTTTTTTTATTTTTAAAGTTTTTTTTACCGTGTTTATTTCAGAAATAATTTTTTTCTTAAATTCTATATCTTTTTCATTAATCATTATCTTATGATTTATATTAAAATCATAATTTTTAAATTTTTTTAAGATTTTAAATGATTCTTTATATCCCAGGGAAGTATCAAAAATAATTTTAATTTTTTTTTTTTTAAATCTATTTAAGATTTTAAAATATTCTGATAATTTGAATTTTTTTTTTATTAAACCGTATTTTTTATCAAAATGAGCTGTTCCAAGGATAATCTTATTGAAATAATTTTGTTTCATTTAGTTTAGGACAAATAATTTTTTTTATTTTTTTTAAAAATTTTTATAACTTTTTTCCAGTCTCCAATAGAATTTATATCACTAAACTCCTCTTTTATCGGGAAAGTATAACTATTTTTTGTATAAGCTGTTTTTAGTTTTTTCCATGTAGTTGTTTTGGCAAACCAAAATTGTCCTGCATCTAAAAATAGTTCATTAATTATACCCTCCCTTACATTTATTTTTTCAGGTTTCACTAATCTTTTTACAATTTTAAGATTTTTAGCTTTTTCTTTTATAACAGTAGAGGGATAGACAAAACCTTTTTGTATTCTTTTAATCTTTTTATATGCATAATTAATGTTTTGATATCTGATTAGTGGTGCTGCTGGATAAACACAGCAAATAAATTTAGGAAAAATATTTAATTTTTCAAGTTTTTTAATTGAATGTTTAACTACTCTAAGTGTACCAACAGAATTGTTTGATAGGCTCCTTGGTCTTTTTATAATTTTGCTTACACCGTATTTTAAAGAAGTTTTAGCAATCTTATTGCAATTAGTTGTAACAATTATTTCATCAAATAACTTTGTTTTTTTTAGATTTTCAATTGAATAATAAATAACTGGTTTACCAAAAAAGTTCTTTAAGTTTTTATTTTTTATTCTTCTGCTTCCTTTACGAGCAGTTATTATTGCAATATTTTGATAATTTATCATAACTATTATATAAAAAATTTCACATAAAAGTTTTATTTAGATTACCATCAAAATAAATCGTTGAGCCGGATAGATATTTTATATTATTCTTTATAATAAATTTTACGAATTTACCTATTTCATTTGGATCACCAATTTTTTTTGTAGGAAGATTTTTTTCAAACAATTTTAAATTTTTTACAAGTTCCTTAACTCTTCTGGTTTTGAAAGGTCCAGGTGCAATATTAATTGTAGAAATACCTTTTTTTGAATTTTCAATGGAGTAAGATTTGAGTAAACTACTCATCGCAGACCTTAGAGATGAAGAAATAACTAAAGTGTTTCCAGGTTCTTTTATAATAGAGGAGGAAATATAAAAAACATAACCGTTTTTACTAATTTTTATATTTTTAAGCATTAGGAAAAAACCTAAAAATAATTGATTAAAATATTTTTTCCAATCTGTGATAGTAAGCTGATTAAATTTTAGTGGTGGTGGCCCCCCACTATTTAAGATTAAAATATCGGTTTTCTTATTTTTGTCTATAAACTTTTCAACTGAGGATAAATCTGAAGTGTCAACATGTTTTCTTGAACAGATTGAGCATTTAATTTTAATTTTTTTAAGCTCCTTTACAATTTCTTTACCTATGCCCTTGCTACCTCCAATGATAATTGCTGTTCTATTTTTTAATGCCATTTTTAAATATATCTACTTTTATTATCTTTTTATCAGATTGATGTATATTATTAAAATTAAAATAATCTTTCTTAATGTTCTCTAACTTATCAAGAAATATGGCATGATTATCATCAGGATATTTTCTTCCTTTTACCTCAGAAGGTTTGCAATAAAGAAATATAGACGATGGTTTGTATGAAGATAATAAATTTAAGGTATTGAAATTATTGTTATGATTGCTGTAACCGACTGGTATTTTAAATTTTCTTTTTAATTCTAGTATTCTTTTAAAATTTAATTCTGAAATTTTATATGACATCGGCGTGTGCAATATTGATAAACCCCTTTTTTTTTAAAATATTTAAGACATGTAAAAATTTGATTATTTTTTACATTGAATCCAGTTGAGATAAAAATTGGTTTATTCTTTTTACATAATTCATTGATTAAGCCTTTATTGTTAATACTAACGCTTAACAATTTATAAAAGTCAAAATTTAAATGTTTTAAATCTTTAAAAGTATCTTTATCGCATACTGCCAACCCAACTTTTTTCTTTCTTTTATGAGCCTTAATTAATAGCTTTTTATAAAATTTTTCGGGGAGTATAAAATTTAAATTTTTTTTCTTATATATTTTATAAAAATTTTTGCTATGAAGCATGAAAGTAAGGTTGCTAAAAGATGATTTAAGAAAAAAATTAACAATTTTGTTTGCTTCTTTTAAACTTCCAAAATGATTTATTCCTGCCTCTAGGAAAAATATAGACTTTTTATCTTTTTGACTCAAATTTTTAAAACTCATTTTATTTCTAAGAATTCTAGCAGAAAGTTTAACCTGTTTTTTTTTTGTAATAAGTATTCGTGTTTTTTATTTATCATTTTTATATATTCCTCATAATTTATCTTAAAAATTTGATTTATTCTTTCTTCAAATTTCTCGTAACTGTTTTCCTCAAAAAGATTAAGACCCTCGAAAGGTAAACTCATTAATTTTTTTTCTGTATTGACGCATAATATTTTTGTATTGGGATAAAAACTTGCTTCTCTTAGTAAAGCGGAAGGTGGTCCAATAACTAATTTGCTTGAAGAGATGGATCGATAAGAACTAAAACTCTGTAAGTCCCTCCAGCTAATTTTATAGTCAACTTCAGCGAATAATTTGCTAATAAATGAGTTTTCAGCTGAATTGAATTGTGTCTTAGTTTGAATCACTATTTTTTTATTATATTTGGTGGAATATTTGGCTAAAAATTTTAAAAGTTTAATACTTTCTTTTGCTGCCTCACTATTGGACGCAGCTCTATTTTCAAAAGATCTCTTACATACAACGCAAATATCGTAATCTTTTTTTTCATTATCATTTTTGTGTAAATATTTAGAATAATATGAGTTCCTCAATGATCCGAAAGAAAAAAAATTTTTTATTTTGATATTGTTATTTTTCAGCACTTTCAAATCAAAATCACTAAATCCCATATAATTTGAATAATATAATAATTTATTAGTTTTATTGGAATTTTTGTAAAAGTCGCCCCTGGTAGCATTTTGAATAGCTATAAAAGTTGTTTTTCCATCAAAATATTTTGATAAAATTGAAAAATTAATAGAGTTGTCTATTGTGGTTAAAACAAACTTTGGCTGAATTTGATTAATGAGACTAATAAAATAGTTAAGTTGTGGTTTTCTTTTAAAGAAATTTTTCAATATAAAAGAAATAATTTTTAAGTTTATAAAAATTTTATTAATTAAATGCGCTCTAGCAGAAATTATATGTGTTTGATTTTTCGGTAAAAGTTTTGACAAAATGTCTGAATTCATACAATCAAATATAACAAATTTTTTTTGCTTTACAGAAAAAATTTTTTTTGATCTTAAAATACAAATTAATATATCTATGTATCTTTTCATCTCATTAATATAAATTTTTTTAATAATTTTTCCGATTTAGCTATAACTATTTTTACAGGAATTTTTTTTAAACCTAGTATTTTCGCTACTGATAATCGGTGATGACCATGATTATTAAAATAAAATTCTAAATTTTTTGTTATCACAACTGAAATATTATCTATATAAAACTTTTTGCCTTTAAGTTTTTTATTTTGCTTATAAACTAGTTTTTTGTATTTATTAGATGCTGAATTAAAATCAACCGGATAAATGCCTTTAGTTATTGCAGTGTCAAACATCGTATCAATTTGTCTCTCTCTTTTAATTAAAAATTCTTTATAATTTTTAAAATTCTTTTTAAGACTTCTTGGATCATGCATAAGATTATTTTTTTTCATATGATTAATACACCTATGTGCAAAATCTGATTTTTTCCAATTTTCTTTACCGCTGTAATGATTCTTTAATGCTTTAAACTCTAAAAGATTTGAAAATTTAACACCAGGTTTAGTATCCCAATTTGAACCATTAATTTTAATATTTCCCGATAAATCTTCTTCAAAAAAACCTCTATTTAATCCTGCATGTGGATGTGATTTATCTAATTTGAATTGGGTATGATCACAATACTTAGTCGGAAAAATACAAAAATTAATTTCTTCCGGTGAAATAAAAAAAATCTTATTTTTAGTTTTTTTAATTATTTTGTTCAATGAAAGATGACTTTTGTAATCTATTTAAATTTCCTCCGGCTAAAACCCGATTAAAATTTTTTTTCCAAATTACTCTTTTGCTAATTTGATTATTTTTTATAATCATACTATTTTTTTTTGAATATAAAATAAAAATATAATTTTTTATTATTATTATTTTGTTTTTTATACTTTTATTTGAGGATATAATCTTTACCTCATCAAATTCTTTAAATAAACTTAAATAATTTTTTCTTTTACTAATCATTTCACTCAGAGTGTGATTATCTTTTTTTTTTCTATTTATAGACTCTGCTGGTAAAACATCTAGATATACAAAACCGTCTGGTAGAGGAAAAAATTGTTCTAGTGGTAACCATTTATTTTTTTGGTTTGGAAATTCACCTCTTATTCTATCTGTTGGATATCTTTCAAATATTGTAAGTCCATTACCAGTATCTGCCCAGGCCATGCCAATCTTATATTTAATATATCTATCAAGGAGGCTAAATAATTCTCCAATTAAAGAAATAAAAAACTTTAAAAAGAAAACACTCTTTATAAAATTTAATTTTGTAATATTTTTTATTTTTTTTCTGATTTTAAGATTTAAAGAAAAAAATGGTTCGCTAGTTTTCATATTTATAATTAAAGGATCCATTTTAGAGAAATTTTTTCTAATATACTCTACAACTGATGTTTTTCCACTTCCGTCATTACCAACAATAGCGATAGCTGGCATAGCATGATGTGATTTATTCCATTTCGCAAAATTTCCAAATAATAAAGCATAAATAAATTTTATCGAAAAAACCATATTTTTGAAATTTAATTTGCCTGCAAATACCTTCCTTTTTTTTTGCCTTTTTAATTTTTTCACATAGAAAAAATTTTGAATTTTTTTATTATTAATGAACTTATTAAAATTCCAGTTGAAAAATTGCATAATAATTGGAAATTCATCTGGAAGAGTTTTTTTAATAGAACCTAATATTAAATAATTATCTTTTTTTTTTAATTTTTTTATTCTTTTTTTCAAATCTTTCAATTGATCAAAAGAAAAAATTGTTCCATTGAAATATTTAAACAATTTAAAAAAAATAATACTATTTTCATCTAAGTGATTTAATCTAGTTTTTTTACAAAAGTATTTTTTATTAAATTTTTCTGTAAAAATTTTTCTAAATGTATTCTGTGTTGTCGAGAGACATTGGGCATCTAGCGTCAAAAAATTATCACTTTTTTGATTACTAATATGAAATCTTAAATCATTTTTATTTTTGTCTCTGACTATAATATTTTTTGATACCTTTTTAAATTTAATTTTTTTTTCATAAAAAGCATCTATATCTCTGCCTTTAAAATTTTTAAAATAATTACAATTTTGAATGAGATTAGCGTTTAAACTTTTAAAAATACGATAAGATTTTTCTTTCATTTCAATAAGTAAATTTTTATTCATCTTTTATAAATGTAATTGCAATTTTTTGGGAATTTTAATTTTTCAATTAAAAGTTATTAAGAATATTTGTATAAAATATTGCTAATTTTTTTTTCACCATTCCATTTAAGACTTTTTGTGCTTAATTTATATTTTTTTTCATTTAATTTTTTACTTAATAGATGCAAAGAACTTTCTAAAGTATTTGTTGAAACCCCTAATTTATTTTTTACTAAAGTATTGCTATTATGATAAAATTCAAAATTCATATTTTTTTTGAAAGCAAAAATAGCAATATTGTGTTTTAAACACTCCTCTATTGTTCCCATGCCAGGTTTTATAATTGCGTATTTAGTTTTTTTGTACATTGTTTGTGAATAATTTGCTTTAAAAATATTATTATTTTTTTTTAATTGTTGAAATATTTTTGGATCAACGTAAAATTTATACTTCTTAAAAATATCAGACTTTAATTTTTGATTGATTGATCTAATCGAGCTTTTAGAAATTTTATAACCTGAAGTCCCAATAGATATGAGAATATTTTTTTTTAAAGAGTTGCTTTTAATTTTTTTTTGAAAAAAAGGGATATTATGATGAGGAATTTTTTTAATATGGCTAGTTTTGAAAATATAATTACAAAAAATTTTATCTCCTTTTTTGAGTTTAAAATTATTTTTTTTTTTAAAAATTTTATCCCAAAAAAAATTTGCAAAAATATATACTTTCTTATTTATTTTTGTAAATTCGTGTATATTGTCAGATATAATGATGTCACAACATTTGATATTTTCTTTGACTGATTGTAATTTTATTAATTTGGAGTAAAAATTTAAATAATTGTAATTTCTTAAATTTACTTTTACTTTTTTTATTTTTCTATCTAAAAATTGTTTTGTCTTACCTTTATAGATTAATAGAGATACTTTGAATTTTTTGGTCAGTTCATTCGAAAGAATAGACATTCTTCTTATATGACCAAGCCCATTTGGAAAAGGTATTATAAAAACCTTTTTCAAAGGTTGTAGTACTCCCAATTTAAATTTTTAATATAATTTTTATCTAAAATATTCCAAGTATCGAATATAATTTTTTTATTTTTTGATGTATTTTTTGACAAATTATTACTTAAAATTTCTTCAAAGTCTTTATGTTCATTGACAACAATTATACCGTCAAAATTATTAATATTTTTAAAATTTTTATGTACTTTAATATTTAACTTTTTTTCATTATATAAATTATTTAATTTGTCAAAATAAAAACACTTTACTTTTTGTTTAGTTAGATAGTTTCCAATTCTAAGTCCGATTGAATTTCTTGTATCAATATTTTCTGGATAACTTTTATAAGAGATTCCAAATATCATTATTTTAATATTTTTTTTATTAATATCTTTTTTTATAATCTTATTTATTCTTTTTAAATTAAATCTCAAAAAATCTTCGTTGGCTTTTTTAGAAATATCAGAAAGTATATAATTATAATTTAATTTTTTTAAAGATTTGCTTAACAAAGTAGGGTCTTTGGGTAAGCAAAAACCACCAACACCAATACTTGGTCTAGAGATAAGATTTCTAGCATATCCATAATTTGCTTTATTGATTAGCTCACTTCCACTTAAATTAAATACTCTGGATACTTTTGAAATTTGGTTTGCAAAAGCAAAATTTAAATCTCTGTAAGCATTTGACGCTAACTTAATTAGTTCAGCTTCTTCTAATTTTTCACATAAAATATATCTTTGAAAAGTTTGCTCCATAAAACTTGTCATGATTTTGCTGCATTCATGGGAGTAGCCTGCATAAACTTGAGGAATGCTTTTGATTTCCTCCAAAGCATTTCCTCCAACAAGCCTCTCTGGCATAAATCCTATAAAAAAATCTTTACCACAAATCCATTTAGTTTTTTTTTCAATTATCTTTACTAAAACCTGTCGGGTGAATCCAACTTGGACGGTTCCCCTTAAGATTATAAGATCATTTTTTTTTAGAACTTGGGAAATTTTATTAGCAATTTCAATTAAATTGGAATTGTTAGGTTTATTTTTGATAATTTCTGGTCCCAAGCAAATAATATAAATATCGGAGTTAACTTTTTTAAGGTTATCGCTTAATAATAATTTTTTTTGAGAAACAGAAAAAGAAAGTAATTTATCTAATCCTTTTTCGTAAATATCTAAATTATTTTTATAAATGTCATTTATTTTTTTTCCGCTGTTGTCAAATCCATTTATTTTATCAAATTTTGTAGATAAAAAAAGAAGTAGCGGCAATCCTATGTGGCCAAGACCTATGACGCATATTTTTTTATAATTTAATGAATTTATAATTTTACTTAAATCTAATATTCGCTTAAATCTATTTTTATTATCTAAGATAATTATTTCATTTATCTTAAAGTTTTTTGATCTTTTATTTATAAACTTCGAAACAGAAGAATATAAATTATTATCTAAATTTTTTTCTTGAATAGAAAAAAAATTTTTATTCAAAAAGTATTTAATAGGTTTTTCCAGTTGCGGCTTTTTTGACAGTATTCGTCCTAAGTCACCTCTGCTAATTATCCCGTCAATTAAATTATCTTTAGATAAACTAATTGCAAATTTATAACTTTTTGTTTTTTTGTTAATATCAAATATTTCAATAAAATTCTTGAGAGTAATATTTTTATTAATTTTTAAAAAATTTGAAAACATATTTTACATAGTATCCCAATTGTAAATATCGTGAATTTTATTATCGTGTTTAATTTTACTTACAAATCTTCCTCTATAATAATCTCTGTTTAGCATTTCAATATTTGATAATTCCCTTTTTTCTTTTCCTAGAAACTTTTCAGGTAAAATATTATACTTAGTTTTGAAATAAATTCTCATTTCATTTTTAGTCAATTTTGAAAAGTTTTTTAAGTCAAAAATATCATTTGGAAGTATTGACACTGGACCATCTTTAGTTTTATTTGAGTCTAAAAATCTCACATGTCTTTCTATATACTCTGCTCCGAAGTAGATACCAAGTTCCGCTGCCAAATTTTTTTTACTGTTTGTTGATACGGAATGGTCTGAATAACCTACATTTTTTGAAAATCTTTTTAAAAAATTTAGCCTTAAAAAATTTATTTGCTTAAGAGGGGTTGGGTAAATAGTGACACAATGAAGAAATATAAAATTTTTATCCTTTAAAATTTCTGCTGTTTTCTTGATTTCATGGTCAAAAGTGGACCCTGTCGAAATGTAAAGTTTCTTAAAATGTTTTTTAAGGTCTTTTATAAGAGGAAATGAAGCACAGTCATAACTGGCAACTTTTATCTCTTCATACCCGTGTCTTGCTATTTTTTTTACATCCTCTAGTGTAAAACAAGTAATAAGGGGTTTTACACCGTGTTTTTCACAAAGCCTTACAAAGTGAGAATAAAATTTTTCAGGAAGATCTAATTTTTTAAGTCTATCATATTCTTTTTTAAATGGTCTTTTAATTGAGTGAACTTTGTTTTTTATTTTTATTCCATATTCAAATCTTGGTCTAAAACTTAAATTTTTAGAGTTTATATATTGAAGTTTAACAATGTCTGCCTTATTTTTTACACAAGCCTCTAAAAGTTTTTCAACATTATATGTTTTTCCAAGATGGTTTTGGCACAACTCAGCAATAAATTTCATAAATTAATTTAATTGATTAATAAATTTTCTATCTTTTAAATATTCTTTGAAAATTGTCAAATCATCATTTTCATCAATATTCAAACTATATTTTTTTTCTATAACACTTGGTAAAACTGGTTGATTAAAAAAACTTTTATTTTTTTTAATATATTTTGAATGGCTTATATAAAATAAACCATTTAGTTTATACACTTTTGGAAGAAGTTGTCTAGGCAGCATAGACTCTTTTTTTTTTATGAAGGAAGTTAATTTTCCACCTCTAATTTTTTGTACTTTGTATGGATGAGGGTTATTAAAAAATGTGACACTCACAGACGAATTGAAAGTTTTTTTTCTATCAAATTCTTTTAAAAATTTGTTTAATAATTTTTGACTCGAAAAAGGAGAACTTACTTGCAACAAAATTATATAAACATCTTTTAAATTTTGTTTTTTTGTAATGTAATTTATTACATCTACTGTAAGCGCCTTATCTGTTGATAAATTTTTTGGCCTTAAACTTGTATCATTTACTTTATGTTTTTTTGCGATTTTAAACATAAATTTACAGTCAGTTGAAACAATTGTTTTATCTATGTACTTGTTTTTTTTTGAAAGTAAAATTTTTCTTTCAAGTAAAGTTTTATTATTAATCTTAAGAATATTCTTATTCTTTACGCCTTTTGAATTTTTTCTTACTGGAATAATTGCAATTAAATTTTTTTTTCTAATCATAGTTTTGATATAGCTCCGCACTTTGCAAATAGACGATATTTACAATCTTTATCATTTTAATTTTAAACAGGTTGAAACAAAAAATTTTTTTTATTAATCGTTGTTTTAAAATCACCCATTAGTATTCTAATTTTATTTTTTTGTAATTGTAAAATTTTAAAAATTGAATTTGTGAAGGGACCTGAAAAAAATTTGTAATTAGAGTTTATTTGTAAATCGTAAAATTTTTCAGAAATATAACCGTCTAAACATTCGGATTCTTTACATTTTTCAATAAATTCTGAAATTTCTTTTTGTGATTGATTAAACCCTTGAAGAACATATTTTAAGCCTCTTACATAATTCATTGTTTTGATAACTTTAGAGTCATTAAATTTTTCATTAAAACAAAAAAGATAGTCACCTAGTAAATTAAATTCTTTCTTTTTCCATTTTTTTTTAATGTATTTTTTAAAAAGTAATTTTGGTTCATAGAATTTACAATTTGTTCCTAATTTTTTATCTAAATCTGATTTTAAAAAAGTTAATTTTTTTCTATCAAATTTTATTATTGTCCACATTATTTATCAAATTCCCTTTTTTTCATTTTATACTTTATTTCTTATAAAACTTGAGTTGCTCAATATTCCATTTACCTAAAGGTTTTTCGTCAAGATAAAAATAATTTTGATCTGATTTTAATGAGTGAATATATTTCCAGTTTCTTTGAAAGTTCGATTTTAAAAAACGCGCATTAGCAGTTCTCCCATCTGTAACTATTATAGTACCGGGAGTTAAAAAATGCTCAAATTTCAAAACATCACTTACCATCGGCATCATAGAAAAATGATTAACTGTAAAATTTTCAATTTTGTTTTTGATTGTCCACTGACTTGGTCCGTCTATGTAAATAAGATCTGGATTGCATAATGGGTGATTTTTATACTCAGTGCAATACCTATTTTTAAATTTTGTCATTCTTGCTTCAGAGTAACAAAATTTTACTTTTTGAAATTTTTTTGAGTATTTATTTACTCTCTTTTTTGCTATGTTAAGAAACTTTTTTGAATTATCGACGCAAATTAAATCAAAAGGATTACCGCACCTTGTAAAAGTTTTTTTATTAAATCTTTTCTCATTCATTGTTAAAGCCAAATGCATTATTAGTGTGCTCCATCCGCAACCATATTCTAAAACTGTAGTTCTGTTATTTAGAATTATTAACTGATACAAAAAGTATAAATCTTTTAATTCTGGCAAATGAGGCTTTACGTTAACTCTATTATCTTTTAATTTGACTTTTTTTTTTGATAACTTGACTATCCATCCTAAATTCTGTTTAAAGAAAAACTTTTCGTAGTTTGTTGGTTTTGGAATTTTGAGGTTGTGTTTCATTTTATACAAAGGTAACCTTTAAAACATAAAGATTGCATAATTGGTTGAATGTCTCTAAACCCAGCTCGTTTCATTAATCCTAGATTCCCAAAATCACTGAAAGGCTCTAGAACGCCTCTTAATGATTTTGATTTAAATAGGATATCTTCAGTACTTAGTTTGTTATCCTCTTTAAAATCTAAATACAAAGAATTTAATATATTTTCAAACCTAGCATCGTTTCCTCTAATTTTTTCAAACATTATAAAAGCACCCCCCCAGTTAAGAGTTTTAAAAATTTTCGTTAACAAATTTTGTCGCATTGAAGGATTGATAAATTGAAAAGTGTAGTAAGATATAATTAGGTCGCTTTTTTTTGTGGTTATTGAGCTAAAATCTTTATTGATAAGTTTTATACTTTTTTCATTTTTAGTTTTTGATCTTGCAAAATGATACATACTTTTTTCTTTTTCAACGCCAAAAAGTTTTATATTTTTCTTATTAGTATGTTTATTAATTTTTTTTAGTAAGTTTCCAGTTGAGCAACCAATATCATAACAAATTGATCCATCTTTTAAAAAGTAATCTGACAATCTCACAATTATTTGATGACCTTCTAAATAAAGTGGTACAGATTTCGCTATGTGTCGCTCAAATTTGTTTGGGATTTTTCCTCCAAAACTCCAAGCACCCGTTTTTAATTTCATCAAATTTTTTTATGTTCAAATTATGAACAGTATACGTTCAGATTCTGAACAGTAAAGAAAAAAATACCTAAATATTGATTTTTTTCTTCTTTTTACTCGAAATTACGTTTAAAAGTAGGTATCAGGGACTTTAATTAAATAATGAATTATATTATATCAAGATATTTTTAATAAAGGACATTTTAAATGGCAAAATCTAAGAAAAACTATAATAAAATTATTAATCAAATTCAAAAATTAAGAGAAAAAAATAATATTAATTGGATGGGCGTGCTTAAAATTGCTTTTAAATATGCCCCTAAAGAAACTGAAAGAGCAGTAACTAAAATAAATTTAGGAGATAAAAGAATATCGAAATTAGCTAAAAAATTAACAAAATAATAGAAAATGGAAAATGAAAGTTTTAATAACTGGCGCAAGTGGCTTTTTAGGGAGAGAATTTACTAAATTAATAAATAAAAAAAAGTATAGATGTTTTTTTTTGTCAAGAAGATTTAAAACAAAAAAATACTGTTACGCCCCACTTCAAAGGTATTCAAATATTAAAAAAGTTCTTGACTCTGTCAAACCAGATATAATTGTTAATCTGGCTGCTGAGATAAATTTTAAAAAAAAAATAAAAAACTTATATAAGATAAATGCAAGACCACTTAAAATTTTTTCTGAATATTGTGCTAAAGAAAAAAAATACCTTATCCATTCATCTACAGTGATGATTCATGGGGTTCGGAATACTTATTCGTCCAAATCTTCTTTGCTTCCTCAAAATGGTTACGGGAAATCAAAGCTTTTAGGAGACAGGATTATTATAAATTCTAAATGTAAGTATACAATATTAAGATTTGGTGGAATTTATGGTAAAAATGGGCCCAAACATCTTAGTATAAATAAATTTATAAATGATGCCCGCAGTGGTAAAAAAATAATATTCTCAGGCAATCCTTATAGTTATAGAAATTACGTTTATGTTGGTGACGCTGCAAAAATTTTAATGAAATGTTTAGAAAAAAAAATTTATGGTATTTTTTATATCGGTGGAGAAAAACAAAATTTTGCAACAATGTTAAAAAAAATAAATAAAATTTTAGGACAAAAAAAAGAGATTGTTTACAAAAAAAATAATGAGCCAATAAATAATCAATTAGTTTTATATGATAAAATAATCAAACAGCTTTCTTTTTCAAAATCTCTTAAATTAATCAAATGAGGCTAGCTTTTATATCAGACATACATGGAAACTTTGATGCCTTAAAAGCTGTTATGCTTGATATAAAAAAAAATAAAGTACAAAAAATTTATTGCCTAGGTGATATAGTGAATTACTATTATGAACCACATAAATGCATAGATTTATTAATAAAAAAAAATGTAAAATGTATTAAGGGAAATCATGAGAATATTTTTTTCAAAACACTTAAATCAAAAAAAAATGCAGAAACATATAAAAAATTGTACGGAAATAGTATTTTTAAAAATTTTAAAACTTTAAAAAAAAAACATGTCAATTTTCTTAAATCATTAAAAACTCGATTAAAATTTAGTTTTAATAATAAGAAATTTTTTTTAACACATGCATCGCCTTGGAGCATAAATTTTTATTTTTACCCAAATGTAAAAGAGAGATGGTTTAATAAATTGGGAGACTATAAATTTGATTACTTTATATTTGGTCATACTCACATACCAATGAAAAAAAATATAAAAAGTAAAAAAATTCTTATAAATCCTGGCTCCGTGGGTCAGTCACGAATTAATTCTAATAAAGCACATTGGCTTCTTTATGATACAAATTCTAAAAAATTCACGCATAAGAAAACTAATTATTCTTTAAAAAAGATAAAAAAACAAATATCTCTATATGACTCTAATAATAAGAGACTATTAAAATATTTTGAATCATGAAATTTTTAATTACAGGTGCAAATGGAGATATCGCAAGGTCAATTTGTAAATTAATAAAAAAAAACTTTAAATTCGCAACAGTTGATGGAACAGATATAAAAATAGCTGAAAAAGAAAAAAATTTATATAATAAAATTCATAAAGTCCCCTTACCAAAAAATAAATCTTTTTTGAAAAAATTTATAAAGTTATCCAAAAATTATAATTTGCTGATTCCAGCTACAGAAAACGAAATATCTTTTTTTTCAGACAATATTCATCTTTTTAAAAATAAAGTTTTAATAAATTCAAAAAGTATAATTGATAAGTTTTCATCAAAACAAAATACATACTCTTTTCTTAAGAAAAGAAACTTTAAGGTCCCAAAATTTTGCTCAAAATTAAATACAATTAAAAAATTCAAAGAACCTTTTTTTTTAAAAAAAAATATTGGACATGGAAATAAAAATTATAGGGTCGTGCGATCTAGGAAAGAGTTTCTTAACTCAAAAAAATTAAAGGGAGATTGGGTTGCTCAAGAGTATCTTGATAAAAGTTTTAAAGAATACACTTGTGGACTTATCAAACTCAAAAAATTTTGTGATGTTATTATTTTGGAAAGAAAACTTAAGGGTGGATTTACTTGTTTTGCTAAAAGAGTTAAAAATTTAAAATTAGAAAATTCTTTATTAAGATTAGCTAAAACTATAAATTTAAATGGTTGCATTAATGTTCAACTGAAGTATAAAAAAAATCGATATGCAATCTTTGAAATAAATCCAAGATTGTCCTCAACAGTACTAATGCGAGATATGTTAAATTTTAAAGACTGTTATTGGTGGATAAACTATTTTATTTACAAAAAAGTTCCTAGTCGAAATTATAAAATTCTCAATAAATCCATAATAAAAATAAGAAATAACGAAAAAATTATTAATTAAATTTTAATTCAAAAATTTTTTTCAGTGCATAAATCAAGCCAATTGAGCTATTAGTACTGGTCAGCTACACGCGTTGCCGCGCTTCCACATCCAGCCTATCAACGTAGTG
>MDTE01093821.1_pt1 | contig 37889 bp, 39 predicted proteins | sample 811231 | NCBI WGS metagenome assembly MDTE01 (sample SAMN05326651, study PRJNA326480) | marine metagenome | isolation source: seawater | place: Indian Ocean: Red Sea | collected 2010 | reverse complement strand
GGCTTGTCATCGAACATCCGGGTCAAGAGCATCATCGGCCGGTTCCTCGAGCATTCGCGCATCTACTGTTTCGCAAACGGGTACAGGATTCCGGACGCACGTGCCGAAGTATTCATGTCGTCTGCGGACTGGATGGACCGGAACCTCGACGACCGCGTCGAACTGCGTCGTCGTGCCGGCCGCAATGCCGGCGTGAAACGCCCGTTTGAACATCATGGAGGAGCAATCTCCTCGCGGCTCAGGACTCCGCGTCGTCCTCTTCGGAGGGTTCCTTCATCAGATCGATCCGGCGTTTGGTCAGATCCTTGAAGGTATACTGGGCCACCTCGAATGTGCGCCCCTCGCGCGACCGAATCGATGTCGCCTCGGCCCTGATCGACTCCTCGATCCCTTCGACCGATTCATCGAGCCCCGCACGGACCCGCACGTAGTGCTTGCCGTTCGACTCGAGCGCCTCGACCGTCACGAGCAGACCATCCTCGCAGTAGTAACGGCTCGTCACCGGGGAATCCCAGGCCGGGATGTCCGTGGTCAGCACGTCCGTCATACGCACGTTCACCAGCGCACGGGACAGCTCGGACGCAACCGACGAATACTTGAGCTCCTCACCCTCTGCGAGGTCGGGCACGCGGAACTCGCCGTCGGTCCTGGACAGATCAAGTTGCTCGCCGTCCGGATGCTCGATGACCACTCTGACCACACGATCCGACAACACGTTGATGATTGTCTGATCGAGCCAATTGGTCGGCGCCTTCTCGACCGACACGTACTGGTCGATTTGCCACACCTGCATTTCCGACGGGAAGCGCACGTATTGCCCGGTGCGCCCGCTCGCGCGTTCACCCAGAAGCACCGAATGATCGGCACCGCCCCCGGCGAGGCGGATGAGCACGCTGCTGCTACCCTCCGCAGTCAAGTCCTCCAGGCCCATGCGCGGCAGATTCTCCGCGCGCGAGGTCTTGCGTTCCACGTACTTCGCCTCGGCAAGCGCGTTGGTGAGTGTCGACAGATCGGCAAAGTCAGCCGGATACCCGTCGCGCTCGACAACGCCCCACTGGCCGTCGGTGCGTCGGAGCGACACCTCGCCCTCGGCGGACGTCACCGTAACCGCGTCGATCGCGTCGATCCCATCAAGGAGTCCCGGGAGCAGCGGCTGACCAAGCTCGTTGTCCGCGCCTGGGCCATCAGCCTGCTGGCTGAACGCAACCACCACGGCCGCCGCGAGAATGAAGAGTCCCAATATGGTCAGAGTTTTACTGTTCATGCGCCCACACCCGCACCTACCGCCGCCTGCGCCCTGCTGCGCTGGCGGAATCTGCCGCCCACGAACAGAATCCCGGTGAGAATCAGCGGGATCAGCGCGATGTTCAGGAACTTCAGCGTCGCACCGAGCGACTCGATGTCCTGATCAAGCTGGTGTCGCACGTCGCGCAGGTCACGCCTGATCTTCAGCTTCTCGGCTTCGAAGCGCCGCAGCTCCTCCTGCTGTTCCGGGCTGAGGCCCAACTGGTTGGTCTCCTCACGCGTCTTCTGCAGGTCCGCAAGCTTGCCCTCTGTTTCGGCCAGCTGCGACTGAAGCTCGTTCGCCTTGTCGAGGTACTGCGCCTCCGCCTCCCGCCGCAGATCCTGGACCAGGTCGAACGGGCGCGTGAATCGCCCTCTGCTCCGGATCGAGATGAGGTCGGTCGAGCCGAAGAGATTGTCGACGGCGTTCGTCACGAGATCGCCGTTGTTCGCCCACGGCGAGGCGATCCGTTGGCCGAAGAAATTCTGTACACGCACCCAAAGCCGGTCGGAGAGGATGTCCGTATCGGCAACGAGGATGACGTTGATGAACTCGCTCTCTTTCCTGAGTTCAACTTCGCTGCTCCCGACGCCGTCCGGAAACGCGCTCGGCGCGGGTCCGCCGATTCGTACCGCCATGGGGTAGCGCTCGCCGGTTGGCTTGAAGCCTTTCTGCAGGTCTGACGGGTCCCGCAGAAACTGGAACTGGAAGGCGTCGAGCGGCATCGCGAACTCGGTCGACGCGACGAGGGTCGTGGCTGTCATACCTTCCGGCAGGTCGACGTCGAAGTAGCCGGCGGTCGATACGTTGACGCTCTCGAGCGCGCTCATCGTGACGTCGTCATCGTCGAAGTTGTCCGGCTCGAGGCCGAGGATGCCGAGGTGGCGGACCGGCGAGCCGCCTCCGCCCCCAACCTGAAGCGCGGTCTGGGAGTCCCCGACGATCTTGTGCTTGGCGAGCGTGACGCCCCAGGCTGCAGTCAGCTTGTTGAGGTCCGACGACCGTTCGGTGGGGGCCTGGGGCATCATCGGATTGCCGCCCTGCTGCGGCACATCCTGTTCGGCCAGCGGGTCCATGAATGCCAGCAGATTGCCGCCGCGCATCACGAACTGGTCGATCGCGAGCAGCGTCTCGTCAGTGAGGCCTTTCGGGTGCACGACCATCAACACGCTGATCTCGTCATCGATGCTCGTGACGGTCGTCTCAACCGCACGTACGTCGAAGAGTTGTTCCAGCTGGCTGACCGACACCCAGGCCGGCGTCTGCTGGAACGTCTGCATGTCGACGTCACCCTGGATCTTCAGACCCGACATGAGCCCGAGGACCGGCTTCTCGATCGTCGTGAGCGTGTGCAGCAGCTTGCTGATGTCGTACTCGAGGAACTCCTCCTTGTCCGGCTGGAAAAAGCCGATGACCTCGAGGTCGCCGACGGCGTTCGTCCCGGCGAGCCCGAGGTAGAGATTGTCACCGGCGGTGTTCACCGGCACCGCCTGCAGGCCAAACTCGCTGGCCTGGTCCTCCTGTTCAGAGAACGGCTCCGGATCGATCACGGAAAGGTTGAGTTTCGAGCCGCCATAGAGCGCGTACTCCTCGAGCAGTTCCTGGACGCGCTTCGCGTAACTGCGGACGGCGGTGAGTTCGGTACTGGTTGAATCCGAGAAGAAGAAGTAGAGATTGATCGGCTCGTCGATCTTGTCCACGATCGCGCGACTGCCGTCCGAGAGCGTGTAGATGGAGTTCTCGGTGAGATCGAGACGGGCACCGCTGAACAGCAGGTTGTTCAGCAGGGTAAAGGCGAGAAACGCGATCGCCAAGACCGCCAGACCGAAGTTGGACACCAGTGCTTTTGGGGACAACAGCCTTTCCATGAGGTCCTCGTGACGAGATCGTTGGTGGCTCAGCGAGCCTGCTTGAGTTCGACCACTACGGTCGTCGCCGTCAGCCATACGGCAATAACGGACACGAAATACAGGACGTCCCGCAGGCTCAACACGCCTTTGGAGATGGACGTGAAGTGCGTCAGGAAGCTGAGGCTCGCAATTGCGTCAACGAACATGCCGGGCAGCCAGCCCTTGAACAGGTCCACAACCAGCGGGAAGCCGGCAAGGATGAACAGAAAGCAGACGACCGCACTGACAATGAATGCAATCACCTGGCTCTTCGAGAGTGCGGACATGCACGACCCGATTGCGATGAATCCTCCAGCCATCAACCAACTGCCGAGGTAGCTGGAGAAGATCACGCCGTTGTCGGGTTCGCCAAGCATGTTGACGGTGATCCACATGGGGAACGTGAGCAGGAGCGCCAGCCCCGTAAAGAGCCAGGCCGCGAGGAACTTGCCAAGCACCGCATCGAAGCGCGTCAACGGCAAGGTCAGCAGCAGTTCGATGGATCCCGACTTGCGCTCCTCGGACCAGAGCCGCATGGAGATGGCCGGAACGAGGAACAGATAGAGCCACGGGTGGAAATTGAAGAAAGCGTTCAGATCCGCCTGCTCGCGCTCGTAGAAGCTGCCCATGTAGAACGTAAACACGCCCGAGAGCACCAGGAAGATCAGAATGAACACGTACGCGATCGGGGTGGCGAAGTAACTCGCCAATTCCCGCCGGAGCACGATACCTACACCCTGCATGTCAGGCCCCTCCCGTGACGTTACGGAACACTTCGTCGAGGCGACCCCGCTCAACCTGTACCGAACTCACCGCAATGTTGTTGCTCTGCAGCACCCCGCTGACGTCCGCGAGCAGCGACGTTGCGCCGTCGGCCGGGAATGCCACGAAACTGCCATCATCTTCGGTCGCGAAGCCGCCTGCCGAGGCGACTCCGTGCATCGCTTCATTGAGCGCTGCAAGGTCCTTCCCGGGGTCAGCCAGGCGCACGGTGACGGCACCGTGATACTTCGATTGTGCCTCCAGTTCCGACGGCGTTGAATCCGAAACGAGCGCGCCATTGGCGATGATGATCGCGCGCGTGCACACCGCCGTGACCTCTTCGAGGATGTGTGTCGAGATGATGACGATCTTGTCGCGCGAGAGGCCCCGGATCATCTCGCGGACCTGGTGCTTCTGATTCGGATCGAGCCCGTCAGTTGGCTCATCGAGAATCAGCACCTTGGGGTCGTGGATGATCGCCTGAGCGAGACCGACGCGGCGTTTGAACCCCTTCGAGAGCGTTTCAATGCGCTGGTTGAGCACGCTTCCGAGTGACATCGTTTCGACCACTCTCCGGACCGCTGCCGGTCTTTCGGCGGCCGGGATGCCTCGCGCCTGCGCGATGAAATCCAGAAAATCCGGCGGTGTCATCTCCTCGTAACATGGCGCGCCTTCGGGGAGATACCCGATTTGCCGCTGCGCGTCGATCGTGTCCGCTTCAATGTCGTGGCCGTAGATCGAGACTTCACCCGCGTCGGGCGTGAGGAAACCCGTGATGAGCTTCATCGTCGTGGACTTCCCTGCTCCATTGGGACCAAGAAAGCCCAGGATCTCCCCCTGCACAACCTTGAACGACAGGTCATCAACAGCGCGCAGCGACCCGAACCGTTTGACCAGGCCCTTTACTTCAATCACTCCGTTTCTCTCGTCAGTTCCGTTGCGGTTACAGCTCGGTGCCGTCGACCGTACCGGTCCGGCACAATTGGGGCTTTATCTTAAACCAGTAATTTGGCCAACGCGCGCCCTGCAGCCATGCCGAACGAAGTCTCCTTGCCTGAGTCACTGACGGCCTCGAACCACACCGGCTCGTCAGACACCGCTGGGCAGAACCTTTCGGCCCCGTCGCGGAACTATGGACATGAAGGGGCTGCTTGGGGGAAAGGGATCTGCAGCGCAAATCGCTCGGCTCCGGCGATTTCACTGTCCACTACACCGCGACGCACGCGGTAACCGAAGGTCGCCAGGTTGATGGGCCGACGACCCAACGGAGGACGGTGACGCTGCAGGTCTCGGCTTCATCCACGCTCGACTCCTGCAAATTCGACATCCCGGCGAGCCGTAAGTTCCGAAGCATGGAATCCGGTCACGACGGCCCCGGCGCATCGACCATCCTGCTCCCGCTCGCCCTTCGCTCACCATTGCGAATCAAGACTGCCACGGTATAGTCGCGCTGACCTGAGTCCACCGCCCGGCGTCGGCGAAGGCTGTACGAAGAGCGGCACACGATGATCGAATCCCGGATTACCAAAGAAGAAGCACTGTCATTCCTGCTCACCTTTCTGGTGGTCGATCAGGGCCGTACCGTGGAACTCGACGCGGTCACCCTGTTTCACCTCATGCGCATCGCCAGTGAAGCCGCAACCACGGTGAACAGCGAGGACGGCGTGATTCCACACGAGGTCATCGAAGACGCCGCACGCGCCTGGATTGCCGAGCAGGACGGCTAGTGCTGTGTCACTCAAATAGCCTGTCGATTCGAGACGACCGGCGGTTTCACGGCCAGGCCCGCCGAGGCCTCGTATCGGGAATACGTCAACGAGGTGCGCAGCCGTGGGGCCGCGAATCGATCGGGTATTCGGGTGACAAACACTACCCCCACTCCACACACGAGTATTTCGCATGACCCAACCCGCCGCACTGCTGTTCGACCTCGACGGCACGCTCCTCGACACGGAACCGCTCTACACGCTTGCCTCACAGCGGATTCTCGATCGCTTCGGCGCGACGTTCAGCATGGACCTGAAACGCAGGACCATGGGCGGCGATTCGCGCGTCAGTGCGCGAGTCGTGATCGACGAGTTTGGCCTGCCGATGTCCGTGGACGAGTATCTGGACGAACGGGCCGTTCATCTGCGGGACCTCTTCGTGACAGCTCCCGAGATTGACGGTGCCAGCGCGTTCCTCGAGTACTGGCACGGGCGCATCCCGATGGGACTCGCCACCAGTTCCCCGCGCGAAATGGCCGAACTCAAGCTGCAGCGCCGCTCCTGGAAAGGCATCTTCGACGCGGTCATCTGCGGCGACGACGCCGTGGTTGGGGCGGCCAAGCCGGCACCGGACATTTTCCTCGAATGTGCCAAAGCCATCGGTCAGGCGCCTGCGGGATGTGTTGTATTCGAAGACTCGCCAAACGGTGTTCGGGCGGCAAATGCCGCGGGCATGCGGGCGTTTGCCATCCGCAACCAATACGCCGACGATGAGGCATTGAAAGAGGCCCACCGTCTGATCGACGGCTGGGACAACGCCATGGACTTTGCCTGACAGGTCGACCGCATGACCGAACTGAACGCGCTGGTCACGGGAGCATCCCGGGGGATTGGCGCCGCACTGGCCCGGGAACTTGCCGGGCGCGGCTACAACCTGACGCTGAATGCACGCGACGAGACGGCTCTGGCCGCGCTCGAGGAAGAACTGTGGGAAGCGGACGTCACCCTGTGCGTCGCGGACCTGACGACGCCGGAAGGCATGGATCACGTCAAGTCCCACCTCGAACGCTGTGACGTCCTCGTCAACAACGCCGGCATGGGCGAACCGGGCGCGTTTGGCGCGTCGTCTCCCGCAGACAACGACGCGCTCATCGACCTGAACATTCGTGCGCTCGTCTCACTGACCAGTGCCGCGCTGCCCGGCATGCTGGCTCGTCGTCGCGGGCGCATCCTCAACGTGGCCTCGGTCGCCGCTTTTGGCCCGGTACCGAACATGGCCGTTTATGCCGCGTCCAAGGCGTTTGTGCTGTCCTTCACCGAAGCCCTCAGTGAAGAACTCCGCGACACCGGCGTGACTCTGACGGCACTCTGCCCCGGGATTACCGACACCGAGATGACGCGCGATCTGCGCGAACAGATGCCCGGCCTGCCCGGTGCGGTGGTCGGAACTCCGGAAGACGTCGCGGCGGCCGGCATCGAAGCCCTCTTCGAGCGCCGGGTGATCTCCGTGCCGGGCCTCGCCAACCAGGCCGCGGTCGAACTCGCCCGTCTGAATCCGCGTGGTGTGGTGCGAAACCTCGCGGGGTTTGCCGCGAGGCTGGGCATGCTGGGGCGTTGAGGCGCGCCATCCACCGATCGCCAGAACAAGGAGACGCTGATGGCTGACATCCACACGCATGCGGACGAACACTCGGACGACATCGTTGCCGCGCCCGGCCCCGAGCGCGAGGCGCTGGGTGCCCTCAATCTCTACATGGACAGCTGGAATACCCGCGACCTCGAAGGCATGGACGCCGCCTTCCACTTTCCCCACGTACGGATCGCAAGTGGCGCCATCCATGCCCTCGAAACTCCGAGCGCACGGTCCGGGGACTTCTTCAGTCGCTTCATCGAGTCGACCGGTTGGCACTACACCCTGTGGGACTACCGGCGGGCGATCCAGAGCACCGACGACAAGGTGCACTTCGCGGTGCAGTTCACGCGATACCGTGAGGACAACTCCGTCATCGGGGTCTACCCGTCCATGTGGATCGTCGCGAAGCTCGACGGTCGGTGGGGGGTGCAGGCGCGCTCGAGTTTTGCGCCCTGACGCCGCACCATGATCGACGCGGAAGACCCGGGTGAACTGCTCGACTATCTCATTGCCAGGGGGCACCTGACCGGGGCCTCTGGCGTCACCGTCACGAACCTCGCGGGCGGGGTGTCGAACAAGACCGTGCTGGTCCACCACCCGGCAGGCGCGTGGGTGATCAAGCAGGCGCTTGCACAACTTCGCGTGCAGGCAACCTGGCTCAGCGACCCGGCACGTATTCACAGCGAAGCGGCCGGCATGCGTGCACTTGCCAGGTTGATCCCGGCGAGGCATCTCACACGATTTCTCTTCGAGGACGCGGACAATCGCCTGCTGGCTATGGAAGCGGTTCCCGAGCCATTCGAGAACTTCAAGACCCAGCTGCTGTCAGGACAGATCGAACCCGGCGCCATTGAGCAATTCGCCGGCGTGCTCGGGCAGATTCACGCGGCAAGCGCCGGGGACGCAGCCCTCGCGCGCGAGTTCGGGGACAGGACCTTCTTCGAGAGCCTTCGGCTCGCACCGTATTACCAAGCCGCCGCCGCGGCCGTACCGGACGCAGCGCACTTCCTCGACACACTGATCACCGACACACGCGCAACGCGACAGGCGCTCGTCCACGGTGACTACAGTCCCAAGAACGTCCTCGTGCGCAACCGCACACTGATACTGCTCGACCATGAAGTCATCCACTACGGCGACCCGGCGTTCGACGTCGGCTTCGCAACCGCCCACCTGCTCTCGAAGGCACACCATCTGACCGCGCACCAGGCGGCATTCATCGACGCGACCCGGCGTTTCTGGCGACACTATCTCGATACGGCGGGGGACGCAGACGCCGAACGAGCCGCACGACACAGCGTTGCCTGCCTGCTGGCCCGGGTTGCCGGCAAGTCGCCGCTGGAATATCTGAGCGCGACGGAGCAAAGTCGTCAGTTGGCGGTCTGTATCGACCTCATCCGGGGTGGACGGCTCGCTGACCCCGACGTGGTGGCCAAGCGCTTCGCCGCCGCGCTCGTCTAGCAGCCCGGAGCACGTCCATGCATCACATCGCCAACCTCAGCGCATTCGAGATCCTCGACAGTCGCGGCCGACCGACCGTCGAGGCGCGCTGCACTCTGGCCGGAGGCGCAAGCGCCCGCGCACAGGTGCCGTCCGGCGCTTCGACTGGTCGCGCGGAAGCGCTGGAACTGAGGGATACGGACGCTGCCCGCTACGGTGGCCGGGGGTGCCAGCAGGCGGTCGCGAACATCGAGGGGCCAATCGCGGCTGCCGTACGCGATTCCGGCTGGACTCAGCAGTCACTCGATGCCGCCCTGATCGAACTCGACGGCACGAGCAACAAGTCGAATCTGGGCGGCAACGCCATCCTCTCGGTCTCCATCGCTTTTGCAAGAGCGTGTGCACTCGAGCGCACCATGCCGCTCTACCTCTACTTCGGTGAACTGATCGGCGTGCAGCCGACGCGCCTGCCGCGACTCACGGTCAATCTGTTCAGCGGCGGCAAACATGCGGGAGGCCAGGTGCCCCTGCAGGACGTGCTCGTCGTGCCGGCCGCCGCAACCACCGTGGCGGCCGGGCTCGAGCACGTCGTCGCAACCTATGACGCGGCGGCGGAACTGATCGGGGACCGCTACGGGGTTCGCCGCCTGACCGCGGACGAAGGCGGGCTGGCACCGCCCTTCCCATCGGTCGCGGCGATGTTCGACGACGCTGTGGCTTCGATCGAAAGCGCGGGGCTGACTCCCGGGGCTGACATGGCGCTTGCAGTCGACGTCGCGGCGTCCCACTTCTTCGACGGAACGAGCTATCACTTTGGCGACAAGCCGTCATCGTCGGCTGAACTCATCGAGACCCTCGCCGACCTGGCAACCCGCTACCCGATCGTCAGCCTCGAGGACGGACTTGCGGAAGACGACTGGACCCACTGGCCTTCGCTCCGATCGCGCCTCGCGCCGCGCTCGCTGACCCTCGGCGACGACCTGTTGTGCACCAACCCCGAACGCATCACCAGGGCAATTGAAACCCGGGCCTGTGACGCGTTGTTGCTGAAAGTCAATCAGATCGGGACGCTGTCGGAGGCCGCAACCGCCCTGCGCCTTGCGCGCGAAGCCGGCTGGCGGGTCACGATCAGCGCACGCAGCGGTGAGACGGAGGATGACTGGCTGGCCGATCTTGCGGTGGGTTGGAGCGGCGATCAGATCAAGGTCGGATCCATCAACCAGTCCGAGCGCCTGGCGAAATACAACCGGCTACTCGCGATCGAACGCGAAACGGGCTGGCCCGTGGTCGCCTGGCCAAACTGAGGCCTCTGAACCTGTTGAACTCCGGACATCAGGCGATCAGATCAGGCCCTGCGCACGGTAGATGCCGTGCAGTTCCATGAACCGGCCTTCCCTGATGCTGTCGACCGACCCCGTCTCGACATAGATCGCAAACCGCTCCACGACCTGGTGCAAGCCGGGGGCGGCCCACTCGACCTGTGATTCGGGGACGTACTGCACGAGCGTGAGCAGCGTGTGTGCCTCGTCGAGCTCGGTCAGGTCGTAGCGCACGAGGCCCTCGTCGGGAAGCGAATCGTTCCAGGTGAACTCGAATATGTAGGGCGGCTGAAGCACCTTGATGGTGCCGTCCTGCACCGGGCCCTCACCGCACTCGTCCGCGTCACCCTGCGCCACCCGGCCACCTTCGTGCGGCTCGATCAGCGTTCCAGCCCAGTTGGGCATTTCCACGGTGAGCGCGTCCCATACCCGCCTGATCGGCGCATTGATCGTTCGCTTCAGTTCAACCCTGCACTGTGAGGCGCCAGTGCCTGAAAAGGAGGCCCACCCATCCCGCTCATTTCCGGTTGTCATCTTCAGCTCCCTTCGTCTGATTGCCCGGCGTCTTCCTTCCCAACCTCGTTTGCCACCTCTTGGGGCGTGGGCGGCGCGTGCGGATGTCCGCCGCGCTCAACGTAGGCCTGCAGCGCGTCGAGCCGCTCTGCCCAATACGACCTCTGCGCCCCGATCCAGGCTTCCGCCGGTTCGAGTGCATCCGCCACGATCTCGCACGTCCTGACCCGGCCACGTTTCTCCGAGCGGATCAGTCCTGCGTCTTCCAGCACCCGCAGGTGCTGTACGAACGAGGGCAGCGCCATGTCGAACGGCTGGGCGAGTTCCGACACGGTCGCCCGACCGACGGAGAGCCTGTGCAGGACCCGCCGACGGGTACCGTCGGCAAGCGCGCGGAATACGTTGTCGAGTTCGGCAGGTTCATTAGGCATGCGCCTAACTTTAGGCTCACAATTATGTTAGGTCAATGCCTAACTATTGTTCCGAAGAAAAGGCGCGCCGCGGCACGCCTCTTCTCCTGGGCCGGGCCTGCTACTCAGACACGCCAGAACTGGGTCTTCGGTTCCGCGGTTGCCATGTCCAGGATCGCTTCCTGGTTGGCCACAACGTCTTCAGCGTCGACGTCGATGCCCATGTCGACACCCTGGTTCGCGTAGACCATGTCACTGGCGAATTTGCCACCCGCCGCCTGGATGATCCGGCCGTTCGGCGCGTCTTCCCCCGCCATCAGCAGGACGGCGGGAGAGACAAGCCCGGGATGATTGTCTTCTGCGGGGTTGTCCGGGTCGATTTCGCTGCCGGGTACGCTCGCCGTCATGCGGGTTGCCGCGCCGGGCGAGAGACAGTTGACGTGCACGTTGTGGGAAGCGCCTTCACGGGCCAGGTTGTTCATCAGACCAACCATGCCCATCTTCGCCGCACCGTAGTTGGACTGGCCGAAGCTGCCCATGATGCCGGAGACCGACGACGTGAAGATCACACGACCGTAGTTCTTCTCGTACATGATGGGCCACGCGTGCCACGTCACGTACGCACTGCCGTTCAGGTGAACGTTGATGACAAGGTCCCACTCATCGAGCGTCATTTTCTTGAACGACTTGTCGCGCAGGATGCCGGCATTGTTGACGACGATGTCGACCGTGCCGAATTCGCTGACGGCGGTTTCGACAATACTTTTGGCGCCTTCGCGATCCGATACGGACGCCTTGTTCGCCGCTGCCTGGCCACCCGACGCGCGAATCTCTTCGACCACCGCGTCGGCCGCGTCACCGGCACCGGAACCGTCAACGGAGCCACCAAGATCGTTGACGACAATCTTCGCGCCGTGTTTCGCGAGCAGCAGCGCGTGCTGACGCCCCAGGCCGTTACCGGCGCCCGTTACGATCGCTACCTTGCCTTCGACACTCATGGGATCTCCCCTCGGAAAAAGCGCGCACTAAACCATCTTCATCTGGTGTTTACAACAGAATCACCAATCGGTTGGTGAGGGACAAAGCCAGCTGAATGGCCGCGCGACTCGAGGTGCCCGGATCAGGCCAATTCAGCGGGATCCTGGGTCAATATCTCTACTTCGAGTCACCACTGCGCCCCGCTGCCCGCTTGTTTGTTGCCTATGCCCGAATCTGACTCAGACGATTTGGCCACTAGTGAATCTCGTCGGGATCCTCATCAAACTCTTCAACAATGGGTTCCTCCAAAGTATCGATGATCACCGAGTGACACTCGACCTCAAACCATGCATCGAACAGCTCGAGGTTCAGTTCCTGCGGCAGGAATGATTCATCGGTGTACCAATCGCCCAGTTCATTCTCGAGTAGTGCTCGATGATTCAGCACGACCCAGCTTCTGACGGTCTCGTCATCATCGGCTACGTCATCTGGCACGAGATAAACGCTCCGATCCTGATTCACGTTCGCCAGCTCCAGCCCCAGTGAGCCTCCGTACGGGTCAGATTCGTTGATCCAATCGACGGCTGGCTGCTTGTACCTGAGAATGAGCGCCGCACGGTTAATCATGTCGCGTAACGCCAGGTTGAGGGGCAAAGAGGCTGAGTCCAAACGCGCCGTCAGAGGGCGCACTGGACACAGGGGTGCACTGGACGCCCATGTTCGCGGCCGCGCCACGAACGCAAATTACGCCCGATTCGACTGGTACCCATGTTCACGGCCCCAGGCGGGAGTCCGGTGCCCGACGTCCGCGAAGCGGCTCATCTCCGCCTGCAGCAACTCGCGCTCGCGTTGGGTGTCCTCGTCCTTGCGCATCGGACCGGGCAGCACGGCAAGGCGGTCGCGGGTCGTGGCGAACTCGAGACGGTTCATCTTGAGTGCCCACAGAACCGCGAGTTCGACCAGCGAGTACGCGTCTCCGGCTTCGCGTGCGAAGTTCATCGGTTCCGTCAGCGCCAGCGCGGCGTTCGCGATGAAGCGTGGGCGCGGTGAGGGATTGATACACGCCCGATGAATCATGAAGGGGTGGAGAATCACCATGTCGCCCGCGTCTCCCGTCAGTTCTTCGAACGCGGAACACTGCTCGACCAGTCCGGGGATCAGGTAACCCGCGCCCTGCACGCTGTCGGGGTGCAGGCCTTCCGGGTGTGCCGCCAGGAGCCGCGCGACCGGCGCGATCGAGTCGACCGCAACGTGGGTGCCGCCGCTGTCGGGCGCGATATCTGAATAGATCGGGACCGTCAGCAACCCCTGCTCGGGGGAGTTGAGGAAGTGGCGGAAGTGCCAGCCGTCCTTGTGCCAGCCGCCGAGTTGCGGCTGTGGCTGCTCGCGACCCGGGTGGCCCGCAACGCCGAGATTGGCCACCGACGCGTCGCTCCACGCGAGGTTGGCGCCTCCGTCCGGCAGACGCGATGCCCCGCCGATCGCGTCGGTCTGAGCCCTGAAAGCTCGCGGCGCGTCACCAGGAAGGTTGAACCGGGTCCCCGAGGGGGGGACTCGCACATATCCGTGAATCCCTCCCTTACGGTGGAACATCATCGGGCGGTCCCAGCTGGCAGGATCAGCCCGGTCGACCTCGTGGTCCCGCTCCAGTTCCTCCCATGCGTGTTCGACCACCGTCTCGGCAATCGAACGGGGAAACGCGTCACTCACGCGAACGTAGCCGGTCTGCACGAACTGCTGCGCCTCGTCGCGATTCAGTTCCTCGCAACGGTCGATCGTCCGCTCAAAATCGGCTTCGAAGCGCGCTTCATCAAAGCTCGTACGGCTCATGCAAATCTCCTCCCGGCTAGCCGGTACGTTATCACCAGGGCTAGAACGGTCGCTTGTTGTCGGTGTGTGCACACCAGCGCGCGGTCCGCAGCCAGGGAATGAGCTCCGCGTACGCAGCGTCAGTACCGATCCGTTCAAGTGCGTCCGCCGCGTGCGCCGACACGTAACGATTGCTGTCACAGAGCGCTGCTCCGAGCGGCTCGATCGTCCGGGCAAGCTGTCGTGACGAACCCATCGCGGCCGCGCGCACCAGCGACAGGGCGGCATCGAAACGCACTTCAGACTTATCCTCCGTCAGCGCATGGGTCAGTGCGGCAAGTTGCGCGGGGCGTGGCGGTTTCAGACCAAGCGCTTCGGTTGCCGCGATCCTCACGTGAATGTCGTCGTCCTGCATGGCGGCAATGAGCGCACGGTCGGCGGCTGGCCCCGCCGCGAGATTCTCCCCCAGCGCGAACGCGGCGTGTTTGCGCGCCTTGGCGTTGCCGTGCGCAAGCGCCCCGGTCAGCGCCCCCAGCGACGTACGGCCCATCGCTGCCAGTCCGTGCGCCGCCGCGCGCACGGCGGCGTCTTCGCGCCAGGCCTGACCGTCATCCGCGTACTTGCGCACGTTGTCGTTATCTCCCGTTGCAGAACCCAGTGCGTCGATCAGAGGCGGCAACCCTTTGCGGCCGAACGCCGCAAGCTCGTACCCCGCCGCAATGGTGTCGAGCTCCTGCTCGGCGTACAGGTTGCTCGCCCAGTCGGTCAGCCTGCCGCGCGGCTCCGCCGGAGCGTCCTGGCCGTGCAGCCAGTACCAGTGGCTGCGCCATGCGGCTTCGAGCGGCTGATCCGGCCGGTTCCGCGGCAACTGCCAACGGCCGGCTGGTTGCTCCTCGGGCGCCGTCAGTCGCGTGAACTCGAACTTGAACATATAGCGCTGCACGTCGCGTTGATTCAGCATCTTGCGATGCCAGATGTCGTAGTGAATCAACACGAATCGCCCGGCCTTGCCGACGACGGGGACCTCCTCGCACAGTGACTCCGGGCGCTGGTACAGGTACTGGCTGCCCTCCATCACCGAAGTTGGCCCCAGCTCCAGCGGCGTGTCTTGCGGGAAGTACATCACCATGACCCACCAGGGCCGGTGATTGCGCACGCGGCGCGTGTATCCCCAGTAGCTGTCCTTGTGGAACTGTTGCTCGCCGCTGCCCGGCGGATTCTGATGCAGCGCCCGGTGCGGATGCATGAGGTAGTCGGGGCCCAACAATGAACCGAGCGCACCCTTCACCACAGGGTCTTCGAACAGTTCGCCCAACTCCGGCACGAGCGGCAGCAGATTGTTGCCGAAATGGCCGACGGACTCCGAAAGATCGTGGAACTGCCCGAAGATCGAGTCGTGGAAAGCCCGCGGCAGTGACGAGTCCAGCGCGAGGTAGCCCCGAGCCAGAAACGAGCGGATCTGGCCGGCTGAAAGCGGGCGGGCCTGGCGCCGCCTGTTTCGGGCTCTCACCTCAAGGGGATACGCGCGCATGGTGGGTCTTCCTCCGGTTCGTGGGGTACGGATGGCAACGGCCTCCACGAGTATCCAACACGACGCCGCAACGGCCAAGCGAAGGCTCGACTGCCCCGGCAGGCGCGCGCATTGCATCATCCAGCGCTTGCCTCCATGCTCCCCAGCCTGCCGCCGGTCGTGCGAGGTCCGGCCCCGCCGCCAGCTGCAACCGACCGACCCGCGATGACTTCACCTGACCGCCCCCTACTCAGCCCCGGATGGCGGATCATCTGGGCACTCTTCGTCATCCTCGCGTTCTCATCCGGTCTCGGGTTCTACAACCAGGCGGTGCTGATCCGCACGATTCCGGCCCACACGGCGTTGACCGTCAGCGACCTGTCGAACGCAACAACCTTGTTTTTCCTCGTCAGCGGCGTTTTTGGTCTCGTCCTGGCCCGACTCCTGGAGCGCTATGACATCCGCCTCGTCATGGGCGTTGGCTCTTTCATCAGCGCGGGCGCGCTCGCCGCGATCGGCTTCGTCGAAGGACTCGTTCCCCTTTTTGGAATCTACATTCTGTTTGGACTCGGCTTCAGCAGTTCAGGACTGCTCCCGGCTACAACTTTGGTCGCACGCTGGTTCGCGGAACGCCGGGCAAGCGCGCTCGCTGTCGCCTCAACAGGGCTGTCCGCGGGTGGCGTGTTGGTGACACCCGCCTCCGCACTGCTCGTCGAGTCGGTCTCCGTCAGCACCGCAACGAGCATCATGGGACTCGCGTACCTTGTTGGCACGCTGCCCTGCATTGCGCTGCTGCGTTCACATCCGCCCGATGCGGAGCCAACCCAGGCCGCGACGGCGGCCACATCGGAGGGCTACCGCGTCGCCCTGCGTTCCAGATACTTCTGGTGCCTGTCTATTGCCTACCTGGCACTCATGGCATGCCAGGTAGGCGGCATCGCCCATCAGTACGGCCTGATCGACGAGCGGGGCGAAGGCGGCTCGGCCGCTCTCGCGCTGATGGTGCTACCTGTCTGCTCGATCGTCGGGCGACTCGCGGGGGGATGGATCGCGGACCGGTTCTCGCCACGCTGGCTGGCGCTCTCCATGATGGCCCTGCAGGCGGTCGCGATGGTCATGCTGGCGCTCGCCGAAGGCTGGGTCCCGCTGCTCGTGAGCCTCGCGGTATTTGGCGCCTCGGTTGGCAATCTTCTGATGCTGCACCCGCTGCTCGTTGCGGACGCCTACGGCCACGTGCACTACGCCCGCCTCTTCTCGATCTCGAACCTGATGTCGACACTCGGTGTTGCGGCCGGACCCGCGCTGATGGGATTCGCCTACACCGCAACCGGCGGCTACTGGGCCGCATTCATGGGCGCCGCCATCGCCTCGGTGATCGCGACGGTCATCTATGTAGCCGGCGCGATCCTCAAACCCGTCGACAGCGCCTGACCGGTATCATCCCGCCATCTCTGTTTGCTGAGTGGCCGCCATGCCCCAACTGCTCGTCGATCGTCAGGACGGCATCACGATTCTCACGTTCAATCGCCCGGACAAACTCAACGCGCTCTCGCTCGAGTTGCGCCTCGAGTTCCAGGATGCCATTACCCAACTGCGCCAGGACCCTGAACCGGGGGTCGTCATCCTGACCGGCGCAGGGCGCGCGTTCTGTGTTGGTCTCGACCTGAAGGAGATGGGGGATCCGGATTTCCGCGCCAGGGAGACGCCCGTCACCGACCCCGCAACGCTGCTGCGGTCCCTCCGCCAGCCGGTCATTGGCGCCATCAACGGCCTTGCGGTCACCGGGGGCTTCGAAATCTCGCTCTCGTGCGATCTCCTGATCGCAACGCCAGAGGCGAAGTTTGCCGACACGCACGCGCGTGTCGGGCTCATCGCGGGCTGGGGGCTCGGCGCACGACTGTCGCGCGCGGTTGGCCTCGCCCGCGCCAAGGAACTCTCGCTGACGGGCAACTACCTGCCCGCGGAGCGGGCCTGCGAATGGGGCCTTGTCAACCGGGTCGTGCCGCAGGAAGCACTGATGGATACCTGTCTCGGACTTGCCCGCGACATGATGTCGTGTGTGCCGGAAGTGATGCTGACCTACAAGAACCAGATCGATCGTGCGTACGACCTTGCCCTCGGCGATGCAATGATGTTCGAACGCGAAATCAACCGGATGCATCGGGGACCCGCGGCGGAGACCGTTGCGGACCGGCTCTCGGGCATCCAGTCCCGCGGCCGCGATCAGTCCGGCAGCGAGTGAGGAGCCGCCATGTTCGACTCCCCGATGACAGCGCAGACTGAACACTACCGGCAGCACGGCTTCGTGCATGTCCCCGGCATGCTGGATACCAACGAACTGACCGCGTGGCGCACCGCAATCGACGAGGCCGTCGCGGAGCGTCGCGGCAAGCCGCTCGACGGCAAACCCGCGGGCCATCGCGAAGGCGCGTACCCCAACGTCTTTCTGCAGATGATGCTGCTGTCACGCTCGTCGGACGCCGTCCGGGAACTGATGTACGACGCACGCCTCGGCAGGTTCGCGGCAACCCTTGCCGACATCGAAGGCATCCGAATCTGGCACGACCAGGCGCTCATCAAGGAACCGCTCGCAAACCCGACGTCATTCCACCGCGACGTTCCCTACTGGTCCTTCGACAGCCACGAGGCAATCTCGCTGTGGGTGGCGCTCGACGACGCGACGCTCGAAAACGGCTGCCTCTACATCATGCCCGGATCCCAGTCGCTGACGGACTTTCGGGTTGGCGCCATCGGCGAGAACGTGGGCGCGATCGTTGCTGACTACCCCGCGCTCGAGGGGATCGAACCCGTACCCGTACCCGCGCGGGCAGGCGACGCCGTCTACATCGACGGCATGGTGGTACACGGTGCCGGCGCCAACATGACGCTCGGTTACCGGCGCGCAATGACCTGCGCCTACATGCCGGACGGCGCCCGGTTCAACGGCAAGCGCAATGTGCTGAGCGAGGATTACTTCCACTCACTCACCCCCGGCGATCTGCTGGATAACGACGCGGAACTGCCGCTGATCTACCGGCGCGGCTGACCACATACTGACCACACATTGGTGTCGTAGATTGATTGGCTCCTGAGGCAAGCTCCGGAGCGTCAAGATGAGCGCACACCCTGCGGAACTGACCCACGATCCACGCGCACTCGAGTCGCTCTATCGGCAGGCCCGGGCGGAGGGCGTCGAATCGTCCTTCCGGGAAGCGATCGAGCAACGCCTGCGCGCACATGCGCAGGACGTGCTACGGACGCCTGGGCACTACGGCTCGACCTGCCGCTGCCGGAACTGACTGAGGGCGCACGAAACGCCCAGTGGCGGCTCGCTGTCATCTGTTCGATCACCCTGGGGCTGCTGTTCGCGCTAATCCGCGGCGACGGCCCTCCGGTGCCGATTCCCCAAGTGACGAACACGCTGTTCTGGGTCGGCTGGGCGCCCCTCGCGGGAGTCGGCGTGGGTGTCTACATCGCCGCTTTCGCAAGGGAACGACTCCCGTGGATCGCGGGTGCCTGCATGTTCGGCCTGATGCTTGCCGCCTGGACCAGCTTCGCCTTCTGGAAGAGCAGGTCCGATGCGGCGCAGCTTGCAGCGCTCCACCTGCCGTTTGTGATCTGGGGGCGCTGGGCATTGGCCTCACGTTCCGCGCCCCGTCTGCTGCCGCGCAGCGTTACGCCTTCATCGTGAAGTCGCTCGAGATCGTCATGACGGCCGGCGTCCACCTCGGCGCCTTCATGGCGTTCGCCGGGCTGACAGCTGGCATCTTCGCGGTGCTTGACGTCACCCTCCCGGAAGCGCTGATCCTCTCGTCCATCGCGTGGGGCATCGGCGCGGTGCCCATTGTGGCGCTCGCGAGCGCCTACCAACCGGACCGGTTGCCCACTCTGCAGGACTGGGATCAGGGACTCGCGAAGACGTTGCGCCTGCTGACGCGATTGCTGACGCCTCTCGCGCTGCTGGTCCTCGCTATCTATCTCTTCGGCTATATCCCGATGCACTTCGGCGGCGCGTTCGAGGAGCGGGAACTGCGGATGGTCTACAACGCCACCATCGTTGCCATGCTGTTATGTGGCGCCGCTTCCGGCAGAGCCGAGCGGGACAATGCGATGCCGCGGTACGCGATGCTCGCGCTCACAATGCTTACGCTCGCCCTGAACCTCTACGCCCTCGCCGCGATCGGCTACCGCACGCTCGAACTGGGCCTGACGCCCAACCGGCACGCCGTGCTCGGCTGGAACGTCGTCACCCTGCTTATGCTGGCCGGCATTTGCCACGCCCTGTGGACAGGACGTGACGACTGGGTGAACCGCTTTGCGCAACGGGTCGGCGCGCTCGTGCCGGCGCCGGTTGAATGGTCGCTCTGGCTCCTGGTCTCGCTGCCGATCCTCGAATGACACAACGAATGTGCGACTGCCGCCGGCCTTCGGTGCGAGAAGTCGCGTCGGGGGCGCACTTCTTCTCGGCCCTGTGATGCTCCGGCCGGGCGCCTGTGTTGCCCGCCGTCCTCAGGCCGCGACGCTCGCCTGGGCGATGAGGACAATCGTCCCGTCAGCCTTCTCGATCCAGGCAAACGCCGTGTCCCGGCTGCCGTCTTCCGACAGGCCGGTATCGATCCCCTTCACGAAGATGTGATCGTTGGGCCAGGTCGGGTTCGTGAACTTCACGTCGAGCGAGCCCGACTCGAACCAGCGCTTGCCGAAGTAGCTGTCGAGCAGGTGGCCCAGGTAGGCCATCGTCATGCGACCCCCAACCACAACCTCCTGAAAGCCAAGCTCGAGCGACGCTTCCTTGTCCGTGTGGTAGCTCTTCGAGCCGTGAAAGTACTGACCGCACATCTCGAGTGTGATGACTTTGTCGAACCCCGGTATCTCTTTCCCCTCAGGCACCTCGAACTTGCGCCGCCCCTCCTTCTTGGCAGGGTCACGGAACTCGACCTGCTCCACGGGCTCGTCGAGAAGGAACGACTGGTGGTGATTGAACGTCATGACCGTGTCACCGCCGTCATCGGTCATCTTCACCGCTGTGTTGACGACCGTACGATTACGCTTCTTGTAGATGTCGGTGATCGTCGCGCTGGTGTCGTACGTGACGCCGGCCTGCATTGGCTTGGAGAAGTTCCACTCCTGACGCATCCACAGGTGGCCACGCTGTTGTTCAAACGCGGACTCACCAAAGTAGTTGTCGGCATCGGTGGCGATCATGGTAGGGACCGGAACGTCGCCGGCGGCGAACGCCGCACCGTCCAGATCGAGTCCTTCGAAGTAGTCGGTGAGCAGGTTGTCGCTGACCGTGAAGTGTTTGGCGGGCAATACCTTGCCGACACTGGGACCTGACGTGGCTTCGCTCATGGAATCCTCCAACACTGATAAACGTGATGGAGCGCATAGTACGCCGAAGACACGGCAACGTCGCGGAACTACAATCGGGCCAACGCCCCGTGTTATGTTCGGCTGGAGTTTCGAACTCCACCACTGACTCCGCTCGACCCCATCACGGCGATGCTCGACGTGACTGACGAGAGCACGAAGGGAGCACGAATGGCGATTCCAATCCCCGCGCTGCGCAAGGCTGATCTTCCGGATCGCGAGAAACCGCTTTGGAGGATGCTCGGGCCCGGCGCAATCATGATCGGGCTCGCCGTCGGTTCCGGCGAACTCATCCTCTGGCCGTGGATCACCGCGAAGTTCGGACCGTCGATGATGTGGGCGGCGGCCCTGGGGGTGTTCGTCCAGCTCTGGATCCAGATCGAGGTCGGACGCTGGGCGGTGGCTACCGGCGAAAGCGCGTTCACCGGGTTTGCGCGGATGACGCAGCTCTGGGTGTACTTCTTCCTGAGCCTCATGTTCGTCGGCGCATTCATGCCCGGCTGGGGGCGCGCCGCGGGCGTTGCGGTCAAGAACCTCATCTTCGGCGAGGTCGGCCCGGGGCCGGACTGGTTCTGGACCGCGCTGGTCTTCGTGATCGCCCTGCTCATCATCTTCGGTCCGCGCCAGATCTACGCGACGGTTGAGCGTTCGATCACGGGCATGGTGCTCGTCATCACGATCGGCATGCTCATCGTGGCCTTCAGCGTCGGCACCCTGACCGACGTCGGTGCGATGCTCGGCGGCATCGTGAACTTCGGTCACATCGAGCTGGACGACGAGTTCACCTTCCACCGGTTTTTCGGCGCGTTCGTGTTCGCGGGTGCCGGCGGACTCGGCAATCTCTATTACGCCTACTACCTGCGCGACAAGGGCATCGGCATGGGCGCACGGATCCCGGCCCTGCTCAATCCGCTGCGGGAATACCAGACCGCCAGCAGTGAGATCGGCTATGTATTCCCGGACAACGAGCAAAACGCGGCGCGGTTCCGCAGTTGGTTCAGCTACGTCAAGGTCGACTCGGTTGGGTTCTTCTGGCTCGGCAACACGTTCACGATGTTCCTGTTCATGTTCGGCGCACTCGTCGTGTTGTATCCGAAGGGAATCGTTCCGGAGGAGGGTCGACTGTTATGGGACCTCGCCCTGATCCTCGAAGGCCCGATGGGACCGTTCGGCCGGTACCTGTTCCTCATCATCGGGATCAGCGCCCTGTTCAGCAGCATCCTTGCCGGCATGGATGGCGGAGTCCGCCTGTGGGTCGATCTGCTGCACACGAACTTCGAGCGGATGCGCGCGTTTGCCGCAAACAAGATTTACCTCACCATCGCGGTCGGCAGCTCGGTGATCGGCGTGATCGCAACGTGGTTCTTCGAGACGTTCGAGATCACGGCGCTCGATTTCTTCTTCATCAGCGCGACGCTCGGCGGATTCGCAATGGCGGGCTACGTGCCGGCTTTGCTCTACATGAACATGAAGTATCTGCCGCCAAGCGCCCGACCGGGGCCGGTCAACATCATCATGATGTCGCTGGCGTCACTGATCTACATCAGCTTCGCGCTCTACACCCTGTGGACAAAGGTGGGCGCCTGGTTCGGCTAGCGCTCGAACTCCGCCGCCATGGCCGCAAGCGGCTCTGCCAGCAGGGTTTGTTTGCTGATCCTATAGGCCTCGCCGGGCAGTTTCGCGAGATCGGCGGCCAGCGTGAGCGCGGTGTCCATGCCGGCCCCCGCGTCGACCAACTGATCGATGAACCCGGCTTCGAGCGCGCCTTCCGGGTCGTAGATTCGCGAATGCAGGATGACCGGGATGAGATGCCGGCTCGTCAGGCGCGTGCGGAGGGGAATGAGTGGCCATGCGTCCCTGTAGGGCACGTTCAGGGCAACTTCGGTCATGCCGTACTTGAAGGCCCCCCGCTCGCCGATGCGGACATCCAGACAGGCCAGCCACACAGCCCCGATCGTCATCGTGTGTCCCGTCGCGACGGCGACCGTGGGCACGGTGCTGCGAAACATCCGGTTCGCGAGGCGCCCGCCCCGCCCCCCCAGCCTGCCAGCGGCCTTGGGGTCCGCGCCAGTCATTACCCTGATGTCGTAACCGGCGCAGAAGCTGCCTTCCCTGCCGACCAGCACGATTGCCTTCGCCCCGGCTTCGGCCTGCTCCCAGGCAGGCTCCAGAGCATCGAGCACTTCGTGGTTGATGACGTTCCTCCCGCCATCGTCGATCGCAATTACCGCTATGTCGTCACTGATGTCCAGGGTCACTGTCACTGATCCGCCCTCCTCAGCCTTCTGCTGCGCCGCGAGACAACCTCATGCATTGTCCCCACCGCGGTAGATGGAGTCCTTCAGACTCTCGTTCGAAGCAATGTTCGATCCGCTCTTCGCGGTGTTCGCCTTGCGCTCCGCGCTCCATTGATCGATCTCTTCCTTCGGCATGCCGTACGCGAGACCGCGTTCCACCGCGGGCCGCGCGCGCACGCGATCAACCCAGCGCATCACGCGCGGGTATCGGGTGAGGTTCACCTTGCTCTACTTCCATCCGCGTATCCACGGATACAGCGCAATGTCGGCGATGGTATATGTGTCGCCGCACACCCACGGATTGTCGCCAAGCTGCCTATCGAGCACACCCGCGAGGCGCAACGCCTCGTTGTTGAAGCGCTCCATCGGGTGCGCTTTCTGATCGTCCGGAACACTGTCCATATACCGCGTGTAGCTCAGCTTGTTACCGAACACGGGGCCGACGTTTGCCGCCTGCCAGTACACCCACGGCATGACCTGCCACTTGCGATCGAGCGGCAACAGCGTCGAGGCAAACGTCTCGCCAAGGTATTGGAGGATGGCGCAGCTCTCGAAGATATCCTGGCCATTGTGCCTGAGGGTCGGGATCTTCTGGTTTGGGTTGCGCTCCACGAAGTCGGCTTCGAACTGCTCACCTTGCATCAGGTTGATCTGCCGCACGTCGACTTCGCCAATGTCGATGCCTGCCTCAATCAGTTCTTCGACCATGATCGTCACTTTCCAGCCATTGGGCGTGGGGGCGGTCCACAGTTCCATATCGTTGTCCTTTCACGTTTCAGCCAGGCGCCCCGCGTGCTGCCTGTCCCGCGGGGCGCGTAGCATACGCGGGTGGCCTCGGGGCCGCCCGTGGGCAGCGGCCTGGGACGGCCGCTTGCGCATCCCTGGTCGGCCCGCTTTACTGGCGCGCACTGCAGCCCTGATGAGTTCACACCGATGGCCGAGTGGCAGATTCTCGAACCTGACGTCGACACGGTGCTCGGCAATTGCGCCGACCCGTTTCAGGCGCTCGCCGCCGGCACGATACCGGGCATCGTCGTTCGTAACGCCTACGACGCCGCATCGTGCCAGACCGTCATCAAGCGGTTTGTCGAGGACGACCTGATCCCGGACCCGGCCAGGCCGGACACGATCCTCGACGGTGACTACCAGACCGTCGGGCACTTCCGCTCCGATGACGGCGCCAATCGGCCGCTGCGCATCGACATCGGCACGAGCCTCGTCAACAAGACACGACTGAACGCCGATTTCGAGGATCCCAATCGCAACAGAGAGGCTTTCCTCGAACACTCCGAAGGCACCTACGCACTGTTCAAGCGGTTGTTCGACGGACTCGACGATCCGATCGCGCGCCTCTACGACACGCTGAGACGTCTGGCCTGTGGTCGGATCGTACAACCAGCGGAAGAACCCGACGGACGCCGCTACGGACCCGCCATCTTTCGCGTTCACTACGCCGGCCAGACCTACGCGCCGCACATCAACCACGTCCGGCGCTACGACAAACTCACGGAGTTTGCGGTCACACGGTTCGAGTATCAGTTTGCGGGCCTGATCTGTTTCCAGAATCCCGCCGCGACGTCGGACAGTCCGCACGCAACCATTCACGACTGCGACTGGGACGAGGGGATCGAAGAGCGTATCCAGGCTGGCACGTATCGCAGCTACGCCGCACAGCAGGGCGTACGCGAAGCCCGGATCGTCGTCGAACCGGGCGACTTCTACCTGTTCAACAGCGGTCTCATCCACGAGGTCGGCCCGGTCACGGGGGACGATGCCCGCATCGTCCTCGCGACGTTCATCGGCTACTCGCCCGGAGACCGCGAGGTGTTTGTCTGGGCCTGACGCTCCGGGGACGTCTCGGGGTTCGGCGGACGGCCGTCAGGCAGACTCGATCTGCAGCAGTTCCACCCAGTTGCCGTCCGGATCTTCGATCATCGAAATGCGCACGCCCGGACGGATTTCCGTCACCGGTACAGCCACCTTGTAGCCGGCTGCCGCGCACTCGTCCGACGCTTCCACGATGTTGTCCACGCTGATGGTCCAGTAACGATAACCCGTCGCCCCCGCAATGCCACCGGGAGGGGCCGACGCGCCGGGCGTCTTGTTGTGCACGACGATCTTCACCACCGTGGTCCCGGCCCTGAGGCGGTGCATCGTGCCCGTCCCCATCTGCATCTCACCCTCGAACTCGAGTCCCAGGGTATCGCGGTAGAACTTGAGCATCGCCTCGGCATCCGCCGTGACGATACCGATGTCGATCGAGTCTTTGGTGATGTTTAGCGGCATTCGGAATTCTCCTTGTGTGGTCCGCGGCAACCCTACCACGCGCCCGGCGGCCTGCAGTTGCCCGGGGGGTTACGCACGATCGCCGCGCAGGGCCGCCACCTGATCGAACAGGTAGGCGGCATCGGCCCGAGCCGGGGGCACCGGCTCACCGGCGACAATCTCGACCCGACTCCATAAACGGCTCGGATTCCGGAAGACTCCGCCTGCATGACTGAAGAAGCTCCCCCACAGACCGCGCAGGGCCAGAGGGACCACGGGCACGGGTGTTTCGCGGACGATGCGTTCGATACCCGGGCGGAACTCAGCAATGTCCCCGTCCCGCGTCAGCGCGCCTTCGGGAAAGATGCACAGCAGGTCACCCGCCTGCAGCCCTTCGTGGATTTCCTGGAACGCCGCGTCGTACGCCTGCTCGTCCTGACGCCGGCCGACGATGGGAATCGCCCGTCCTGTTCTGAACACGAAATTGAGCACGGGAATGTCAAAAATCGGTTTGAACATGATGAAGCGGATCGGCCGGCGCACGGCGCCCGCCAGCAGCAGGGCGTCCAAATACGTAATGTGGTTGCACACCAGCACCGCTGCGCCCTCGTCGGGAATCCTGTCGAGGTCACGGTGCGTGACCCGATACATCGTGTGGGACAGGATCCAGATGATGAAGCGCATACTGAACTCCGGGACCCGGTGAAAGATGAACGCCGCCACCGCGATATTCATCAACACGACCATGAGCATAAAGGCGGGAATCGGCATCGACGCAACGCCGAGAAACACGATTGCCGCAATGGATCCCACCACCATGAACAACGCGTTTGCGATGTTGTTCACAGCAATCACGCGCGCCCTGAGCTTCTCCGGTGAACGGGCCTGCACAAGCGCATAGAGCGGCACCGTGAACATCCCTCCGAAGAGCCCGATCAGCGCCATGTCGATCAGCACGATGAAGGTCTCCTCCGCCGCGAGGAACTCCGCCCAGCCCATTGGCGCGGACGGCGCGAGCGCATTGATCGCGAAGTACATGTGAATCCCGGCGACGCTCATCCCGAACGCGCCGAACGGCACGAGCCCGATCTCGATCTTGTTGCCGGAAAGGCGCTCACAGGAGAGCGACCCTGCCGCAACCGCAACCGTGTACACCGCCAGAATCAGCGTGACGACTGACGCCTCACCGTACAGGTAGTTCCGGGCAAGATTGGGAATCTGTACAACAAACGCCGCGCCAATCAGCCAGAACCAGGAGATCCCAAGAATCGACAGGAAAACCGTCTCGTGTCTGACCACACGTCTGACCTGACTTGCAGTCTCCGCGACCAGGTTCCAGTTCAGGCGGAGGCCAGGGTCCGTGGGCGGACATTCCGGGACGAACCGACTTGCGATGTAACCGGCTGCCGCAACGCACAGTACAAGCGCCATCACGCCGATACCAGGGTTGGTGGACGCTCCGACGATGCCGCCGACGAGGGTCCCGATGAGGATGGCGACGAAGGTCCCCATTTCGATCTGCGCATTGCCGCCGGTGAGTTCCGCTACGGAGAGTTGCTGCGGCAGGATCGAGAACTTCAGCGGACCGAAGAACGCCGACTGGACCCCAAGCAGAAACAGCACAAGGAGCATGCCGGCAACACTTCCACTCAGTACGGCGATTCCCCCAAAGACAGCGACTGCGATCTCCACAATCTTCAGGTAGCGAACGAGCCGCGATTTCTCCAGCTTGTCTGCAAGCTGCCCGGCAAGTGCCGAGAACAGAAAGAACGGCAGCACGAAGAGTCCGGCAGCAGCGTTGACAAATACGCTCGTTTGCTCGTTTGCGATCAGACCGCCATAAACGAAAATGAGCGACAGCGCGGCGCGAAACACATTGTCGTTCAGCGCTCCGAAGAACTGCGTCACAAAGAGGGGACCAAAGCGCCGGTCCCCCAACAGCGCGAACTGCGGCGTCTCATTCATCCCTTGTCTCCGAACTGCGACGCGGCCCGGCTCTTCACCAGGGCGCACGTGTCGGTACGCCTGCCCACCACCTAGGGGAAAACCCGTAGTCGATTAGGCTAAACCGCGAATACCGGCCAGGCAAACGACTTCCCGTACTCCTCATCACTACGAGAGCAATGTGATGAGGTGTCCCATGGTTCAAATCAACAACCGATCTGGCAAAGCCGAGCCGACCACAATCCGATCCTGGGATGGATGCGGTGCCGCACGGTTCTGCGCGCTCAGGCGGTTCGGCCTTCGCGAAGCAGAAGGACGCGCTGCCCAGCAGCCCCCGGGCATCCACAACCACGGAGCCGCCCAGGCATGCTGCGGCCGCGATCGCGGGGAGCCGCATCATCAACCGCCTCGCAACAGACCCTTGAGGACGTTCACGTACCGGACTTCGTCACCGGGCTTGTAGCCCTTGTGGATGTAGCGGACCTTGCCGCTGCGATCGATGAGCACGCTGTACGGCATGGACTCGATGGCATAGGCCTCCGAGACGGCCTGTGCCTCGTCGAACACAAGCGGAAACGTCACTCCCGTACGTTCAGCAACCTGCCGGGCCTTGCTTCGCTCGGCCTCGACATTGACCCCGAGCACCGCGAACCCCAATCCCTCGTAGCGCTGATGAATCTGATCAAGCCGGCAGGGGCGCACCAGCTCGCCCAGAAATTCAGGAGCACAACCTGGCCCCGGTACTCTTCGAGCCGCAGGTTGTCGCCCGCGAGTGCGGGGAGCGTGAAGTCCGGTGCCGCTTCACCTTCGGTGACGGCATGACTGAATGGCGCTGCCAGGGCCGCGATCAGCGCAACTGATCGAGTCCAATGAGAAATAGTCCGGGCTGGGTCCATGACCGCCACCTCCGTGTGCTTGCGGTTAGTAGACATCGGCCGACGCAAGGGCGGCGGTTTCGGGTGCCGTTTTCCGGGGTGCCATATCCATGAGTCCAGCGGAGACATGCACGCGCCCGTCACCGTCGACGATGATGTCCGACGTCTCATTGATGAGATCGAGCCCCGAGACAACGCCGAGCACGAAGACGCTGGTCGATAGCGCATCGGTTGCGGTCGCCTCGGCGCCAAGAATCGTCACGCTGCGCACCTCGCGCGCCGAATCTCCAGTGGTCGGATCGATGATGTGATGGAAGCGCTTGCCGTCTGCTTCGAAAAACCGTTCGTAGTCGCCCGACGTCGAGACCGCGGCGTTTTCGAGCGGCAGGATGGCGATCATGTCCTCGCGTTGACGGGAATCGCGCACGCCGAAAACCCAGGGTTCGCCGCGACGATCACCCAGAATCCTGCTGTCGCCCCCCGCGCCAACCGAGGCCTGCGTGATCCCGCGGGCTCTCAGCACGGCAATGGCGCGGTCCACCGCATACCCCTTCGCAATGCCACCGAGATCGACGTAGACCCCTTCGTGCGCGTAGCGGACCGTTTGCTCCTCCGGATCCAGCTCGAGGTGGCGATAGTCGATCGCCGGGAGCGCTTCCTCCAGCGTCGCATCGTCCGGACGCAGGCGCTTGCGGTAGTCGTAGTAGCGTCCGGCCGACGCGTACGTCACATCGAACGCACCCTTGCTCGCTTCGGAGTACTCGATGCTTTGTGCGACGAGTGCAAACAGTTCATGGCCAACCGGCACCGGCCCAAACCTGGCGTCGCGATTCATCCGGGACAGGAGACTCGTCTCGACGTAGGGACTCATCGCAGCGTCGATGCGACGAATCTCCGCCAACGCGGCTTCAACGGCCGCACACGCGTATTCGGCATCCCCATGACACAACTCGATGCGCGCGTTCGTGCCCATGATGGATTCATCGGCAAAGAACCAACTGCCTTCCGTGCCAGCGTCGTTTGAACAGCAGCCCGCCTGGATTTCGCGGGCCTCCATCATCAGCGCGGCGAGTAACAGGATCGAACCTGCCATTGCTACCTTCCGCATCTCACTCACCCCTTCAGCTTGTCCTTGTCATCAGAGCGCTCGTTGGCGAGCTGTGCTTTGCAGTCTTCAGGGTGAACGGCCAACGCTCCACACAACTTTTGAAAGTTGTGAGTAGCGTCATTACAAATGTGTGACGGCGTCGACGAAAACGGTGCTAACGACGTCGCTGACGTTTGGATGAACGGCACGCCTGCACCCCCGAATGGACCATGCGGCACGTTTCGGGCGACCGGCGGGCGAGCCGGCTTTAGGACCAGAGTACCGTTCGTCGACCGGGAACCATCCTCCGGCGACTCACGACGTGACGAAGTGACGAAGTGACGGAAATTGGTCTCGCCAGCGCCATCACCCGACAGGCGGTCGATATCGAACGGTTAGCGGTGAACCCGGCGGTCCGACTGCCGGCCCCGTGCCCAACCCACGTCCCCGGGGCTGGCGCTATGCTGCGCTCACCGCAGAGCGACAAGAAACATCAACATGACCAAACCGGCTCCCATCATCCTCTGGGGCGCACCCCAGTCGCTGTTTACAGGGCGCGCGCGCAGCTACCTCATCAAGACAGGCCAGCACTACGAAGAGCGACTGATCGCGGAGCCGCGCTACACCGATGACGTCCTGCCGAAAGCCGGCGGGCGTCGGAGCATGCCGACCGTCGAACTGCCGGATGGCACCGTGATTCGCGACAGCGTCGCGATTGTCGATCATTTCGAGGACGCGCTTGGCCGGCCTGCGACACCGCAAACACCGCGTCAGCGGGTCGTCAGCCTGCTCTTCGACGTCATCGGTGCCGAGGGGCTCCTGCGTCCCGCCATGCACTACCGGTGGAATTTCGATGACGTCCAGCTGGAGTTTCTCCGCTTTCATTTCCGGACCATCGTCCCGGGCAATGACGGCGCCGACGCGGACCGGCAAATGCGCCACATCAGGAACCACGTCAATCCCGATTGGGGGCTCCACCCGGGAACGGTCGACGTAACGGAAAGGCTCTATCGCGGGTTTCTCGCGAAGTTCGACGCGCACCTCGCCCATCACCCGTATCTGCTTGGCGGCGCCCCCTGCGTTGGCGACTTTGGACTGATCGCACCGCTCTATGGACACCTTGGTCGGGATCCCGTGCCGCGAACGCTACTGCAGACTGACGCGGTGCGGGTTTTCCGTTGGGTCGAGCGGATGAACAACGGGGAGCCCGATACCGGCGAGTACCCCGCGAGCGATCACGCTTTCCTGCCGGACGACCACGTTCCGGAAACACTCATCGATCTGATTCGACACCTGGCGATCGACTTCGTCCCCGAAACCGTTGCCGCACACGCCGCGATCAACCACTGGCTCGCAACCCACGATGTCGCCGCCGGCAGCGAGTGCAAACGGTACGCGGGAAGCACGTCCTTCGAAGCAGCGGGGACAACCATTCCGGTCAAAGCACAGCCATTTCGGTTCTACCTGCTAGCGCGCGTGCAGGATGCGGTCGAGTCCCTGCCCCGTCCGGATCAACATGCCGTGACCGAACTCCTGGAAGCGTGCGGCATGGCTGAACTGCTGACACTACGCCTCGATCGCCGGATTGGTCGGAACAACAACCTCGAGATCTGGCTCTGACCAGCAATCAGGTCTCAGCCACGTAGTTCCGCCAACAACTCCGCGTGGTCTTCATCCGGTAGCCCCGGAACATGGAATCCGGTCCTGCCGATCACATCGCCGAGGCGTTCTTTCATCTTGGCGACGACGTCACGCGGTTCACCAACAATGGCGATGGTGTGCAGGACTTCATCGTCGATGAGCGCGGCCATTTCCTGTTGCTGCTGGCGCTTGTTCAGCGCGTTCAACTCGACCTGGAGTTCACCCCAGCCGTGGATGTCGAGGACGGGTTTGTACGCCTCGGTCGACCCATAGAAGGCGATCCGGTCGCGCGCGGCGTCAATGGAACGCTGCAGTGAGGCTTCGTCCGTCCCCGTCGCCACGATGGGCGCGTAGTCGAGTTCGAAATCGGCGAGGGTCCGATCGCTCGCCCCGAGGCCCTTGCTGATCGCCGGCAACGTCACCTCGCGAATGTACCGTTCGGATGAGAACGGATGCATGATCATGCCGTCCGCAACCTCGGCTGCCACCCTGGTCATCAGCGGGCCGGTTGCCGAAAGGGTGATGCGTGGACGTCCGGACTCGGTGTTGCGCGGCGTGAACGTTGCGGGCATCAGGGTGTGCCGGTAGTACTCGCCGACGAACTCCAGCCGATCTCCGTCATACCAGCAATCGTAGATCGACTGCATCGCTTCAATGAACTCACGCATCTGACGTGCTGCCCTGTGCCACGGCATGCTGAAGCGCCGCTCGACGTGGGCCCGAACCTGCGACCCAAGGCCAAGCACCAACCGGCCGCCCGCGTAGGCGTTGAGATCGTGCGCGACCGTCGCGAGCGACATGGGATTCCTCGCAAATGCCACGGCAACCGACGTAACGAGTTCTACCCTGCTGGAGTGCTCGGCGGCCAGCACCAGCGGCAGGAACGGATCGTGGTTGAGTTCGGCAATTCTGACACCGTCGTAACCCATCGCCTCGAGGCGGGCGACCTCACGAGGGATGTCCGCCATCGACGGCGAGAGCCCTGCATCTACCTTCATCGGGTGTCGTTCCTGAGCGGATTCAGAGCAGGAGTGTAACCTGCGGCTTCGCCTCGGGGCCGGCGGCATCACGACACTCGAACACCTGATCACTCGCAGCGCCCCGCTCGAGCAACGCAGCACAGACCGCCCGGCCGCGACGCGAGCGCCAGCGCGAGGGACCCGGCTGACGCTTGCTCACCCGAAGACTCCGGCACCATCCCATCAGGAACCTCGACCTCCATCTCGCTTGCCGAGCCGCAGACACTGAGCGACAGCCCGGGGCGTTCCGTCAGCATCCCGGCCACCTTGTCCAGGTAGTCGCTGACGTCGTCATCAAGCACGTCGCTCCCCGTCGCGAACGCGATGGGATGAAAACGCGGGCGCATGAGACGCCCCGGCAGCGGATTCAGCAGACTCACCGCATCGCCCATTGTGCTCGAGCAGCGCGTACCTCTCCTACGCTGCGGCTCCACCGTCTGGCAGATCCCCTTCACCGGCACCACGCCGGTGGACGGCACGTGCTCAATCGTTTTCGAAGTGGTGGCCGAGTAGACTCGCGTCAACACCGCCGACAGGAAGAGGAGCATGACGCAGGTACGGACACTCGCAGGCACGGGCGAAGCACGATTCAGCGGAGATGGCGGTCCGGCGTCTGAAGCCTCCATCGCCGAACCGTTTGGCGTCGTGAGGGGCCCTGACGGTGCCATCTGGTTCTGCGATCTTGGCAATCATCGGATTCGCCGCATCGCGCCAGACGGCACGGTCGCTACGGTTGTCGGCCGGGGCGAGGCCGGCAATGACGGCGACGGCGGCCACGCCCTCGCGGCCGCGATCACTGAACCCTACGAACTGCGATTCAATGCCGCGGGCGATCTCTTCTTTGTCGATATGAAAGCGCACGTCGTGCGCGCGGTCAGCGGCACCGATCAGACGATCCGGACCGTCGCCGGAACCGGCGAAGCGGGTTTCGACGGCGACGACGGACCAGCGACCGCCGCGCGCATGCGCCAGCCGCACAGCATCGAGTTCGGTCCGTACGGAGGACTCTACGTCGCGGACATCGGCAACCACCGAATACGCCGGATTGATCTCGACACTGGAACGATCTCGACCTTTGGTGGCACCGGCGGTAAGAACGCCACACAGGATGGCGCGAGTCTCGACGGCAGCGACCTCTTCGGGCCACGCGCGATCGCATTTGATGCAAACGGCGACATGGTTCTCGCGCTTCGGGAAGGCAACGCTGTCTGGCGCATCGACATGCGCTCCCGAACGCTCCAGCACGTCGCCGGGACCGGGGAATTCGGCTACGACGGCGACGGCGGTCCCGCGGTCGCGGCGAAACTGGCGGGCCCCAAAGGTGTCGCAATCAACGAGACGGGCGACATTTACCTCGCAGACACCGAGAGCCACACCATCCGGGTGATTCGCGGCGACGGACGCATCGAGACTGTGCTGGGCGACGGCACGACCCATGACGGACCGGACGGCGACCCGTTTGCCTGTGGTCTCGCGCGGCCACACGGCGTCTTCGCCGCAGGCGGCGAAGTCTGGATCGGCGATTCCGACAACCATCGGGTTCGTCATCTGGCCTGACGCACACGCACAACATCGCGCCGCCGCGCCAGACGGGCTTCGGGTTGTTCGACCTGTTCCTCCTCGGTCTGGTTGCATCCGTACCTCGAAGGGAACGGCATCCGCGACCCTGCTGATCAGAAGGCCATCATCGCGGACAGATGCTCGGCGCATTCCGTGACACGTTGTATCGGGTCGCTGTCGAATAGCCCATCCTGAAGGTTGTCGACACACAGGGGACGCCCGATAACGATCCGTGGCGCAACGAATCACCCGATCAGCCAGGACTTTGGGATGTTTGCAGACCGAATCGATGCCGAGGCCCTGCCGTAGCCAACCCGCGATACCCGCGGGTCAGTTCGGCAGGAGTGCCCGAACCCAGGCAACCCTGGCGGCCTCCCGCACCGAACGACCTTTGCCGTCCGTCAGGGCAACGCTGACCCCCGCTTCGAGAAACGCGCTCACGATGGCGCGCTGCGCGCCACGTCCGTTCCCGTGCCGCCACGCCCCGTATCCTGTACCGCGAGATAAAAGGGCGTCGAGCCTGATTTGTTGCGCGCCTCAGCAGACGCACCGGCCCCGAGCAGGCATCGAACAGCGTCAGCACAGCGCGTCCGGACCGCACGGTGCAGAGGCGTCGCGCCATTCGCATCGGCCGAGTCCGGGTCCGCCCCGGCCTGCAGCAGCAGTCGCAGCGTGTCGACCTGCGCGGGCGCATCCCATGCTTCGAGCAGCGGGTAACCGCCGGCCGCGTAGTGCAGGGGCTCAGCCTTGCGCCGGGACCTCGCCGAAACGTCCGCGCCCGCGTCGACCAGCACCCCGACAATCTCCGCCCGATGCGCGGCGGCCGCAAGGTGTAACACCGTGTCGCCCGCGTAGATCCAGTGCGCGATCGATTCCAGCATGAACTGTTCGGGAAACTGCACCGACACGTTCAATGTCCGATCGAGCACCGCTTCACGCACCCTTTCAACATCGTTAGCAAGTACGGCGTCGATCATGCTCTGCATGGGTCCACCCCAGATCCGGCACATTGGTGGAGCAACGGCGTCGCACAGCACTGCCCGTCAAACAACCAGATGGCATGGCTGGCCGCGCACCACGCCTCAACATAACATTGGGCGGCGTCTGCTTACCGAAGCCCGCAGCGCCCCGGCCATCCGGATCAGTTGGGGCCGCGGGGGCTGCACGTGTCCTCCCCCGCAAACGGCCCAAACCAGCGGTTGGCCGATTCGAGAGCGATCATGGCCATGACCGCAACAACCACCGGGGACACAGCACCGAGGAATCCTCCGATCGTGACACCGCCGACCAGCAGGACCTGATGCATCACGCCGGACGTGAATGGCCCCCATCGTTTACGTCGGTGCATGACGAGGCGACCTCCACACGCCGCGCAGACGATACCTGCACCATCGGCAAGGTGCGCTAACACCTGCGCCGGTGTGACCGACCTTGCCGAACAATCCGGGCATTCCCGCTCCACCTACGCCTCATTCCTCGCGCAAATCCTCGCGACAGATCTGCCGAATCCGCAGGGTCCGTCCTGACGGGAGATTGTACCGCCGCGTCCGGAGCCCGTGACGATTTGCCACCTTCCCTGCGGCGTCATTCGCACGGTCTGCCTCACGCTCGGCTCCATGCCAGGCACGGGCAAATTCCGCCCCATGAACCCCTTCCGCCCTCACGCTCTCAGCCTGGCCCAGGCCTAGGGTTTGCGCCGGTATCAGGGCGCTTTCAACTGGCTGGCCGCCACGCGCTCGAGAATCGCCAGACGCAGGGCGTCTTCGTCCGCACGGTGTTCCGGCAGTCCCGCCAAATTGTGCGTCTCAGCGGGATCGCTCCGGCGATCGAACAGCAGATAGACCTTACCCTCCCTGTTGAGTGCCACTTTCCAGTCGTCTGTCATGAGCATGAACTCGCCACGGAACTCCGAAAGTCCCGACGCCCTGTGTTGCCCTCCCGCGACCGCGGGCAGCAGCGAACACGCGAACTGCCTGTGGCTCATCTCGCCGCCCGCCAGTTCCACCAGCGTCGGCCCGATGTCCCCGTTCTCCGCAATGTCCTCGACGACCGTGCCGCCACTGCCGTTCGTTGCGGTTTCGGGCGTCCGAACGATCAAAGGGACCCGCAACGCGCCATCGAGGAAGTTCATCTTGTAGATGAGGCCCCAGTCGCCGTTCATTTCGCCGTGATCCGACGTAAAGACGACGGCGGTCCTGTCGAGTTCGCCACGCGCCTCGACGGCACTGAGAATCTCGCCGATCTGATCGTCGATCAGCGTGACGTTACCCGCATAATTGGCACGCATCGCACCGATATCACCTTGCTCGAACGCGGGTGAGCTGCGCTCCATGTAGAGATCGAGCCAACCCTGGGGTCTCGGATGGTCCGCTGCGGACCGCGGCACGGGCGGCGGCATCGCCTCGGGATCGTAACGACTAGCGTACGGCTCCGGCGCGTCCCAGGGTTCGTGCGGGCCGCCAAAGCTGACCCAGCAAAACCACGGTTCGTCACGCGCGTAGGACTCGAGGTAGCGTTTCGCCTGTTGGCCGACGTAAACGTCGGCGAATTCCCCGAGCGGCAGCACCGAGGGACGAACGACATGCGGCTTGTTGGCGAACCGTTCCCGAAAATCTTCACGGTAGGCATCGAGCAGCCCAAGGTCAGCCCAGCGGCGCGTCATATGGCTGTCGAGCACTGCGCTCGCGCGGGGCCCGCCAATCTCGTCAACGTCATCGAGGCCCCATGCGTGCAACAGATGCTCCCTGTCGCGCAGGTCTCCCCTGTGCGGGTGCAAATGCGTTTTGCCGAACAGGCTGGTGTGGTAACCCTGGTCCCGTACGAGCCGCATCCAGTTCGGCATGTCTGCGGGCAGGGTGTAATCCGAGTTGTTCCAGACAGACGTGTTGTGCGGGTATCGGCCTGTTGCCATTGTGACCCGCGCGGGCACGCAGATCGGCGTCGTGGTGATGCACTGGCTGAACCGCACACCTTCGGCGGCAAGTCGATCCAGGTTGGGCGTCTCCACCCAATCCCCGGCAGCCCCGAGCGCATCCCAGCGCTGCTGGTCGGTCATGATGAAGAGCAGATTCATATCGGACATTCCAGGCTCCGTTTCAGGCAAGGATGCAGCATTCAGCCGCCCACACGCGCAGCGACGCAACATCCTCGCGCATGACGATAGAAAGGCGGTTCGTACCGGCGATCGACGCTTCGAGTTCCGCCTGGGTCAACGTGTCCTCAGCGGCGGCGGCCGAGTACATGGCGCTGACGACGACCTGTTCGATCTCCGCGCCGGAGAACCCCGATGCCCGCTCACTCAGCTGCGCGAGATCGAAGTCTGCCGGGTCCAGCTGGCGTTTCTCCATGTGAATCCTGAAGATCTCCCGGCGCGACGCGTCGTCCGGCAGATCGACGAAGAAGATCTCGTCGAGCCGGCCCTTGCGGAGGAGTTCCGGGGGCAGATTCGAGATATCGTTCGATGTCGCGACGATGAACGCGCGCGACGTCCGCTCGGCCATCCAGGTCGGCAGCGTGCCCAGCAACCGACCGGCAATCCCCGAGTCATCCCGGCCGACGGCAACGCCTTTCTCGATTTCATCCAGCCAGAGCACACACGGCCACATCATGTCCGCGAGCTGAAGCGCATCCCGCAGATTCCGTACCGTCTCGCCGTAGTATTTGTTGTAGAGCGCGCCAAAGTCGAGTCGGAGCAGCGGCATGGACCAGAGCCCGGCAAGGACCCGCGCATCCAGGCTCTTGCCGCTCCCCTGGATGCCGAGCAGCATGATTCCCTTCAGCGAATCGAGACCATCCGACTCGCCCAGCATCGCCGCGCGACGTTCAGCAAGCCACGCCTTCAGCCGGGCAAGTCCGCCAACCTCGGCAAACCTGGCCGTGTCGTATTCGAAGCTCAGCACACCTTCCATGTCCATCAGCGCAAACTTGGCCTTGTTCAGCTCCGGAATATCGCTGTCTTCGATCGCGCCATCATTGATTGCGCCGCGTACCAGTTGCCGGGCGTCCTGCAGCGAGACACCCCGCAAGTTGTTGACGAGCTTGCGAAACGTCGCGGTGTCGCTGCGCACTGCCGCGCCCTTGCGCTGCTGGGACCACGCTGCCGCCTCCTCGCGGACAAGGTTCATCAGCTGTGCTTCGGTGGGCATCGAAAGTTCGAAACTTGCGCTGTAGCGGCGCACCTCGCGGGGCAGCTTGAGTTCATGACTGAGCAACACGACCGTATGATTCAGGCGGTCGTGCCGCATGGCGATCTCGCGCAGCAGGCGAATCGTCTGCGGGTCCTTCAGATAGGGATGAAAGTCGCAGAGGACGTACAGGGCACCTTCGGGTGCACCCTTGATCGCCCGCAGCACGTCGTCCGGGTCGGTCACGGGCGTGTCGACGGACGGATCGTCGCCAAAACCGAGCCGGTTCAGCCCCTCGGTACAGGACCAGACGTAAAGAGGCAGCGTGCGTTTGACAGCGAGGCGCGTGATCATCTCGAGAACCCGCGGCTCTTCGTACGACTCGATGACGAGGATCGGCACTCCGCCGTCCAGCAGCAGGCCAAGGTCATTGAGGTCGGTGCTCACGAAGCT